>Ga0316187_10000107_pt1 | contig 51511 bp, 54 predicted proteins | sample CroRivburrow1_MG_FD_204927 | JGI IMG/M metagenome (GOLD analysis project Ga0316187, IMG submission 204927) | Coastal sediment microbial communities from Maine, United States - Cross River worm burrow 1 | ecosystem: Environmental > Aquatic > Marine > Coastal > Sediment | place: USA: Maine...
GGGACGTCTTGCCATGCATAATCGCTTGAGCATGACCAATGCGACCGCCAAATGCCTGCCCGATGCTCTGGTGACCAAGGCACACACCCAGAATCGGCACCCGACCGGCAAATTGTTTTATGGTGTCGATGGAAACACCGGCTTCATTCGGCGTACAGGGACCGGGAGAAATCACAATCTTCGCCGGGTCCATGTCCTCGATTTCCTGCAGGGTAATCCGGTCATTGCGAAACACGCGCACATCCGCGCCCAGTTCACCGAGGTACTGGACAAGGTTATAGGTGAACGAGTCGTAATTATCGATCATCAGAAGCATGTTCAGCGCCTCCCTTCCAGTCCGCGACAGGCCATGGCAACGGCACGAAAAATTGCGCGGCCCTTGTTCATGGTCTCGTCCCATTCATTGGCAGGCACCGAATCCGCAACAATTCCCGCGCCGGCCTGAATATGCAAGGTTCCGTCCTTGATCACAGCGGTACGAATCGCAATCGCCGTATCCATGTTGCCGGACCATGACAAATACCCCACTGCACCGGCATAGACACCCCGCTTGACCGGTTCCAGTTCATCGATTATTTCCATGGCACGAATTTTCGGCGCACCACTGACGGTGCCCGCCGGGAAGGTCGCCCGCAGCACATCAATCGCACTCATGCCGGGCTGAATCCGGCCAATGACATTGGAGACAATGTGCATGACATGCGAGTAACGTTCAATGAGCATTTTTTCTGTCAGCTCAACACTGCCCACCTCGCTGACCCGCCCGACATCGTTACGACCAAGGTCGATCAACATCAAGTGCTCGGCCAGTTCTTTCGGATCGGCCAGTAAATCAAGTTCCAGCGCCAGGTCTTCTGCCTCATCCTTGCCACGCGGCCGGGTGCCGGCAATCGGCCTTACCGTCACCACTTCATCCTCCATGTGCACCAGTATCTCGGGCGAAGACCCGACGACCTGGAAGTCGCCAAGATTCAGGTAGTACATATAGGGAGATGGATTCAGGTTACGCAAGGCACGGTATAAATCCAGCGGTGGCGCTGTATACAGCACTGACATACGCTGCGACAACACCACCTGCATGGCATCGCCTTCCACGATATAGTCCTTGATCCGGTCAACTGCCGCTTCGAAGCCTGCGCGCGTGAAACCGGAGATGAAATCGGTTTCCTCAACCGTTTCGCTGCCGCCGATATGTGTTTCATAACCGGGTGCGGCTACCCGTAACCGGGTTTCCAGTTCATTCAGCCGGGCCTGACCCTGCGCCCAGGCATCACCTTCTTCCGGGTTAATGTGCACAATCAATTGCAGGGTGCCAGCCAGATTATCGAAGACCAGCAACTCATCCGAGACCATCAGCAGGATATCCGGACAGTTGAGCAGGTCCGGCTTGTTGAACGTGGCCAGTCGCGGCTCTATATAGCGCACGGTATCATAACCGAAGTAACCGACCAGCCCCCCGGTAAACCGTGGCAAATCCGGCAACTCGGGAGCACGATAGCGTGACTGGAAGGTCTCTACCCAGGCAAGTGGATCATCACAACGGGCCGACTCTATGACTTCATCATTCTGCAACAGCGTGATGTCATGACCATTAATGCGCAATACCGTTGAACACGGCAGTCCGATAATGGAATAACGGCCCCATTTTTCGCCACCATGGACAGACTCAAACAGGTAGGAATAAGGCCCGTCAGCCAGCTTTATAAAGGTACTGACGGGAGTATCGAGGTCAGCGAGCACCTCGCGAGTAACAGGAATGCGGTTGTATCCCTGGCTGGCCAGGGTCTTGAATTGTTCAGGTGTCATCACACTCACTTTTGAGAAAACCGGGTTGCACAAAGCAGCAGTTCGAACAGCAGATACTCTGCCGCCATCGACTGCTGACAGGGTGCTGTGCCAGGTTTATCTCTCCAGTGAATTGCATATGCTTCAAGCTACCTGTTCCAGTAATGGACTAATCTCTGTCAGGGTGTCGATCACGGCATCAGGTGCTGACTCGCGTATATCAACACCGTGATTATATCCATAACTCATGCATACAATCTGAAACCCGGCAGCACGTGCTGCCGCCACATCACTGACAGAATCACCGATCATCAGGGCGTTTTCGGGCTCGACGCCGAAGAACGCAGCGCCATGCAGTAATGGCGCAGGATCCGGTTTCTTCTTTGTTAATGTATCACCACTGATGACAATGGAAAAATCATCATATATACCAAGATCCTTCAGCAGCGGCTCCGTAAACCGTGCGGCCTTGTTGGTGACACAGCCAAGGCGGTAGTTCCCGGCCTTAAGCAAATCCAGACCTTCGCGGACCCCCGGATACAGGCAGGAACGTTTTGAGGTGTTTTCCGCATACAATGTCAGGAACAGCGGATAGGCACGTTCGAAATCAGCCGCATCCGGCTCACCCTGCAGCGCCCCGACCAACGCCCGTTTTACCAGCCGCTCGACACCGTTACCCACCCAGTCACGAACCCGCATTTCACCACAGGGCTCACGTCCGAGCTCTGCCATCATCGCATCGACGCAGTAGGCAAGATCCGGTACGCTGTCGACCAGCGTACCGTCCACATCAATCAGTATCATCCCGGGCTTGTGCATCATTCAGACTCAGGCAACAGCCTTGGCAATTTCATCGCGCATGGCAGCAATGGTTGCCTTGTAGTCATCCGCCCCGAAGATCGCAGAACCGGCGACGAAGGTATCGGCACCGGCGGCAGCGATTTCACCAATGTTGTCCACCTTGACACCACCGTCAATCTCCAGGCGAATATCACAGCCACTGTCATCAATAATCCTGCGCGCCTCACGCAATTTAACCAGAGCCTCGGGAATAAAACTTTGTCCACCAAACCCGGGGTTGACTGACATCAGCAGGATCATGTCGACCTTGTCAATGACATGCGTCAGATAATCCAGTGGTGTTGCAGGATTAAATACCAGGCCGGATTTACAGCCGCTTTCACGGATCAGCATCAGCGAGCGGTCGATGTGCTCACTGGCCTCCGGGTGAAAGGTAATGTACGTCGCACCGGCCTTGGCAAAATCAGGAATAATCCGGTCTACCGGCTTCACCATCAAGTGCACGTCAATATCAGCAGTGACACCGTGTTTGCGCAATGCTTCGCACACGAGCGGGCCGATAGTCAGGTTGGGCACGTAATGGTTGTCCATGACGTCGAAATGCACAATGTCTGCACCGTCATCCAGCACCTGTGTGACTTCGTCTCCCAGACGGGCAAAATCTGCTGACAGTATGGATGGTGCAATCTTGTAATCGGCCATGTTGTTGTCCTCAATCGGAATTTCAAAGGGGTATGCGTAAAAAAATCGAACGCGCACTTTAACCTAACAGGGCCGACTTTTCAGCATATCGGGGTCAGAAAATAGCTAATTTATGCTAATCGATTATTGCCATTCACACCTGGCTGCAGATCTGGCACATCCAGCCCGGCATTCTTCTTTCTTTTTAAATGCAAACAGTTATACGGCATTCTCATAACCCGTCTTAGAATATCTGTACCACAAGCGCAACATTGCAGCAGACATGAGTGCAGTTGATGTCAATCGACAGACTGCAACGTCCAGTATAGCCAGCACCCATTATCGAAAATAAGCTAATACTGAACTGCTTGCCAAGCATCAATGCAAGTCTTATAAATGGTGTCAGAATATTCAAGCATCACGGTATCACTACCCGGCTTTTTTCGACCGCGGTAGCAAACTGACAATATGGAGATATTGAAAATGGCAAACACTTACCAACCACGTCTCGGTGACTGGTATAAATCGATCAACGGTGACCAGTTCGAGATTGTGGCGCTCGACGATGATGCCGCCATCATGGAAATCCAGCACTTTGATGGTGCCATCGAGGAAGTCGACTTTGATAGCTGGAATGAAATGGAGATAGTGCCGATTGAAGCTCCGGAAGACTGGTCAGGATCAATGGATATCGGAAAAGAGGATTATGGCGTTGACCTTGAACTGACTGCTCCGAATGATCATATCAACCCGCTGGACGAGATTGACTAGTACTCCGACAAGGTTATATTAATGGGTTCAGCGTTACTGTAGTGTAACGAATAACGTGCACATATCAGAGGCCCACCCGCCGTATTAGATAGACCTTAATCGCCTGTACCTGCTGCCGATAGCCTTGTTAAGGCAACCGCGGGAGTGGCATCATGGCAGCAATCTATGAATTGGAAAGCGGCACGATTGTGTCGGAAAATAGCGGCATAACAACTATAAAGAACCATGACCAACTGCCGGAATATGGTATTGCGTTACAGCCGGTTCAAACCACAACAGTAACCATGAAGCCCGGGCCCTGTGACGAGTACATGAGTATTCTCAAGGAACTGCTGAAAGATCTTTAGCCTCTTCTATCTACCACTCCCGACTATAAGCTTGCAACATCAATAGCCAGCCGCAGGAAAGTCGCCAGTCAGGATTACAGCAAGACCTCAGTTCACACGGACAACACGAAAACCGAGGTTGTCGAGGCGTGTGTCCTGGTCATACTGACTGCGCTTGGCACTACGCAGCGAATCAAGTGGACTGGTATAGCCCCCGCCACGAACAACACGCATGGTACATTCCGGAAACACCCAGACACTGCCATCCAGCGGGGCATCACGATAACTGCCGTGATAGCAATCCGCCGTCCATTCCTGAACATTGCCGGCCACATCATGCAAACCGAAATCATTGGCTTCAAAACTGCCCACAGTTGCTGTGCGCATACTATCCCACTCGCTGCCACAGTCAAAACAATTCGCATGCGGCTTGTCACTGTCATTCTGCCACCAGAAACTGGCCGTACTGCCAGCACGGGCGGCATACTCCCATTCAGCTTCCGAGGGCAAGCGGTAGTTCTTGCCGGTCTGTCTAGAAAGCCAACGGGTATACGCACTGGCATCGCTCCATGAAACGTTGATAACCGGATGATCACCACGCCCCCATGACTCATCGTACGGCCGGCGACGTCCGGTCGCACGTGCATACCTGTCATATTCCGTGAATGTCACCTCATACTTGCTGATAGAAAATGCCGGCACATTCACCTGGTGTTGCGGTCCCTCATCGAAGTTCAGGGAATTCCCGGTACTGCCCATTGCAAAGCTGTCTGCCGGCAGCTCCACCATCACGGGCCCCTGACCTCCAACTTTCAGACCGTCATTAAACGAACGGCCTGCAATCACGGGGGACTGCTCCGCAACACGAGCAGCATCCTCTACCGGTGGCTGTACTTGTGGCTGTACTTGTGGCTGTACTTGTGGCTGTACTTGTGGCTGTACTTGTGGCTGTACTTGTGGCTGTACTTGTGGCTGTACTTGTGGCTGAACTTGTGGCTCTTCAGGCGGCAGCGTCTGTACTACGACGGGTTCCGGGTCTGGTGGCATGATCTCCACAATCGCCAACTCTGCCTTGCTTGCAGGTTCGGCCTGCGGCATGAGCTGTTGTGGCGCAATTGTTGGTAATTCACTGGGGGCTGCCGGTACGGGATCATCCTCCGGCGCTATAGTTGCAGGTAGCTGTTGCAGAGTATCGTTGCCGATCACAGGGAAGTCCACACCAATATACAGACCACCAGCCAGGGCAACCACAACACCCAGCCAGATTACAGTAACCAGCCAGCTCCGCTGCTTTTCATCACGCTCGCCATCCACCAGGGACTGCAGCTCATTATCCTGTTCCAGCGGGGTAACCGGCAATACGGCCTGCTGAATGTGCTGTTGCGGCCCCGGGTGTCCGGCGCCGGCTGGATCCTCATCAAGGGATGGCACATGCAAGGGCTCGTTCGACACCTCACTCAGATCCTGCTGCAATGCATCACGCTCCTGCAGCAATTGATCGCGAGCCGCTTCTGCCTCGGCTCGCAGCCGCAGCGCAATTTCAACATCTTTTTTTCTTTCATCAAGTTCCTTGCGTAATTGTGCAGGATCTTCTGCCTCACTACGCAATGTATTCATCTTGTCACGCAGCGACTCCTGGTCTTCCAATGCCACATCGCGGTCTTTCGTTAGCTGCTGCAGCTGCGACTCGAGTTGTGAAATAGTCGCCACCGCCTGTTGATTTTGTTCTTCCAGTAATTCGATATCGACCTGCCTGCGATCCTTTGCCGCACGGGCGAATTCAGCAATTTCTTCGTGCGCCTTTTTCAGCTCCTGCTGCAGCCTGATAACCTGGTCTTCAGTTTCCACCTGTGCCGCAAGAAGTTCCCGCAGACGTTTCTGCTCCTCCTGTCTTGCTGCATCGCGGGCCTGTTCAATAGCACCGGACTGATTTGTCAGGTTTGTTTCATGCTCGGTGGCGATTACAGAAAACTGCTCCTTCAACTCACGCTGACGGGCGGCCATCTCAGCCCGTTCATCTGCCCGTTCCTGACGTTCAGCATGCAATTGTTCACGTATAGTATCGGTATCATCCTGTGCAGCATCACAGGCCTGTTTATGGTCAATCGTTTGTTGCTCCAGTTTTTTTCTCAGCCTGTCAATCTGCCCCTGAAGCTCTTTTTCATTGTCGTTTTTCCGGGTGAGATCCTCGTGCATTTTCTTGACTGACTCGTCGCTCTCCTGACCAAGCTCGTTCACCCGTTCTTCCTGCTGCTTGAGCTGGGTATGCAGAGACTCTATATGTGCATCTTTTTCGCTACTCAACTGCTCGATACTGCCTGTCTTTTCCTGCGCTTCCTCCAGTTGCGCCTGCAACTGTTGCAGCTGTTCATCCACAGTAGCGGTCAGGGACTCTGTCTGCTGCTGCAAAGACTCTACTTCACCTTCCAGATGCTTGTTCTGCTCTGCACTTTCAGATAACTGTTGCTGCAATGCAGTCCGCTCGGTGTCCCATTCCGACTGTTGCCCTTGCACAGCTTCTTCTGCCGCCTGCTTGTCGGCCAACAGCTTATCCAGCTGCTCGCTCATACGTTCTTCAGCGCTGCAATGTGACTGGAGTTGCGCGGTTAACGCCTCGTTCTCGGTACGCAACTCATCCAGAGCCGCCTCGATCTCACCCGCCTTTTGATCCGTGGTCACATCCTTGCTGTCAGGCATGTACCTGCCTTCATCAAAATCAATAACCGCTGCAACATCGCCTGGTAAATCTGCCATCTCTCCCTGTACTACGGGTTCAACAGCATTGTCCAACCGGTCCGGGATGCCTCCCTCCAGCACAGACACATCAAAGCCCTTGTGGCTCAACAGAAAACCGGCCGACTCACTGCGTCGCCCGGTATCGCAACAAATTATATATTTTGTGTTAAAAACCAGTTTTGACAATTCATCCCGCAGGCAGGACAGCGGAATGTTAACGCTGTCCTCAAATGCACCATATCCATATTCATCCGGCGTTCTGACATCCATCCAGACAGCACCGTCATCAACCATGGCTGCTGCCTGTTCGTAGCTCACGCGCTTGACCAGCTGGTTTTTCAACAACTCGACGAAGTCTTTCTTCGCCAGCCGCATCAACAAGCCGTCAGTCAGCATTGACACAGTGGCGTTACGCTTTGCGTCGGACACCAGGGCGTCCTCACCAAAGGAATCCCCATCACTCAGTTCAGCCAGGAATCGCTCTTCACCATCGGGAGAGTCTTTACAAGTTACCGTACAACGACCTTCATGAAGGGTATAGAAATAATCACCGCTGTCTCCCTGACGAATGACAACATCGCCCGACTTCACCGGCAAGGTCTCCATCTTGATAAGCAGATTCTGGATCATCGCCGGAGGTATCTTGATAAATGCTTCAGACTGCAGGATGCGTGTCATCCAGTCTTGACTCGGTTCTGCGCCGATTTCAACAACTTCAGCTGTACTGGACTGGTCACAGGTCAAAAAGACATCGAGCAGGCTGGAGTCGACCTTTGCAATGATGACCTTTTTAACGGCCCGGGCCGACAGAGATCGGGGTTGCTGGTTGGCGATAGGGTAGCGGCTAATATCCGTACCAGCCTCGACTTCGCCGGTGACCTTCCTGAAACCGTCAATCAGCTTGATCTTGCCCTCCAGCAGATAGATTGACTGATTGTCCCTGTCTCCCTTGCGGAACAGCTTACGGCCCGCCAGTACTTCTTCGACTACAATTTTTTCCGACAATTTGTTGAATCGTGCCGGTGACAGCGCATTCAGGGGTACCAGTTCCTGCAGAATCTTTTGGTCTACCGTTACTTTTTTTGCTGCACGCATATCCACCTGGCCTAGAAAGTAGTGATATTTTGCTATTACCCCGCTTACGGGGTTCCGGTGCGGCACCTGCCGCACACTGCTTATCGGCTAAAATAGCTTGAAATTTAGAGATCTGACGCTGCTAGAAAAAACGCAAAGCAACATCTTTGACAGCGCAGGAACAACTGAATCATGCAGGATGGGAAGGCAGCTAATAACACCTTCAACAGGCTATCGGCCGCATTTGAAAAATGCTGGACGCTATCATGCCTCGCGCCACACTAATAACAAATTACATATACATTTCATATGGTTGCGATATCTACACCGCAAATAACCAAGAGTATCCTGGTCCAGATTTACCGTGGAGCAACGGTATTGCGATGCGCCTGAACCAGACCGGAGAACAGGCCGGATCATCACTGATGTTAAAACAGACGGGCCTCATGCCATCGGCATGGAACGACCAGGGCCAGCCACAATCACCAGGCAGGTCACGCATACACAACATTGCAAAGCTGCCGTATTGCTCTTCGTCCAGACCTGCCGGATAGCGCTGATATACTACGGTACAAGGTATTTTGTGAAATTAAAAACGCTTTAACATTTTTTTTATTGTGCTATCTTACGCGTGCTGTTTATTCCATTACCTGAAGAGGAGCGACAACGAATGGCTGTAAAAAAGAAAGCGACCACCAAAAAGAAGACAACCGCAAAGGTTGCATTAAAACCAGCGACAAAGTCTGAAACATTAAACTACATCTCTGAGGATACCGGCCTGACCCGCAAGGAAGTCGGTGCTGTCTTTGATTCACTTGCAACACTGATCAAGCGTGAACTCAAGGGCAGGGGCAGACCTGGTTTTTACACAGTACCCGGCCTGATGAAGGTTAAAGTCATTCGTAAACCAGCCACCCGGGCACGCAAGGGTACTAACCCGTTCACAGGTGAAGAAATGATGTTCAAGGCAAAACCCGCACGCAATGTGGTCAAGGTACTGCCATTGAAGGGCCTGAAGGAAATGGTCTGAATCACCTAAAACGGGGCCCACAAGCGGCCCCGTTTTATTTTCTTTTCGATTACTACAAAGATTTTTAGTTTCCCTGCTACTACCCACCACTCTCCTGCAGCCTGGTTCTTATGAACTGATGGTGTGGCACGTACAACAAGTCTGCCACCTTGCGGACAAGATGCTCCTCATGTTTATCTACATGACCGTCAGAAAAGGTCACTTCCCACAACAGCCTGACAATTACAATTCTTTCCTCAAGACTGCATTCACTGGTAATCAGGCGTGTCACTGGATACAGTGATGTCATGTCATTAACATGGCTTTCTGCAGCATTTGCAATCTCCCGCGCCCGCTCGGCCGACACAGAGTAGTAACGTTCGATAATCCGCTGGACCGCCTGACGTTCCTCGTCCTCAATAATGTGATCGGCACGCGCCACTTCCATCAGCAACGCGACCGTAGCCGTCTGTAGTGCCTGCTCGCGGTCAAGCGGTTGCTTCTGCGCTGTGCGCGTGTATTTCTTCAGCAGATCCTGGATTTTAGTAAACATAAGTACCCTTCCAAACTGATAACAATGGATGTCGGAACAAATCAGGCTGAGTGCCAGTTTTTTTAACCACCATTATCAAACTGAACCGGAAGCAGTTTATATATCTGAAAGTTCGCCCGTATTATCCACATACGTATAATACACAAGACTATCAACGAATAGCCTGCGAAGAAACTTCATGGACAAAGCGAAAACAATTGGCGTAAATAAAGTCATCACCATGCAATATTCCCTCACCAATTCCGAGGGTGTTGTGGTGCGGGAGGCGAGTGAAAAGCCGGTGACTTATCTGCACGGGGCCGGCGTACTGTTCCCGAAGCTGGAACGCGAACTGGAATCACATTGCATCGGTGACATTGTAACGGTCAGATTATTATCTGCAGACGCCTTTGGAAAGCGAAACGTTGATCTGTTACACGAAGTACCGCTTGCTGAACTGCCCCCGGAAGACACTATTGAAGTGGGTAGCATCATCACAGGCAATGATGAAGACGGCAATGAAATCACTTTTGCAGTCACCCGCATAGAAAATGGTATTGTCAGCCTGGATGGCAATCATCCACTTGCAGGCCAGTCACTGATATTTGAGGTGGAAATACAGGCTATTCGCGATGCCACAGCAGAAGAAATTCGTGACGGCAAGGCTGGTACTCCGACAAGGTTATATTGATGAGTTCAGCGTTAATTATCGACCACAAAACGGGTACCCTGATAGTTGAGCTGGATACTGGTTTCATTAATCTCTTCGATCACCGCGCCGCTCTCCAGCGTTTCACCTTCACGGTACTTCTGCAAGTCAACCAGGATAAAACGACGCGCCGGGTCATCGTCATAAACATGGACATCAATATGCGGCAGGGTAAGACTGCTGCGAAACTCCAAAGGCAAATCACCCCAGTACGGCACCGCGGATGAGTCTGCAGGCGCAACCGTGGTGGTTACCGGTTGCGGAGCATAATAGGATGACGGTGCCGTGACAGCCGGCGCCGGGGCCTGCTGTACGCTGGAGGCCGGTCTTCGTACTACAGGCGGCACATATACCGGCTCTCTAGGTTTCTTGATTTTACGCGACGGTTGTATGGCTGCTGTTTCTGTCTTCGGAACCGGACTCACTGGCAGTTCCTCGGCAATCCCGGGGGCTGCACCTTGCTGTTGCCTCCCGGTGTCATCATTGTGTCCCAGCAGTACAGCCAGCAACGCTCCATTGACTACGAGCAGCGCCGCCACGACCCAGACCCAGCGAATTGTTCGCCGTCTGCGTCGTATACCCCAGTGGGCCGTTTCCAGGTCAGGCACATCACCCAGTGTGCGCTCATGATCAGCCTTTTTCAGTGCATCGAGAATATAGGACATAGTGAACTAGTTTTCCGACAGACGCGGCACTCCTTCACGACCGGACGCGCTATTTAAATGAATCAGGGTGTACTTGCCAACAACGCCATCCGCAGACAGACCATGATCACGCTGAAATGCCATAATTTCCCGTTGCAGTGCATAATCAAAACCCAGCGGATCTGCTGCCGGAATTATTACACCCTGCGCGAGCTCAAGCTGACTGCGTATCCAGGAGACCACCGGACCACGGTCACCGGTCCTGAGAAACATGCGACCACCGGGTGGAGCCTGTAATAACAGAGTAAAATCACCATACCAGCTTTTCTCTACCTGATCGGGCGTGAGCCGGTACAGTTCATTGTCGATGATGACTTCCGCAACCGAGTCATCCAGGTGCTGCAGCAACACCGCTACTCGTTCACCATCGGCAGCAACCAGCGTCAGAATCGCAGGTCGGTCAAACTGGCGCAGGGTAGTCCAGTTACCCTGCTCCTCCAGGCACAGCAAGCCATACTGCCTGGCAAAGTCACAATAATCCACTGTGACGCTCTCCGGTAGAACCACAGACCAGAGGGCAAACAATTCTGTCCAGGAAGATCGATAATAAGAACTGTCGGCTGCTGTCAACAGGCTTGCCAGAGACGGGAGTTCCGGCTCATCAGCAACCGCGTCTGCAAGCTCTTCTACAGATTGCTGCAGGTCCATGGCAGCGACCGCTGCACCCGTGTCATCTGCAGCAGGCACACTGGCAGGAGTATCCACCGCCACTGCAGCAACCTCAGAGCGCTTCCAGGACTGGTACCCTGCAGCCAGACCAATAATCAGTAGTATCGACAGGAGACCCAACACAAACGGCAGCCGGCCATGGTGCTCCCGTCCATCATTGTTTTCGGCCAGCACCTCACTGGCGGCCTTTTTAACCACCTTTACATCCACCTGGGTCCGGCCCTCAACAAAGGCACCCAGCATGGATCGATCACACAACACATTGATTAATCGTGGTATACCGTCCGACAGCTGCTGTATCTTGTCAACTGCACGTTTGTTAAACACCGTCTGGGTGGAGCCACAGATCTGCAAGCGGTGCCTGATGTAAGCACCCGTCTCTTCCCGGCTGATCGGTTCAAGGTGATAGCGTGCAGTGACACGCTGAGCGAGCTGTCGCATATCTTCACGCGCCAGCAAGGTACGCAGTTCCGGCTGCCCGATCAGTATAATCTGCAACAACTTCTGGGTCGCCGTCTCCAGGTTCGTCAGCAAACGCACCTGTTCCAGCACATCCGCACTCAGGTTCTGTGCCTCATCAATGATCAACACCGTGTGCCGGCCGCGTGCATAGGCATCCAGCAAGTAGCGGTTGAGCACATCGGTCAGCGACTTGATACTCATGTCACTCGCGTCGTAACCAATACTCAGTTCATCGCATACCGTGGCAATCAGTTCAATGGCTGTCACCTTGGGGTTCAGCACCACCGCAAGGTCAACGTTCTCCGGTATCTGCTCCAGTAGACAGCGACAGATAGTCGTCTTACCGGTTCCCACCTCACCGGTCAACTGCACAAAACCACCACCGTCACCCAGACCATAGAGCAAATGAGCCAGCGCCTCACGATGACGCATGCTCATGTACAGAAAACGCGGGTCAGGCGTTATGGAAAACGGCCGTTCTGTCAGATTGAAATGCTCAAGATACATAGCGTATTTATTTGCAGCCCGTTACAGATGTTTGCTACCCGGAGCGGATCGATCGCCCCCTTGCGATATACTACCCGTCCGCCTGGCCCTGAATAACCGGATAGCCGTACCATACCTGTGAAGCTGAATAATATCCTTTCTTTTCTGCCTGTTGCGACAGGAATTCTGATTATTTCGACCACCCTGCTGGTGACCGGTACCAACCGGGCTGCTGATCTGGAAAGGGAACAACAATTACCAGCAACCGATGCGCAAGCCGTTTCCATTCGGGAAAAATTCAGGTGCATTTGCTGAACATAATTGGCAGTGAGGACTACCCGGCTGTACAACGGCAGGCTAAAGAACTGGAATCTTTACTGGATGACATGCCCCCGGGATCGGCACAAATTCGGCTCGAAGGTGCCAGCCATTATTTTGACAACCAGAACAAAAAACTCGTTAAAGCTGTGATTGATGGGTTAGAAACGATTTAATGCAGGCGGTTAATTTACGAATCGCGCTTGCGAAGCGCTCCTGCAGGTGTATCAATTGGTGTAGGAGCGGATCGCATTCGCGATTAATATTCAGGAATCGTGGGCAGCCTCGTCCGGCAAATCTGCCTTGACTGGCGAGTGCAGCACCAGGTCCATACCTAGCCAGCTATCGAGATTGATAGACTTACGTTTGCCACTGATGTCTTCAAGAACAATGTGGCTACGCTTGCCTGCGAGGTAAACAATCGCCCGGACCTGGATCAACTCACCAGAAAAATTACTGTACCAGTAACCCGGAATTGGTTTTTGTTGCAGAAACATCCTGCCTCCTTGCGTCAAAGTGAGACGACTTTGTCAGACTATTATTGGTATACGGCAATCGACACTGACTGATGACAGGTCTTGTGTATAGTTATAGTCAAACAGTCAGCGCCCGGCAATCGGACGAAGGTACCAGTACTCCGACAAGGTTGTATTGATGGATTCAGTTGGTCTGTCAGCGCTCAGGGCAAGGCACGCCTCGCAGCGAATGGCCGTCGTCCTATGCAAGAGGCGTAACGCCGCCATGGGCGCTGACAGGCCAACCCTGCGGGCGTTACTGTGGTGTTCCGCCACGGCGTTACAGCACTTGACAAGGACTATGGCCATTGCCTGCGTGCTGTGCCTTGTTGCGAAACACCACAGTAACGCTGAACTCATCAATACAACCTTGTCGGAGTACTAGCCACACTTTGATTCACCACAATTCAGGCAGGTCAGGCAGCCATCCATCTGAATTGCAGCCTTGGTATGACACTTGATACAGAGCTGGGAACCTTCTGGAAAATCAGAGGGTTCACAGTTAGACACAGCACCTGATGCAGCCTCGAACTGAGCCCGTTTCTCGGCCACCAGCTTCTTCTGGTGCTCATCCAGACCATCATCTTTCAGCAGTCCGATCATGCGCATATGGCATTCAATCGCGTCACCGATTTCGGCAACCAGGGAGGGCATGTACTTGCCACCTTTTTTGAAATAACCACCACGCGGGTCAAACACCGAGCGCAACTCTTCTACCAGAAAGGTCACATCCCCGCCCTTCCTGAACACGGCTGAAATAATCCGCGTTAATGCCACGATCCACTGAAAGTGATCCATGTTCTTGGAGTTGATAAATATCTCAAACGGGCGACGCAATTCGTGCTCGGTCCCCATATTAAGAATAATGTCATTGATGGTGACATACAGGGCATGCTCGGACAGGGGTGTCTTGACCTTGTAGGTCGAACCGATCAGCATCTCCGGGCGCTTCAGTTTTTCATGCAGCTGCACCACGTTGTCTTCTGGTTCAGGCACAACGTCCGCGGGTGCCGGAGCAACCTTTGCAGCCGCATCATCCGCTGCTCCTGTGCCACCTACCTTGTAAGCTACAATTTTCCTGTCAATCCGTATCGCCATGAGTTTCTCCTGCGTATTCGTGTCTGGCAGCCTGTTCAGAACTTGCCGTAATAGCCTTCTTTCAGGGCATCGTAAAGATTTGCAGCCGTGTGCGTCTCACCGTCGTATTCGATTTCTTCATTGCCCTTGAGGCTGACCGTGGAGCCATCATCCAGCGTAAAGTCATACACGGTATTCTCCAGGTCCTCGCCTTTCACCAGCACGCCCTGGAAGGCCTCCGGATTAAAACGGAAAGTGGTACAGCCCTTCAGGCCCTGTTCGTAGGCATAGCGGTAGATATCCTTGAAGTCGTCAAACGGGTAATCGGTGGGTACATTGGCCGTCTTGGAGATAGATGAGTCTATCCATTTCTGCGCCGCCGCCTGGATATCGACATGCTGTTTTGGCGTCACATGATCCGCCGCGATAAAGTAATCCGGCAGCGTATGACCATCACCGTCCATGCTGGCCGTGGCATCAGGGTTGACCAGCTCCCTGTAGGCGAGCAACTCAAACGAAAATACATCCACCTTTTCCTTGGTCTTGCGGCCTTCCCGTATCACATTACGAAAATAGTGGTGCGCAAAACTCGGCTCAATACCGTTACTGGCATTATTGGCCAGCGACAGGGAGATGGTACCGGTGGGTGCAATCGAGCTGTGATGGGTAAATCGGGCACCACTTTCCACCAGTTGTTTCGTTAACTCGGGAGCGACTTCAGCAATACGCTGCATGTAACGGCTGTACTTGGCGTGCAACACCTTGCCCTTCACGGAATCACCCGGCAGATAGCCATCGCGACGCATCTCGGGACGCTTGCGCAGCATCTCTTCAGTCACTTCGAAGTCCTCCTCCATGACCGGTGCCGGGCCCTTCTCCTTCGCCAGCTCGAGCGCAACCTGCCAGCCGGTAACGGCCAGTTCGCGGCTGACACGTTCGGTAAATTCCAGTGAGTCCGCTTCACCGTATTTCATGCGCAACATGGTGGCCGTGGACCCCAGCCCCAGGAAGCCCATGCCGTGACGACGTTTATGCATAATCGCCTCGCGCTGACCTTCCAGCGGTAGCCCGTTGATCTCGACCACGTTGTCCAGCATACGGGTAAAAATGGCAACCACCTTGCGGAATTCCTCCCAGTCAAACTCGGCCTGTTCGGTAAACGGGTTGCGCACAAACTTGGTCAGGTTGACCGAACCCAGCAGACAGGAGCCGTACGGCGGCAGCGGCTGCTCGCCACAGGGGTTGGTGGCACGGATGTTTTCACAGAACCAGTTGTTGTTCATCTCGTTGACCTTGTCGATGAGAATGAAGCCCGGTTCAGCAAAATCGTAAGTAGAACTCATGATCAGGTCCCACAGGCGCTGCGCAGGTATCGTCTTGTAGATCTTGCACGCGACCAGTCCGGCACTGTTGGCAACATAATCGCCCTTGTGGGGCCAGTCACGCCACACGACCTCTTTCGGGTCGTGCAGATCAACAAACTCATCGAGTTCCTTGCGGTTGATTGGAAAAGCCAGAGACCAGTCTTCCTTGTTCCGGACTGCATCCATGAACCCGGTGGTGATCAGCAGCGACAGGTTGAACTGGCGCAGGCGGCCGTCTTCACGCTTGGCACGAATAAAATCCATCACATCCGGGTGGCCAATATCAAAGGTCGCCATCTGTGCACCACGCCGGCCACCGGCCGAGGACACGGTAAAACACATCTTGTCGTAGATATCCATGAACGACAGCGGACCGGAGGTGTAGGCACCGGCACCGGAGACATAGGCACCCTTGGGGCGCAGCGTGGAGAACTCATAGCCGATACCGCAACCGGCCTTCAGTGTCAGACCGGCTTCATGCACCTTGTCGAGGATGTTATTCATGGAATCCTGCACCGTGCCGGAAACCGTACAATTAATGGTCGAGGTCGCCGGCTTGTGTTGCTGCGCACCGGCATTGGATGTGATACGTCCGGCCGGGATGGCGCCATGGCGCAAGGCCCATAAAAATTCCTGGTGCCAGAGTTCGCGAAGTTCCGGTGTGGCTTCAACATCGGCCAGCGCACGGGCCACACGCTGGTAGGTCGAGTCGACGGTTTCATCGACCGGTGTACCATCTTTGGTCTGCAAGCGGTACTTCGTTTCCCATATATCCTGTGATGCCGCCTGCAGTGGAATATCAGCGACGCTTGTGGGTACGGCTTTGAGATGAGCGGTTGTGGTCATGTGTTCATTATCCTCCCCTTGGTTCTTGCTTTCTTCTCAGAAATACTGCTTTTGTCTGCCGCCCTAACCCCTTGACAGGGGCGCCCCGGCAGATAATCGGTAAATCTTGAAAATACTATATCTTGTGTTATGGCCACAGAGAATATTCAGCCACAAGCGACCTGTCAAGTTTATTTTAAATCGACATATTTACCTATATTTTTCAATAGGTTATTTATTTGCATCGAGCCTTTAGAAAGGAGTTTCAAGGTAAATTCTTCATAACAGTTAAACACTATATATTGTGTTTCTTATATTAGCCATCCGGCTCAATTTCCGTCAATTCCCGTAAGATATGCGGGTTAATGGGGGTGGGAATGATGCCCATGTCCGGCCGGATTCGCAAGCAGCATCATGACTCCCATAAGGATCACCAGGAGTCCGGCGACCATCCTAATGCGCGGATCCTGCACGAATCGCCTGAGGGTGTTAAACGCCAGCCCCATGGTGAGCATTACGGGCAGGGTACCCAACCCAAATGCCAGCATGATGGTGCCGCCGCCAGACGCAGAACCACTCGACAGCGCCAGTGCCAGCACCGCGTAGACCATGCCACAGGGTAGCCAGCCCCATACCAGCCCCAGCAGGTAAGCCTGACCGGCGTTGCGAACCGGGATAAAGCGGCGCCCCAGTGGTTCAATATATTTCCACAGCCGCGCCCCGGCCTGCTCCAGGAACAATAGCGAGTGCCACCAGCCTGCCAGATAGATGCCAAACAGGATCATGATGACGCCCGCCACGATGCGACCAACCGGGAAGCCTTCCAGCACACCCGAATCACCCAGCTGCTGCCCAAACAGCCCCAGCAACAAACCGGCAACCGTGTAACTGCTGATGCGCCCGGCATTATAGGCCAGCTGCGCCATGACAAGACGATGGCGCGAGGTCTGCACATCCAGGGACAAGCCGGAACTCAGCGCACCCACGATGCCGCCGCACATCCCGACACAATGAGTACCGCCAAGCAGGCCGACCAGGAATGCCGCGGTGATGGATTCAATATTCATATGCCAGTCACCCGTCCGCATCCAGCGGTAACAATACGACTATGTCCGTTAGTGGTACCTGCATATCACCCGACAGTCGCCAGTCATCGGCTTCCAGTTGCAGGTACCAGTTGCCGCGGGCTACCTCGTCGATAGCACCATAATAGAAACCGTCACCGGCATGCAGCAGGCTGATCACCTGATCATGTCCTGGCTGTGTGGGGTGCAACAGGGAAAACGTCAGTACCTTCGGCAGCACTGCGTTCGCACTCTCCAGTTGCAACTGCATGCGATTATCCTGCAAATCAAGCTCTATAGAAGCCCTGAGCTGGTAGCGTGCCGCCGCATCGTCACGGGCAAGATCCTTGTTAATGGTCTTGCCGCGTTTGTAGTAATCGTCAACGACGAGTCCATCGCTGGTTGTGACTGCCAGGTAGATGGTAATCATGCCGCCGATGACGGCAGTCATGGGCAGGGCGATCATTAGCCATACCCAGGGTTCGCGGTACCAGGGTCTTTTTGGTTTGTGTGTATTCATATTTTCACTATGTTGTAAGTGCAGGTTTCGCCCTGCGGAGCGAGGCACTTTCTCATGCTTGCCCAAGAGAAAGCGCCCAAAGAGAAGGGCACCCGGTGCACTCATCGGCTCACGCCGATACCCTGCGTTCCTCGACAATCAGGGGGTGCGCAGAACTCGCTACGCTCGAACAGCTGCGCCCCTGATCCCTGACTGTCTGCGGTACTCGGTGAGTGCAGACGGGTCTGGGGTGGTGGTTTTGAAGTTCACCTCCCGTCTGGCGCAGCCGAGCATCGCAGTGAAGTCCGGATCACGCTCGCGCCCTGTTTGAGCGTAGCGAGTTGCGCGAGCGCCGGGCTTCGCGAGAAGCACAGGGAACCCGCGTAGCGGGCCAGCCTCCGGGTTCGCCTTTCTTTTGGTACTTTTCTTTGGCGACGCAAAGAAAAGTACATAAACTCTTGGGCAAGCAAGAGAAAGTACCTCGCCAAACAGGCGAAAGAAGAAGTAAAAAATATCAGCAGATTAATTCGGGCCCAGGAACCGGGCATCCTCCCTGGCGATCAGCGCAGCATCATCCTGTGCAACCAGCTCAAAAACCACATCACTGCTACGCGCCTCAAGGTCGCCTTCCTCGGCACGCAAGCGCACCGGCAATTCCATAATGCCCCCGGAGGCTACCTGAATAACCGCCATATCCTTGTGCAGGGTCAATCCCGGAATACCCGAAACACTCAGCTCATACTGATGCTCCGCATCGTCCATATTGAGAATCTTCAGGATGTAAACATTCTCGATCAGTCCGTCACTGGTTTCTCGATAGAGGGTATTACGATCACGAATAACGTCCAGCCCCAGCGAAACACGCTGACTGAAAGACCAGGCAAAAGCGACCATGATGGACAACAGAATCACCGCGTAGATAAAGATACGTGGGCGCAGAATGTGCGTCTTGCCGCCCTGCATGGCATGTTCGGTGGTGTACTTGATAAGACCCTTCTCGTACCCCATCTTGTCCATAACATCATCACAGGCATCGATGCAGGCCGAGCAGGCGATGCACTCATACTGCAGGCCATCACGAATATCAATACCCGTTGGACACACCTGCACACACAGGGTGCAATCAATGCAGTCACCCAGTCCTGCGGTGACCGGATCCACACTACGCTTGCGCGAACCGCGCGGTTCGCCACGATTGGGGATATAGGAAACAACCAGGGTATCCTTGTCGAACATGGCGCTCTGGAAACGCGCATAGGGGCACATGTACTTGCACACCTGCTCACGCATAAAGCCGGCATTGCCATAGGTAGCGAAACCGTAGAAAATAATCCAGAAGGTTTCCCACGGCCCGATATTAAAAGCCAGCAGATTGCGGCCCAGCTCGGTAATAGGCGAGAAATATCCCACAAAGGTAAACCCGGTCCAGGCAGAAAAGGCCAGCCACAGAAAATGCTTGGTGGCCTTGATACGGAACTTGCGGACACTCATTGGCAGGGCATCCAGCTTTTGTTGCTGCATGCGATTACCCTCCACCTTGCGCTCGATCCACAAAAAGGCCTCGGTCCACACAGTCTGCGGGCAGGCATAACCACACCACACGCGCCCGGCCAGTGCTGTTACAAAGAACAACACCAGGCCGGCAATAATCAGCAACACGGCCAGGTAAAAAAAGTCCTGCGGCCAGAGCGTAATGAAAAAGATATGAAACTTGCGTGCTGGCAGGTCCAGCAACAACGCCTGGTGACCTTCCCAGCGCAACCACGGGGTGATGTAGTAGATACCCAGCAAGCCAAGCACACCCAGCACCCGCAGTCGTGCAAACAGGCCGTGTACCTGGCGCGGATAGATCTTCTCCGCCGCGGCGTAGAGGGACTGAGCGACCTGCTCGTCAGACCGGGAGGCCGCACCGGGCCCGGTAGCATCAGGGTTTGTCATGCTGATGCCTTACTAACCCCGGGAACCCGGGTTTTGTCTCATACAGTTGGTAATTGCGAAGTACAGGGTTCCAATGCCGGAGATGGCTGATACCAGCCAGAACAGCAGGAATCCGATGGAATAGATCCCCAGACGGCTGACCTCTGTTTGCTCACCGAATGGGTACAGATCATCCGGGTCAAAAGCTGAAAAGAACAGGCCGGTGGCCACGATCGCCACCATGAAGGACGGCCACAGCACCGCTATGCACTTCTGTGTCCTGGGTACCTGTTTCTCCGCCATACCGTAATCTGCCTATCGGCCGTGTACCGGCACTATTCTTCCAGTTGTTCCTGCCCGGTGGACAGGCTATAGACATAGGCTGCCAGCAGATGCACCTTGTCTTCACCGAGAAAATCCCGGTGCGGTGGCATCACGCCGTTACGTCCCATGGCAATGGTTTCCATCACCCGCGTGCTGGAACCACCGTGCACCCAGATATTGTCGGTCAGGTTCGGTGCACCGAGTGCCTGGTTGCCTGTGCCGTCGGCACCGTGGCAGGCGACACACAGTGTCTGGAACTTCTCCTCACCCCGGTCCGCAGCAGCCTGATCAACATTGCGTCCACTGAGACTAAACACATATTCCGTTACATCGGCGACCCCGGCATCTCCACCCAGTGCATCCTTCCAGGCCGGCATCACACCGTTACGGCCAACCAGGATGGTCTGTTCGATGACCTCGGGCGTACCACCATACAGCCAGTCGTTGTCACGCAGGTTCGGGAAACCGCGCGCACCACGGGCATCCGAACCGTGGCAGGTGGCACAGTAATTCAGAAACAACCTTTCGCCCATGCGACGGGCATTCGGATCATCCGCCACGGCAACAATAGGCATTTCCTGGAACTTCTTGAACAGGGGACCGTACTTCGCATCGGCAATATCCACTTCCTGCTGGTACTGTCCCAGTGACGACCAACCCAGCATGCCTTGAAAGGTGCCCAGCCCCGGATACAGAATGAGGTAACCAATGCCAAAGAACAGCGTGATGTAGAACATCTTCAGCCACCAGCTCGGCAAGGGATTGTTGAGCTCGACCAGATCGCCGTCCCATACATGGGACATCTCCTTGCCCTCATCCTCCGGCTTGATCGCACCCGACAACCAGCGAATCAAGAGAAAACAGGCCAGGATACTGCAGACTGTTAGAATAATGATGTACCAGTTCCAGAAGCTGCTGGTGAAATCAGCCATGGGAATTCTCCTTGGACGTATTATCTGTTGGCGTGTCATCCTCGTTAAAAGGAATGTTCGCCGCCTCATCAAAATCTTGTTTGCGTTTGCTGCTCCAGGCCCAGATGACAATGCCGACAAACAGCACCAGCACCACCAGGGTCCAGACCGATTGAATCAGGGAATAATCCATCCGCTCATCTCCGGGTCTTGATAGTTAGACCCATACCTTGCAGATAGGCAATCATGGCATCCAGCTCGGTCTTGCCTTCCAGGGCCTGTGGAGCATTGGCAATATCTTCATCACTGTACGGCGCACCCAGCAGGCGCAGCACTTCCATCTTGTTTTCAATCGTGCTGGCATCAGCCGCGTTTTTCTCCAGCCAGGGATAGCCCGGCATAATGGACTCCGGCACCACATCGCGCGGATTGTTCATGTGCACCCGGTGCCATTCATCGCTGTAGCGTCCGCCAACACGTGCCAGATCCGGACCGGTGCGTTTCGAGCCCCATTGAAACGGCCGGTCATAGACAAATTCACCGGCGACCGAGTAATGGCCATAGCGCTCGGTCTCGGCACGGAATGGCCGAATCATCTGGGAGTGACACAGGTAGCAGCCTTCCCGTACATACACATCACGCCCTGCCAGACGCAGTGGGCTATAGGGCTCCAGCCCGGCCACCGGTTCCGTCAGGGATTGCTGGAAGAACAATGGCACGATCTGCACCAGCCCGCCAATGGATACGGTGATAATGATCAGGATGATCATCAGGCCGATATTTGTTTCGATCTTCTCGTGTCCCGCTGCCATAACCTGTCTCCTTAATGTGCTGCCGCGGGGGCCGGGATAGTGGCCGTGGCCGGTTTGGCGCCCGCGATGGTCTTCCAGATATTCCATGCCATCACCAGGGTCCCCAGGAGGAAGAATGCCCCACCCAGGAAACGCACAATGAAGTACGGATGCATGGCCTGTACCGACTCGACAAAACTGTAGGTCAGGGTCCCATCGCTATTGGTTGCACGCCACATCAGGCCCTGCATGATCCCCGCCACCCACATGGAGGCGATGTAGAGCACGATACCGATAGTTGCAGTCCAGAAGTGCACCTCAACCAGTTTCAGACTGTATAGCTCACGATTAAACAGGCGTGGAATGAGGTAGTACAGACTGCCCATGGAGACCAGCGCCACCCAGCCCAGCGCACCGGAATGCACGTGACCAATGGTCCAGTCAGTATAGTGCGACAGGGCATTCACCGTCTTGATGGACATCATCGGCCCCTCGAAGGTCGACATGCCGTAGAACGAAATCGAAACAATCAGCAGGCGTAGCACGGGGTCGGTACGCAGTTTCTCCCAGGCACCGGAGAGCGTCATGATGCCATTGATCATGCCACCCCAGGAGGGCGCCAGCAGAATCAGCGACATCACCATACCCAGCGTCTGGGTCCAGTCCGGCAGAGCGGTGTAATGCAGGTGATGCGGACCGGCCCATATATAGGTGAAGATAAGCGCCCAGAAATGCACCACCGACAAACGGTAGGAGTAGACCGGACGATTCGCCTGCTTCGGTACAAAGTAGTACATCATGCCGAGGAACCCGGCCGTCAGGAAGAAACCCACCGCGTTGTGTCCGTACCACCACTGCACCATGGCATCCTGCACCCCGGAATAGGCCGAATAGGAATGCTGCCACGATGTCGGCACGGCGGCACTGTTGAAGAGATGCAAGATGGCAATGGTGAGAATAAAGGCGCCGTAAAACCAGTTGGCCACGTAGATGTGCGGGACACGACGCTTAATGATGGTGCCAAAAAACACAATGGCATAGGAAACCCAGACCAGCGTAATCAGGATATCAATCGGCCAGATCAGCTCGGCATACTCCTTGCTCTGCGTTAAACCAAGCGGCAAGGTAATCGCGGCCAGCACAATCACCAGCTGCCAACCCCAGAAGGTAAACGCCGCCAGCTTGTCACTCAGCAGCCGCACATGGCAGGTACGCTGTACTACATAATAGGACGTCGCAAACAGGGCCGAGCCGCCGAAGGCAAAAACCACGGCATTGGTATGCAGCGGCCGCAGACGACCGAAGGTCAGCCAGGGAATGTCGAAGTTCAGTACCGGCCAGGCCAGCTGGGCCGCGATAATCACGCCGACCAGCATGCCGACGATACCCCAGACAATGGTCATGATAGAAAATTGCCTGACCACCTTGTAGTTGTAGGTTTGCTGATCTGCCATGCTGCACTCCCTTTTCAATTACTTATAAAACAGTGGGTTATGTCACTGTTTAACGTACTTTCAGAATATTCTAACATTCTTACGCGCTATCAAGCTAGCGCGTGAACTGAGGCTCCAGACCCATACCCCAGAGAATGGCGGTTGCCGCCAGCAGGGCCACAAAGGCCACCAGGCCAACGGCCAGCACCGCACTGGAAAACAGGAAGCCGCGATCCTCGGAAATCCCCATCATGATAGGAACGCCTGTATAGAGCAGATACACCGTGTAGGCCAGTGCCGGAATACCGAGGACCATGTTGATCCACAACACCGGGTAAAGCTCCATCAGGCCAATAAGAAACAGGGGAGTGGCCGTATAGGCTGCCAGCACCACACACTGTGACAGTGGCACATCTGCGTCATAGGTACTGCCCATCCAGTGGATCATCCAGCCGAGTGAATACACCCCGACCAGCATGGCGAGGTAATAAAGTATAGAAATCAATCCAGCGCTCTGCAGTGTCAGCTTGACCGGATCACCTGCACCTATCTGCCAACCGAACTGGGTAGTTCCGATAAACCCCGAAATGGCCGGAATGGCCGCGAGGATCATGACGTGTATCGCATAGCACTTGCCAATGGTGCATTCATCGTCGCGAATGGCTACCCATTCACTTTTTGGATTGGTAAACAAGCCCCAGACGTGTTGTAACACCATTGGTGATCTCCCCTTGCTTATGTTGCTGATGGCCAGAAGCTCGCAAGTCTCATTCCTAAAGGTTAACGAGTCAAGCAGGTTTATAGGCAACTGTAGCTATGTATTATCTTTTCATGATTTCTGTCATGAGTTGATCTAAATCAATTAATAGTAAAATTCTAATCTGATGGAGAATATGTGGCAGGCAGTACGCTATGCTATGTGCACCACAACATCGGCTAACACCGGAGCAGCCAACCCAACTAGCTGTCGTTATTGCAAAAGTGTCTTCCCCTGAACCGCTATCCACCCTGACAAACGGGACCTCCGAAACGAACCCCGCTGCGGCCTGCTTTCATTGCAGCCTGCCGGTGCCCCGCGGGCTGAATCTGACAGTGACCATCAACGGCCACGAAGAACCCATGTGCTGTTACGGCTGCCAGGCCGTGGCACAGGCCATCATCGACTCAGGCAATGTCGGCTTCTACCGGCACCGTACCGCCCCTTCCCCCACCGGTCAGGAACTGCTGCCGGACTTTATCCGCCAGACACAGGTCTACGATCATCCCGAGATCCAGAAAACCTTCGTGCGCACGGCCGGCGAGCACCAGCGGGAAGCTGCACTGATCCTGGAAGGCATTACCTGTGCGGCCTGCGTGTGGCTGAATGAACGGCACCTGGCACAACTGCCGGGCGTGCTTGACGTACAGGTCAACTATGCAACCCACCGCGCACGCATCCGCTGGGATGACACCCGGATAAAACTCAGTGACATCCTGCAGGCCATCCACAACATCGGCTACAACGCACACCCCTACGACCCGCAGCAGCAGCAACAGGCCTTCGAGCGTGAACGGCGCAACCAGATACGGCGCATCGGCATTGCCGGTGTGCTGGGGATGCAGGTGATGGTGTTATCGGTCGCCTTGTATGGCGGTGAGTGGTCCGGCATGGACGCAGGTTTCAGGAGCTTCTTCCGCTGGATCGGCCTGTTACTGACCACACCCGTACTGTTGTACTCCGGGGCACCTTTTTATCGTGGCGCCTGGCGTGACCTGCGTAACCGCAGCGTTGGCATGGATGTACCGGTTGCGCTCGGCATCCTGGTTGCCTTTGGTGGCAGCCTGCATGCCAGCTGGACCGGTGAGGGCCAGGTGTACTACGACTCGGTCGTGATGTTTATTTTCTTCCTGCTGAGCAGTCGCTACTTCGAACTCATGGCACGCAAGCGCTGCGCAGAATCAATGGAACAGCTCAGCCAGGCACTGCCCCCCATGGCCACCCGAATCACCTCGACCGGGGACAGTGAACAGCAGGACGTCATCCCGCTGACCGAACTGCAACCGGGCGATACCGTACTCGTACGCCCGGGTGAAACCGTACCCGCAGACGGCACGGTATTGACTGGTGCATCCAGTGTCTCCGAAGCCTTGCTGAGCGGCGAAAGTACACCGATCAACAAGGATGCGGGTGCGCGTCTCATCGGTGGCAGCATCAATATCGAGAGTCCGTTGCATCTGCGTGTGGAGCAGGTCGGACTGGATACCGTACTGGCAGAAATTGTGCGCTTGCTGGAACAGGCACAGGGCGAGAAACCCGCGATTACCCTGCTTGCCGACCGCGTGGCTTCCTGGTTTGTCGGCACAGTACTGGTCGTTGCCGCTGCCGTCGGCTACTACTGGTGGCATCAATCACCAGACAACTGGTTACCGATCCTGGTCTCGGTACTGGTAGTGACCTGTCCCTGTGCATTGTCGCTGGCGACACCCACCGCAATCAGTGCCGCAACCGGGACCATGCTCGGCCACGGTCTGCTGATCATCCGCAGCCACAGTCTGGAAACACTGGCGCGTTGCAGCCACATCATCTTCGACAAGACTGGCACACTGACGTTTGGTATACCGGAAATCACCCGGATCCAGTGCCTGTCCCATCTGGATGAACGCACCGTGCTGGCAATCGCGGCGACACTCGAGCAACAGTCGGAGCATCCCGCCGGCAAGGCCATTGTCACGGCCGCCGCCGGCAGCAAGCCCGTTACCGCCAGCGACTACAAAAACTTTCCCGGCGCCGGCATCAGTGCCCGCATCGACAACCGGCAGTGGTTTATCGGTAATGCTGAATTCATTGCCACTCACACGGATGTCACCAGCGACCTGGTTCCGGCTGACAATGAACACGGCACCCGGGTGTTGCTGGCCGATGCACAACAGCTGCATGCACAATTCCTGCTGCACGATACCCTGCGGCCGGAAGCACCCGCCGTCATCAGGGCATTGCAAGACACCGGGAGACAGGTGGTGCTAATGAGTGGTGATAACATGGCAGCGGCACAGCAACTGGCCCGCGTGGCCGGTATCGAGGAAGTGTATGCTGATATGACGCCGGCTGACAAACTGCAGCAGGTACAGGGATTGCAGCAACAGGGTGCGGTAGTCGCCATGGTCGGCGATGGCATCAACGATGCACCGGTACTGGCAACCGCCGACGTTTCCATCGTCATGCGCGATGCCGCCCATATCAGCCAGGCCAGTGCAGATATGGTATTGCTTTCAAATAATCTGGGGGCATTGACCAACGGTATCCTGCTGGCGCGCAAGACACTGGGGGTTATCAAACAGAATCTGTCCTGGGCACTGGGTTACAATCTGATTGCGTTGCCGGCAGCGGCGCTGGGTTTTGTAGCCCCATGGATGGCAGCCATCGGGATGTCGGCGAGCTCATTACTGGTTGTACTGAACGCATTACGACTGACGCGGAACAAACTGTAAAGATTATGGAAATTCTCTATCTGCTGATTCCACTGTCACTGGTACTGGTCGGGATCATTATCTGGATTTTTTTATGGGCCGTGCGCAGTGGTCAGTTTGATGACCTGGAAGGCCCCGCACACCAGATACTGATGGATGATGACGACCCGGTCATCGAAACGCAGGACGAAGCGCCGCCAGAGTCTTCTCAACCGCCTGAACAGTGACTTCGCGGCAACGCCCACAATACCCGGATCCTGTGTCAGCGAGATTGTCTCGAACTGCTCAACACTCATACCGCCTGGCGTGTCATCGACTCAGATAGCAGCAAGGTGGTAAATGCGCGAGAAACCTTTACCGGCCAGCAACCGTGCCGCGCGAGCACTACGGACTTCACTGGCACCGTACACAATCACCGGACGTTGACTGTTCAGTTGCCGGTGTTCATAACACAGTGAATCAATTGGGAAATTGAGTGCCCCGGGAAGACGATACTGCCTGAAATCTGCAGGTGACCGGACATCAACCAGTTGGCCACCGTTCGCCAGCAGATCTTCAGCACATTCAGGTGATAACGTCCCGGCAGCTGCGCGAGACACCGTCTGGATAGCGAGGCTCACTTTTCGTCACCCGGCTTTACATCGCGGCCGATAGCGGTTTCGCCGCCTGTCTTTATGATGCAGCCCATGATGAAGCGCTTCTTTACAAACACCGCCATAGCGGCCGCAAACACAACAAAAGCAGTTATCGTCAGACTCTCGATGTACATGGCACACCTCCTGTTTCAACGTTATGCAGCTAATGGTTATATTAGCATTTACTAATACCTTGTCAATCAATAAGAACGACCACCTACGCTATTTCACAGGGAAATTTGGCCGATCTGAGTGGCAAGACCACAAACTCTGTGGTTATTGATCTTAATCAAGGTCAAAAGGTCTGACTGTGACCACAATGCCTGTGCACACAACATGCCCGGCCATTTCGGAAACCACATATTCAATACAAACTATGACTGATTCCCCTGATAAAGTACCGCTGTTCCCGCGCCTGCTGTCATTACCCCTTGCCGTCATACCGGACCGGGCGCACAGCACGACGGTTGTTACCGTCCTTAACCGGGTCTTGGCCGACTGTTTAAAGAGCTCGTGACGCACCTGAAGCGGCATATAACCCTGGAGGAAGAGGTGCTGTATCCCGCTTATGAATCAGCACCCCATACACTACAAGGTCCGACCACGGCCCTGCGGGAGGAATATTCCAGCATTGTTCGCCTGATCCAGGACATGGCGCGGATCATCAAGACCAGGAACTCGGAACATTTGCTTGAGAGCCTGGTACACCTTGAAAACCAGATGATAAAATATCATGAAAAAGAAGAAGACATGTTCCTGCCAATGGGGAGTCATATTCTGAATACCAGCCGTGATGAACTGTTACGCAAACTGCATGAGTTCGATGCATCGACAACAACGAGGAAGTGGAATTCTGAGCAATACCAGCGAATCAAAGGGGATGAAATGACCAACATAGATTTATTCTCGCCCATCAGCCTGGGTGATCTGACACTACCGAACCGAATAATCATGGCACCGCTAACGCGTAATCGGGCTGCCATGCCCGGTAATGTGCCCCAGACCATGAATGCGACCTACTATGCACAACGCGCCAGCGCCGGATTGATCATCGCTGAAGCAACGCAGGTATCGCCGCAAGGTATCGGTTATCCGGCAACACCGGGGATTCATAGCGAAGAACAGATACAGGGCTGGCACGCTGTGAATGATGCAGTCCATGCGAAAGGTGGTCGACTGTTTGTGCAGTTATGGTACTGCGGTCGTATCTCCCACCCTGATCTGTTGCCGGACAAGCAGCAACCGGTATCCGCTTCTGCCATTAAACCCGAAGGAGATGCTGTTACCTTCGAAGGTATGAAACCTTTTGTTGAACCCAGGGCGCTGCGCACAGACGAGATACCGGGTATTGTGGATCAATATCGCCAGGCAGCAAAATGTGCCATGGAAGCCGGCTTCGATGGTGTGGAGGTCCACTCCGCCAACGGTTATTTGCTGGATCAGTTCCTGCGCGATGGCAGCAATCAACGTGATGACAACTACGGAGGCTCGCTGGAGAACCGTACCCGTCTGTTAATGGAAATCCTGTCTGCCGTACTGGAGATTTGGGAACCCTCACGGGTGGGTGTTCGTATTTCCCCGGAAAACTCTTTCAATGATATTCGTGATTCTGCCCCACAGGCGACCTTCAACTTTGTCGCCAAAGCACTCTGTAACAGGAGACTGGGGTACCTGCACGTGGTGGAAGGTGAAATGATGGGCGGTCAAAGCAGTGTGGACTATCGACAGATCCGTGATAATTTCGATGGCTACTACATGGCTAACTGCGGCTATGACAAGGCACGCGCCCAGTCCACCATTGCCAGAGATGATGCCGACATGGTGTCATTTGGCCAGCTGTTTCTGGCCAACCCGGATCTGGTGCAGCGCTTCAAAACGGACGCTGAATTGAATACGCCGGACCCGGACACTTTTTATGGGGGTGATGAAAAAGGCTATACTGATTACCCAACGCTGACCTGATTAATTCGTTACATTATGGCCGAACTGAGGCAAAGTGGCTGATTCATACGTATTTTCATGGTTGCCATTTCATCCATTCGCCAGCCAGATTTTTGGCTTTGGTCAACTGTTCCGGAGTCATCTTACTGGCAACCATATTCCGGTATTCGACATCAGACTCATAGCCATTTGCGTTTGCTATATAGAGCCACTTGTACGCTTGAACATTGTCCTGCGGTACTCCCAGTCCTTCATGGTACATCATGCCCAGACTGTTTTGTGCCTTGGCAACGCCCTGTTCCGCTGCCATCCGGTACCACTTCACAGCTTCCGTGTAGTCCTGCGGTACACCTAGACCATTTTTATACATCACGCCAATATTGTATTTTGCCGAATTATTCCCTTGTTTCGCAGCATAGCTGAACCACATTCTTGCTGTAGTGTCGTCCTGACGAACTCCTAGCCCCTTTCGGTACATCATGCCTAGATTATTCTGTGCTGTGCTATTCCCCTGTTGTGCCGCCATGTTGTACAAGTGCACGGCTTCCGTGTAGTCCTGCGGGACACCTTGCCCCTTCCGGTACAAGCGGGCCAGTTCGTTCTGTGCATCAGCATTCCCCTCGTCCGCGAGAGCACGAAACTCCCGGGCTGCGGTGGCATAATCTGCCTGACGATATGCAGCGGCACCTTCTTCCAGGCCGGCGCAAGCCAGTCCGTGCCCGGTCAGAAGTAACACCATGAAAATTGTTCTGGTCGTCCTCATAGCAAGGACTTGATTCAGTTTGGCCATGATCGTTAACCCCAGTCTATTTACAACAAGCTGCAGCGCAGAAGTATCGGCATGCAGCCCCCTGGCAATCCTTATATAAGCGTACGAAAGCAGCATAGCAGATAACGCCTCCAGTGCGCTTTCTGTATAGGTGTCTTAGTAGATGTCTAATCTGACAAATAGCGCTATATCTCAACGCAGTTCTTAACACTATATTTACAGATGAAATGTATATTCAAATATCGTGAATTCAATTTATAAGTGCAACTCTACCTGTTGGTAAGAGGGCAAGCTGCGGTAGCATCACGGCTTTCTCCAACCGACCAAAGTAAGAGGAGCACAAATGATCTACAAGCAGCTTGGTGTGCTGCCTGAAAATCCGCGGCGCCCACCTGCCAGAACTGCCATTTGCCAGACGGCAACCATGAAAACCGCACTCCCTGGGGTTTCCTCGCAGTCCGTCTGCCCCAGCCTGAAGATGCACAGTGGCAGGCCGATCAGATCACCATCCTGCAGGGTCTTGGCGTGCTGGATTACAAACTCGAACCCACAGATCGGCTCAATTTAGTGATAGCAGCCGATACGAAATATTCAGACTATGTATCAGTAATACGCTGATAATACCGCAGCCGGTAAAGCTGTCTTATGTGCTCATCATCGTCATCAAACCCGGAACGATCATGCAGCACATTATTGCTGATCAGTCCCTGACCGGGTTGCAGCGTGGCGCGGTAGATGTAGTGTGAAGATGAATCCAGAAAATCATTCAGGGCATTGACTGCAGCCAGGGTAACCGGGTCCTGGAGCCATTCAATACTGCGGGTACGCGCGGTGTAACGCATGTGCAAGCTGCCATCTTCCAGTACCGAGAATACCGGGCCACTGCGCGCCGGACGCAGCTGTTCATCGTTTTCGTTGTTCGGCGGGATGGTCATAACATTTGCGGCCATCAGGGTGCGTATGTAGTCTGGATTTCTGTCACGCAGGTGAATGTAGGCGATTTCATGATCCAGTAATGCATTTTCGCCGCCACTTGCGGCTGTCGAGACACAATGCAACTGCAGCCCGTGTATCTGGCGCTCCGGTAGATTGTAATAGCCATCGGTGTGCCAGTGGATGGGACGGTTGGTATAGGGAATGTAGCCACTGCGCCACTTGCCCTCCACGACCTTCAGGGACGTCACGCCATCATCATCGGCACCCATGTTGCAGTCCAGTTCGGTCAGCCCGAATTGCCTGCCCAGTGATTTGGGTATCGCCTTGTCCGGGTCGCTGCCCGTAGGACTGGCATAGATGGCCATATTGGTCTTGCGACAGCGTTCATGGAGGGCCTCAAATTCCGCCCCTGTCAACCGGCGCGGATCATTGATCTCGACAATCAGTTGTTCGATGCGGGTCGGGTAGTCATCCAGTTTTTGTTCACGCCAGGCCGTATAGTCGGCCACATTATCGAGATCGAACGGTGCTAATGTATCCAGTCTGTTTTCCATTTTGTACCTGTCCGGAATATCAATGACTCAAGTAATACCCAGTTGGTTCCACAGGGTGTCAACCCGCTGTGTCACTTCATCCGACATACTGATGGGCCGGCTCCGCAGCCGGCTGGTTTCCGCCGGCCACTTGTTGCTGGCGTCAAACCCCATCTTCGAGCCCAGCCCGGAGACCGGACTGGCAAAATCAAGATAATCGATGGATGTGTTTTCCACCAGCACGCTGTCGCGTACAGGGTCCATGCGGGTGCTGATCGCCCAGATCACCTCGCTCCAGTTACGCACGTTGATGTCGTCATCGGTGACGATGACAAACTTGGTATAGACGAACTGGCGCAGGTAGGACCACACCCCGAACATGATGCGCCGGGCATGCCCCGGGTAGGCCTTTTTAATACTGACCACGGCAATCTGCTCGATAATCCCCGCTGGCTGTCGTCCATTGGGACTGAACGACACATTATTGCAGAAAGTACAGCCACCCCGGCCCTTGCTGCCATCACGGTTGGGGCAGGTGAAATCGGCATCGATGGCAATTTTGTGCACACGTTCGCCATAACGATGCAGCATCGCCTGACCAAATGTATTCACATAGCCGGGAAGGATCACGTGCAGGGTTCAGTTGTGTTTTATCACCGTCATCAATGGGTTCCTGTGCCGATGATCCCGGTCTTTTTTCCGTTTTACCCGATGAGTGAGCAATTTGGAGACCCCTGGAATCCGGCACTGTACTTATATAGTAAGTAGCCACTCATCCGTCATTGATGTAGATCAAGTCATCCTCTGGCGGGGGGGTAAACGAGTGATATACTCCCTACGAAAGGAGCATCTACCCGTGAAAAATATACTAGTGGCAATCGATAGTTGTGAGGCCACAACGATCGCATCACCCATAATGGAGCGAACCCTTGAATTGGCAAGCGCCTTCTCAAGCAAGGTGTGGATTCTTCACATTGTCCCACCTTCGCGCCAACCGCCCTTTAATATTGATAGCAAGACATGGCGCAAGGAAGTCGCTGCCGAGCTTCACCGTGAACATGAGTTTCTGCAGCAACTCACGCAATGCCTGCGGGATCGGGATATGGATGCCACCGCGCTGCTGATCGAAGGTGCAACAATCAAAACAATAGTGAAAGAATCTGACCGTCTGGATATTGACCTGATTGTTTCAGGGTGCCATAAACATGGCCTGTTATACGGCGCCATACTGGATATTACGGAAGAGGGCCTGCTCAGCAAATGTACCCGCCCAATCATGTTCGTACCTGTACCGGATTGATATACACCAGACTGCGCCGGTTATTCCCCCGCAATTGATCTGGATCAAGTAAGTATCACCTGATACTTGCGCAGGGTACGCTGGCCGGGCGGATCGCCCGTCATTCGTGATATATTCTGGCATTTAGACGGTGTACCGCAATACGCCCGGTCACAGGAAAAGGAATATTATGAACAACGTCCAAACCCCATCAGCAACTCCAGGTTCGGGAAAAAAGTTTTTCCGGCTGGCTGCGCTCGCTGTCCTGTCTATTACATTTGCAGTGCACGGCGCATCAAAGAAAGACGACACAGACGACACCGAAGATGCACTTGAGAAGCAGTTCACTGATTTTCGCACCCTTGTCGAAATGCCTGATAAGGCCCGCCAGATACTGCATGAAGACATGCTCGATCATCTTGCGGTAATGAACGAAATCAACCGTTACCTGGCTGAAAACAATCTACGCTCTGCTGCAGAGGTTGCAGAAACCGGCATGGGCCGGAGCCTGCTGAGCAAGTACCAGGACGAGGATATGCGGCCCGGGCGGTACATGCCACAGGAAATGCGCAAAATCGGTTGGGAACTGCACACTGCGGCGACCCTGTTCGCAAAAGCTGCCCGGCAGGACAACCTGCAAGAGACGCTACAGGCCTACCATCGTATTACCAGCGCATGCGTTGCCTGCCACTACAGTTACCGTACCCGTTGACACAAGCAGTTGCAGTGCAGTATGAAGTCCACGACAGGGTTTTTATTATGTCTGGTGCTGGTACTGTCGGCACACACGGTATTGCCTGCTGACCCGAATTTCAGCATGCAGAATGGCGGTACGGTAACCGTGGACCCGGAGACCAACCGTGCCACGGTTACGCGGGACGGAGTCACGACACCGCTGTGGGACGGGACCCATCGAATGCAGGACAATTCAATCCTGATTATTAATCAGGGTGTTACGGTTCCCAACGAGGCCATCCTTGAACCTCACCCGCTGCCACTCCCGGAAGCAGAGAAGTGGGAAGGTGCCCTGATAGTGGGTTATTCCCCCTGTGAGGAACTGGCCCGTTGGGTCTGTGGCAAGGAAAACCAGTGTGGAGAAATCCAGGGCTGTAATCTGGCCCGGCAACTACTCGACATGGAGCAGGATGAACGTACTGCCAGTGAGAACCGGAACCGGATGACCTTCACCAGCGGCCAATGCCAGACCATGGCATCGGATGCCGAGGTATTCCCGCTTTGTGCTCAGCAACATCGCTGAACTAGACACCCTCATCCGTCTTCGGATATTTCTCCTTCACAGCGCGAATTTGCTCGTCCACTTCGAGTTGGACGGCATTGTTCCCCTGGCGCGCCTGGTAGGCAGCATCCAGTTGCGCCTCTACACTCGGGTACTCCGCCCGCCTCAAGGCGGCATATTTATGCTCGTGATGGATATCCGAGATTTCCACTATGGCGGAATCGATTTCTTCCTTGCCAGGGCGGGGTACGTTGGTCAGCCATTCGGCAATATACGGCGCCTGCTCCGGGTTGTCCTGCCTGAGAAGATAGTCAACGCCTGCCGTGAGTTCAGGATTGAGGATATGCAAGGCACGGCATAGTGTACGTGCACGCACATCATTCCTGACGAGACTGTGTTGTTGCGCAATCAGCATGATGGATTCATTCATTTTCCGGGAATTTTTCCAGAGAATGTATATCCAGATGCAAACAACAACCAGAATCACAATAACAATATTAATGACGCCTTTGTCCATGATATATTTGTCCTCGAGTGAGTGGCCTGCCTATAGTGTAGCAATTGAAGTTAATTAACGCTGAACTTCCATGCGTTGCAGCGTTATGTCCCCGTGACTCGCAATTGCTGTTCCTTGTCATTTATTGACCAGGGTCAAATATAGCATCCCGCCCACTTGTTAGAATTAGCATCGTTTTAAAACTCAGGGAGTAAATAAATGGCAAGTACAAGCAAGCTGAACAAATTGTTAACAACCAGCAGGGATAAATGCGAGGCAGAGGACTGGATATTCTCGCTGACACCGATGGGCGTAGCATTTGTTTTTTATGTTATGTTCATTATGTCCACAAACATTGAACCCAAGGAAGTCTTTCTGGCCTACGGTGGAGCAGCTGGCTTTATCGGCCTGGAGAGCTACTGGATAGTCCGGGGCTGGCGCAAAAATAATGCCAGCACCATACTGATGGGACTCATCGGTATTGCCATCACGCTGAGCCTGCTTTTCCTTTATACATCTATACTATAAAAAAACATACACACCTGCCCCGGCTCGACCCACCCTGGCCGGGGCAGACTTCAGACTGAACCCTGTTCACCTGATGCGTCATCGCAGCATTACGAATCAGTCCCAATCAAACAGCCCACGCACACCTCTTTTTTTCCCCATCAGATGATCACTATCAACTTCACCCATAAAACATGCGTTTAAAATCAGCCGGCTACTATGAATACATGACACTTCCAGAAAAGATGTTAGCCGAAAGGGGGAAATATGCTTATGCATGATGACAAGAGCGCTTCGCTTTGGTCCAAGATACGCAATCGGGCTTACTGGTCGGTCCTGTTGGCAGGTGTCGTGGCCGGGGTTATATTCTGGGGTGGATTTAATACGGCTATGGAGGCCACCAACACCATGACATTTTGTATCTCCTGCCACGAGATGCGTGACAATGTCTATCTGGATTACAAGGAGACCATCCATTACAAGAACCCTTCGGGTGTTCAGGCCACCTGCTCTGACTGCCATGTACCCAGACCATGGATTTACAAGATTGTGCGCAAGATAAAGGCAAGCAATGAGCTATATCACAAGGCGCTGGGGACCATAGACACACGTGAGAAGTTCGAAGCACGCCGATTGCACCTGGCAGAGCGTGTATGGGCGTCCATGCGCGCGACCGATTCCCGGGAATGCAGGAACTGCCATGATTTCAACTCCATGGATCTCAGTGAGCAGGACCGTTACGCGCGCAAACGTCATGAACGCGCCCTGGCAAAGGGTGAGACCTGTATCGACTGCCACGATGGGATTGCCCACGAACTGCCCGAACGTCCGGACGATGATAATGATGATGACGCATAAGTATCCCTGAGTGGTCAAGAGGCTGACTAAACACATGAAAATATCTCTATTAGTGCTGATATCGATACTGCTACTGGGGGGCCACCTCCCGGGTGGAAGCAACTCTGGACAGCAGACTCATTGATGCGGCCGAAGCAGGTGAAACGGCGGAAGTAAACAAGCTGTTGTCTGCCGGAGCCTCGGTGAATGCACATTCACCGATCGGCAAAACCGCCTTGATGTTCGCCGCACAGGAAGGCCATAGGGGAGTGGTGGAGATCCTGCTGGATAACGGTGCCTATATCGAGGCCGAAACCAGCAATGGCTGCAAGGCCTTGTACTGTGCTGCGGGGGCCGGCCAACTGGAGATGGTCAAACTGTTGCTGCAACGCGGCGCAAACTATTCCGGCCAGACGCGGGCTGGCTGGAGCGTATTGTCGAATGCCGTGCGTGCGGGCCACAGCGAAGTCACAAAAGTCCTGCTCGAAGCAGGCGCCGATCCGGAAGAGGTGGATAAAGACGGTAATACTCTCCTCATACTGGCCGCCGGGAACGGGACCGTTGCTATTACCGTACTACTGATTAACGCGGGTGCTGCAGTCGACCAGAGTACTCCCTATGGCGAGACAGCCCTGATGAAGGCTGCATACACAGGACACGTTGCCGTCATCAAATCGTTGCCAACGGCAGGTGCACAGGTCAATGCCCGGGACCTGGATGGCGCAACGGCACTACTCTGGGCTGCGGAACGCGGTATGACAGAGTCAGTAGCTACACTCCTCGAGCACGGTACCGACATTGAGCTGAGCAATGACGAGGGGTGGACAGCGCTGTTCGAGGCTGCCAATAAGGGGCACGTAGAGATAGTTCGCCTACTGCTCAAGCAGGGCGCACTGCCAACCGCGATGGACAGTAGTGGCTCGTCACCGGCCGATTATGCGCGCAGCAATGATTACCCGCAGATTGCCGAACTGCTGGAAAGCGCGGAAGCACCTTAACACAGGACAACCAGACCGATGAGGCCTGGCCGCAGATGGTGCGGTTACTTATTGCATCCGTTCTTGTATAACGACTACAGCTAAGGATGCTTTCCGAGCCATTCCCTGGCGAGCTTCTGTGCCTCGGCGATTTGCTCCGGGGTCATTTCCCTGGCCACATAATCGCGATAATAGATTGCCACGTCCACGCCAGCAATGTCGTACCACATATGCGCCCGCACAAAATCCTGCGGGACACCGTAGCCAATGTCGTACATGAGGCCGAGGTTGTACTGCGCACGGTCATTACCCTGTTCAGCCGCTTTGCGATACCACTTTATCGCCTCCGCGTAATCCTGCGGGACACCGTAGCCATTGTCGTACATGTAACCCAGGTTAAGCTGCGCCCCGGCATTGCCGCGTTCGGCCAGCGGTCGCCACTCCCGCAGTGCAGTGTCATAATCGCCCTGTTTATAGGCAGCAGCACCACTGTCAATTCCGCCCGCGGCCAGCCCGTGTACTGCCAGCAAGAGCGGTAAAACCATTACCCTGATAATTTTCACTCACACCCCCTGGAAAAATTAGTATAAAGGCTGATTCAAAAGAATCAGCCTTTATTGTTTACACCGCACAGCGACCAACAGCTGCTTCCCACCCAAAAGCGATTAAATCGGACCGATCAGCTTGGCATCCAGCTTTAATGAATTGAAGCTTTTCAATACATCCTGCGACGACATCACACCCCTATCATATTTTGCCAGCACAAGGTGGTGACGCATCATGGAAAATTCCGCCCCGATAATCCCATCCGTCTGTTCCAGTGCAGACACCACAAATTTCCGCTCTTCATCCCCAAGGTCTTTATTTACATAGACAACAATTTCAACAGCACACTTATCCACATTCGGTAAATTTTGTGCCACCTGATTCATATAAAACTCCTCGGATTGGTTAACTACGTTTGCCCCCCCCAGATGCCCCCTCAACAGTCGACACTGGAATTACTGAGGGCGCAAATTTACTCTCAATAGATATGGATCGCTATCAGTAGTAATACGTATTTATTAAACCAGACCGGGGCTTGCCGGGAACTTTGTGTTTGCGTTAGTTTCCAATGTCAAACGAAGCTGGTACTCCTTGAAGATGATATTGTTCTGTTCCAGATCTTTTATTTGCCTTGTCTGCCTGTTCGCACTGACTTTTCAGGTACACGCTGCACAGTCGTTACCTGACTATAGCCGCGCTTATGACCCGCTGCGTAACCCCTTTGCCGACGGCGAGGCAGCACTGGAACTGGCTCGGAACAGCAATCGAAAAGTACTGATCGAAGTGGGTGGCGAGTGGTGCAGCTGGTGTCATGTGCTGGACCGGTTTCTGGACGAGCATCCGTCATTGCGACGCCGCCTGCATGAAACCTTTGTCCTGCTGAAAGTGAATGTCGATGCGACGAACGATAACGCGGAGTTTCTTTCTGCGTTCCCCGGGACACTGGGGTATCCTCACATGTATATCACCGACAGTGGCGGTACCATCCTGTTTTCACAGGATACCGCCGAATTTTTACAGGACGGGCGGTATTCGGAACAACGGATTCAGGCATTTCTAGATCGCTGGGGTAACAAACATGACTGAATCAGGCATCAGCAGACGCGAATTTCTCGGCCAGTTAACACTGCTGGGCTCACTGGCCGCCTGTTATCCGGCAGCCATCCTGGCCAGTACCCGTTCCGAGGCACAGCCATCGCCCGCCTGGCTAAACCAGGATCCCTGGAAAACAATCGCTGAAGTCCAGCAGCACATGTTTCCCGCAGCAAAGGACACGCCCGGTGCCAGCGACATCCAGGCCACTGTTTACCTGCGCAATACTATTCAAAACCCGGCCACCGATGGCGAGAACCAGGAATTCGTGTTTAACGGCGTTGGCTGGTTGAACGAATTGACACAGGATCAGTACCAGCAAGGCTTCGCGGCGCTCGATGAACAGCAGCGTGAAGACGTGTTGAGAAAGATCGAACAGAGCCAGGCGGGCCGGAACTGGCTGTCACTGCTGCTGACCTACTTGCTGGAAGCGCTGCTGGCAGACCCGGTATATGGCGGCAATCCAAACGGCATCGGCTGGAAGTGGCTGCAGCATCAGCCCGGTTACCCTACCCCCCCTGAAGACAAATCCTGGTACAAGCTGGCTACGCCGGTTCATTATCAGCGCAAGGCCTGACACCAGCGTGGTATAAAAGATAATGTCATATGACTTTGATGTGTGTGTGATTGGCAGCGGCGCCGGCGGTGGCCCGGTTGCGCTGACACTCGCTGAAGCAGGTTATTCAGTTGTTGTCCTGGAAAAAGGCCCCTGGCTGCAGGCAGCGGATTTCTACAAGGATGAACTGGCCTGCTGCCGGCGCAGCGTCTATACCCCGGAGCTGAGTGACGAACAGCACGTCATCGAAGACCTCGACAGTGCCGGTGACTGGGTCGGTGAAGCAACATCGGAGTCCGGATGGGATTTCTGGAACGGCAACTGTGTAGGCGGTTCGTCCAACTTCATGAGCGGGTTTTTCTACCGGCTCAAGCCCGAGGATTTTCGTCTACTGTCAGAATTCGGGCCGATTGCAGGCGCCAATATCAGTGACTGGCCGATCGATTATGAGGACCTGGAGCCCTGGTACACGCGGGTAGAAACCGAGGTCGGCATCTCCGGGCGCTGCGTGGATCATCCACTGGCGGAGCCACGCTCGACAGCAGACTTCCCTTATCCGCCGACACAGGAACATCCTGTTTCCAGCCATATCAGTGACGCCTGCCGGGAACTGGGCCTGCATCCACTGCCGACCCCGCGCGCCATATTGACCAAGTCTAGGGGCATACGCCGCAGCTGTGAATATTCCGGCTATTGTGGCAGTTACGGCTGTTCTTCCGGTGCCAAGGGCGGTGCACGCGCCGCCCTGCTGGACCGGGCCGTGGCCACCGGCCGCTGTGAAATCCGGCCACACTCGAAGGTGTATACACTGGCCAGTGATGCCAAAGGGAAGGTTGTCACGGCGGAATACTTCGATGCGGCTGGCCAGGTACAGAATGTTGATGCGAAAATCTTTGTGCTTGCCTGCCAGGCCATCGAAACCAGCCGCCTGCTGTTAAGTTCGACGGGACCCAAACATGCCAACGGACTTGCAAACCGTTCCGATCAGGTAGGTAAAAATCTGCTGTTTTCAGCCGGTGGCTCGGGTAGCGGTGATTTTGACTATGCCCGCATGAGTGACGCAGAGGCGCAGACCATGAAGACACGCGGTCCCTTCGTTAACCGCGGCTTGCAGGACTGGTATTTTATCAACGACAAGTCCCTCGGCGGACGCATCAAGGGCGGTACGCTAGATTTCCTGTTGCGGCATCCCAATCCCATCAGCAAGGCCATGTCAGAGAAATGGGATGATAATGACCGTCTGGTGTGGGGACGCCCTTTGCAAAGACACCTGAAATCACTGTTCACGGAATCACAATATTTGCGTTACGAGATCTTCTGCGACTGGCTGCCCACGGATAACTGTTTTGTCGACCTGGATCGCACTGTGCGCGACAAGTGGCAGACACCGGTCGCAAAGGTCCGCATCGGCTATCACGAACACGATTTGAAGGTCGGCCACTATATAAACAAGCATGCCATCAGGGTGCTGGAAAAAATGGGTGCACAGAATATCCGCTCGAACATCAGTGGCTCACCGCCCCAGAACCTGGTCGCCGGTGGCTGCCGCTTCGGCAAGGACCCCGCCAGGTCCGTGCTGGATCCCGATTGCCGGGCCCATGATGTAGACAACCTCTATGTGACCGATGGCAGTTTCATGCCTACCGGGGGCAGCGTGCCATATACCTGGACCATCTATGCCAACGCTTTCCGGGTTGCAGACAGGATAAAAGACAGCCTGTAGCTAAGGGGCCCATCAACGCCGAAAAATGGAGAAGGATTGGGGCATAACTCGAGCCCTCCTGATATTACTCAGCATAACCTGGCAGATAAAAGTAGAGTCAGCGTGAAACACATCATCTGGATCATTATTAGCGTCCTGTTACTGGCGGCAACTCCCGTTTTCGCTGCATGACAGATGTTACGTCGTCAGCCGACGATAAATATCCGACACCTTCAACGGCAACTTGCGCACCTCGTCAATCACGGTGTAATTCGCGGCACCGTACATATGCGGCAGGTAATCCCTGGCCTCGGTATCGATGGTGATGCAAAAGGAATGGATACCCTCACGCCTGGCCTCGATCAGCGCCTGACGGGTGTCCTCGATACCATAGGCACCACGGTAGGTATCATAGTCATCGGGTTTGCCGTCAGACAGCGTGATCAGCAATTTGGTGCGCGCCTCCACCGCGTTCAGCAAGTGCGCCAGGTGGCGGATGGTGACACCCATGCGCGTGTAGTCCTTCGGCTTGATCGCGCTGATGCGACCGCGCACCGTGTCATCGTAGTGTTCATCGAAACGCTTCACCCGGTATACCTCGCAACGCTTGCGCGTCATACCGGAAAAGCCGTAGATCGCATAGCGATCCCCCAGTGTTTCCAGCGACTCGCACAGCAGCACCAGCGCCTCGCGCTCGGCATCATTGATCCAGCCCTTGGTAGAGCCGCTCATATCCACCATGAACATCACCGCAATATCACGTTCCAGCTTGTGTTTCTTGGTAAACACGCGGTCGGACATCTCCAGACCCATGGTCGTGTCAGCCCAGGACTCGACCAGCGCATCGATATCGATGTTGTCGCCATAGGGCTGCTGCTTCAATAATTTGTCTTCACCGCGCAGTGCCTCGAAGGTACGCCGCAGGTGCCCGGTCAGGCCGCGGTACTTGTTCAGGGTATCACTGACAAAGGTGTCATCCTGCGGACTGACATCCAGTTCGCGCATGACCGTCCAGTTCTTGCGGTAATTCTGGCGCTCGTAGTCCCACTCGTTGTACAGAAACGCGCCCTCTTCATGATAGGTCCCTTTCCAAACATCCTCGACACTGCGTTCACCAACATCCTCTGCAACATAGACGCCGTCACCGGCCGCATATAAATACTCTTCCGGTATTTCACCAAGGTCCTGGAAGATGGATGCCATGGTGCCCTTGACATCATCCGGTGGTGCAATCGGTTTGCCGTCCAGTTCTATTTCATAGGCGAAGCCGTCCGGATTTCCCTTTGACTCGACCTCACGCATTTCAAACGGCAGGCGGCGTTCGGTATTGTCTTCTGTCACAGCCTCCTCCTCGACAGCCTCGTCCTCATCTTCCTGTGTCTCCTGCAACTCTTGTGCAAGTCTCAACATGTAGAGGCGAAACCGCTGCTTGTCGGCATCGATACGCGTGGCGCGTACCTTGTCCACTGCATCCGGGCGCATTACCCCCTGGTAGATTGTGCTAACGGGTACGGCACTGTCGGCCAGCCGCTGCAGCCACAGCAGCGTATCTTCAACACGCGCATTCGGTTGTGACAGCCGTTCCGCTGCAGCCAGCCAGTCGGCATCCATTTCTATCTGGCTGTCCGCACGGAAACGTTCAATGTGCCGATACACACCGGGCAGCATCACCCGGATGCGTGCATCCAGCCGCAGCGTTTCCAGTGCATGAAAACAGGCCAGTGCCGCCTCGGGACTGGCATAGCGGCCGAACACCTCCTGTGACTCAATACGCCAGGTACCGAACCAGGTCTGTGCCCACTGGTGCACCAGCATCACCTTGTACAGCTGGAAGTTATCCTCGCGGACCGGATAACGGCTGACACTGGCAGGCAGGAAGATCGTTTCGGTATCCGTGTAGCCGTGCTCGCCACACTCGATCTTCAGGCGACGTCCGTTCAGGCCGTGCACGAACATCTCCAGCACGTTGATGACATCATCAAAGCCCACACCAGTGGTGCGCGCCTTGTGGGCACGCGCAAAATTCTCCACGTCCTGGAAGGCCGTCACCGCCGGATGCAAGCCCCGGGTATCGTAGATATCCATACAGGCCAGCAACCAGGCCTCGACACCGTCGTTATTCATCAGGCGCAGCGCCGGGCAGACATGCGAGACAAAATTCAGCGCCATACCGGCACTGGTACGCGTCACGATACTGGCCCAGTGCAGTACGAAGTCCTGTTGTTCCCGCGGGAATTCGGCCAGCGCACGCGCCGGCTCCTCGGCCGCACCCAGCGAGATCATGTGGATATCGAGACGCTCTTCGAGTTGCGCGGCCGTCAGTGGTGTACCACCGGTTTGCAGGAACTCGGTCTCGTCGTGCCAGCGTGCTGCCACACCGGCGGAGAGCACGCGACCGTCTTTTGTTTGCACACCCAGGTGCAAGGGCTCAATGGTGCAACCGGGCAACACCTCGCGCAGTAATTGCCCGAGTCCTTCAGCCTTCCAGGTGGTAGCGCCACTGTCGGTCGACAGCCAAACGCCAAGACACTGCTTCGTGACCAGGCGCGGCAGGTACTTTACCAGCTTGGCCATGTCCACCTCGCGGTCCCACATCTGGCCCTTTGGGCCGTGGCCAACGGGTGGAACCGGTAAAATAATGACATCGAAACGTTGCTGTCGACGCAGTAAATCCTCGACATAGTCCATGACATCGTCATGCACATACTCGACCTGGTCATCACCGGCATTGGCACGGCTCAAGGCGAGCATTGCCTCGCTGGCATCCACGTGCACCACCGAGGCACCCGCCTGCACTGCCTGTGCCGTAACATAACCGCTGCCGGCAAACAGGTTCAGCACCCGGATATCATCGATGTCATAGCAGCCCTCGATACACTGCCGCACCCACTCGGCGCAGAGCATCTCGCGCCCGTGCAGTCCGACGCGGCCGCGGTCATCGAGACGACAAATGAGCTGCTGGTTACCGATGGTGACCGCCCACTCGCGCAACAAGCCACTGCGGGTTGGTTCCCAGTGAGCGTACGCACCCAACTCTGCCACATACACCCAGTCCGCCAACCAGTGTTCACTAGCCGGCTCGCCGGTGGCCAGACGGTCGGGGTATTCGACAACGATATCTCCCCAGCGCTCCAGCTTGCGGCCGGCACCAAAATCCAGCAGCGCATAATCGCCGTACGGCGTTTCAATCAGTGCATCACGAGTGTCAGCTTCGGAGACTGTGGGAAGTTGGACCATGAGGATTACTAATCAGCACTGGATGATTATCTACGCTCACCCTGCGGGCCGCTCTTCGAGCGTTCAACGCGCTGCGCGCTTTTGTCCCGCTTTCGCGGGGATCCAGACAGGTAGAAGAGTCTCAACTACAACCCTTGGGACGCGGCAGACCGGCAACCTTGTTGGCGCATTTAATCAGGCCGGTAGGAAACAGTGAGTAGAGATACTTCTGATCACTGCGGTCCTTCCCATACGCCTTCTTCATCAACTTGGAGAATGCACGTGGCTCACATACCTTTCCATTTTCAGTGAAGTACTCGCGTGCCATGTTAATCACATCCCAGTGCTCCTGGGTGAGTTCGTCTATATTCTCGTTTTTTGCAATCTGCTGTGCCAGCGCCTCGCTCCACTCATCCAGATTTTCCAGCCAGCCAGCCTCACTCAACTGGATCGTCTTGCCATCAACAACTGCTTCCATTGTTATCGCCTCATGTGCTTGTATAGAATTGGAAAATAATGAACCATATCATGGCCAGAGCACAAGAATATATTATGATTCTTATGTGTATTATTTGGCCGCAATCAGGGCCTCAATCTCTGCACGACTGATTGTGCCTTCGACATAACGATTACCCCAGTCGATCATGGCGGAGAGCACCGGGTACAGATCCCGGCCCTTGTTGGTCAGTTGATAACGGTAACGTAGCGGGCGTTCATGGTAGGGCAGCTTTTCAATGATGTCAGCGGCTTGCAATCGCTTCAGGCGTTCAGCAAGAATATTGGTCGGAATACCCTCCGGCGATTGCTGGAACTCGGTATAGGTCCCCTTGCCCAGCAGCAGATCACGCACCAGCAGCAACGTCCATTTATCCCCCAGCAGATCCAGCACACAGGACACCGGGCACCTCGAGCGGCTGCAGGAGCCACTGGATCTATCTATTTTATCCTGTTTATTCACGTACTTAGGATAACACTGATCTAGTTACTTGTAAATAACAAGTAACCAGACTAACTTATAGTCACTTGCATTTTACAAGTAACAGGATAAAAAGGAGAGCAATCCATGGAAATCGAGTTGTACTACACACCCCACACCCGCTCCCTCCGGCCGCGCTGGCTACTGGAGGAACTGAATATCCCCTACACCTTACGCCCGGTCGACCTGTTCGGCGGTGAACGCAACCCGGTCCATCCACTGGGTAGTGTGCCGGCCATGCGCGTCGATGGTGAAACGATGTTCGAATCCGGCGCCATGTGCCACTGGCTGGCGGACCGCTTTCCCGAAAAAGGTTTGGCACCGGCATTTGACGACGTACTGCGACGTGCCTATGAACAATGGATGTTTTTTGTACCCGGTACGCTGGAACCACCGGCATTCGAAATCCTGCTGCACACCATGATTCTGCCGGAGAAACACCGGGTCGCCGAGATCGTCAGCTTCGCAGAAAAGTACTATCGACGCGTATTGCGCAAGCTGGCCATGCAACTCGACCACGACGGTTATTTACTCGGTGCAGCATTTTCCTGCGCCGACATCATGACCGGTAGCACACTTAACTGGCTACCCGGCATGCTTGAGCCCTACCCTGCGTTACAGGCCTATGTACAACGCGTCACCTCGCGCGATGCCTATGTCCGTGCAATGCAACCCGTTAACACTGACTGAGCAGGGGGGTGGTAATAAAATTCATTCCAGGTAATCACCGGAAAAGGGGATTTATTTCGAAATACGTCTCGTCGTTCCAGGACGTTATCTTTCCTTTAGAGCGCATGGTTGCTTGTCTTTTTTGGCTAACGCTTACCGCTACCGTGTATCATAATGGGGTCCATGACAAATGAAAATAACTGCCGTTTGTCGCCAACCCCTTTAATCACAGATTAAGCGCATTAGCAGAGTACAGGCAGCGGGTAGACGCACATGAAATATTTACTTGCACTGCTGTTTATCATCCTGGTCGCGGTCAGCCTGACGTACTACAAGAGTGGCGAGCAACACAGCAACGAGGCTGTGACCGGTTTGCCCTGGCAGATTGATAGTCTGCCGGGTGGATACACACGGGTGTTCGGCATCACGCTTGGGAAGACCACGCTCGGAGAGGCCATCGAGCAACTGGGCGATGACGGCATGGACCTGGCGATCATCGCGGCGCCGCATGAGAGCGGCTCCCTGGAGGCCTATTACAGCCACTACTCAGCCGGCCCGATCACGGGCAAGCTGGTCCTGATACTGGATATAGCCCCCGATGCACTCTCACCCTTGCGGGCACGTGCGTTTCAGGACGGTGGCACACGCAGATACCACCTGCATCCTGATGACCTCCCGGCTGCCTACCGGGCGCCGGTCAAAATCATAACCTTCCTGCCAAGCTTCAACCTGGATGAGGAAATCGTGCAGGCCCGTTTTGGCACGCCCGCCGAGATACTTCAGATTCATGCACAGCAGAAACATTTACTCTATCCGGACAAGGGACTGGACCTCATCCTCAACACGGACGACAAGGAAGTCTTGCAATACCTGTCAGCCGGTGAATTCAGCGCACACCGCGCTCAATTACAGCAATAGCTCCTGGGTCGCCCGATAAAGGCTGGCAAGAGATAGACATTTCACTATATCCTGCGTCACCGATGCATACAGTGAATAATTATCTCGACGAGTTGACGTTGCATTATCACCCCCTGGATTAGACAGCTGAGGAAAAGGGAACAAATGAGTTTGTTTTCAAAAGATAAACACGGTGCAGGCGGGAATATAACGACGGCGGTGGATGTGGAGACCACAGATACAGCTGCAGTGGAGGCCTTTGCGGACCTGGTTCTGGATACCATAGCGGGCATACTACGCACCTATGGCAGTCGCGGCTTCGATATCGAGATCATGGATGCCGCCGAGCTGGAACGCCGTTGCGAGGCATGGGCACGCCACATCCTGACCGGAACACCCGCCCCCCTGGGAGAAGAAGGACAGCAGGGGCAGGAAAAGGCGAAACCGATCCCGATGGACCAGCGTCATCTGGGGGACCTGCAGCAATTCTTCCGCAGACACCGGCGCGATGAGCAGGCAGCCGTGCACGGCAGTGCCGAAGGCATGCGCGGCCTGATCGGTGAGTTGACCAGTAGCCTGCGCTCCGCCATCAGTGACGATAGTGCGAAAGATGACATGGTTAACCGGGAGCTGGCTGCGCTGAGCACTGCGGTGCAGGGCAACTCCCTGGACGAGATAGAGGCCCAGCTTGCCAGGACCGTCGAAATGGTCTCCCGGGTGACCCGGAATCGCCAGGCCCGCTATGAAGCACAGCTGCAGTCCATGGGGGAGCGGATCCACAGCCTGCGCGCCGACCTGGTGGCAGTGCGCGAAAAGGTCAACCTGGATGCCCTGACCCGCCTGCACAACCGCGGCGCCTTTGACGAGGTGCTCGCCAAACAGATCGACTTCTCGTTTCTCTCCGGTCAGCCCATGGCCCTGATAATGCTTGACCTGGACAAATTCAAGCAGATTAACGATACCTACGGGCACCCGGCCGGTGATCTGGTGTTACAGACCGTGGCCAACGCAATTGTCCGCGTGTTCCCGCGGCGCTCGGATTTCATTGCCCGCTACGGTGGTGAGGAGTTTGCCGTGATCCTGGTGGACGTGGAACCCGCTGATCTGGCACCGCTGGGAGAGCGAATCCTGGAGACTGTTCGTGCCCTGAGCATTGACTACCTGGACAACAACATCCGGCTCACCTGCTCGGCCGGGGCCGCTACTTGCACACCACAGGACAGTGCGGAGACACTGCTGGGCCGTGCCGACCAGGCCCTCTATCAGGCCAAGCAGGACGGGCGCGACAGGACCGTGATTGCCGGAGCATGATGCGAAACCCTCAATAAAAAAGACCCTGTACCGGGCGGTTGAATCAAGGGGTGAATTCAAAATGACATGCAGGTGGCAACAGTTATGGTTTTCCAGGGCAAGCTGACTTTCTCGACACACGGGCGTGGTACCACGTCAATCACCGACGCCATACGGGAACAGGTGCATTTATCCGGGGTACGCACCGGCCTGTGTCATGTATTCCTGCAACATACCAGTGCCTCACTGGTATTGTGCGAGAATGCCGACCCCGATGTGCGTACCGACCTGGAACGTTTCATGACGCGACTGGTAACTGACGGTGATCCGGTCTTCGAACACACGGCAGAAGGTCCGGATGATATGCCAGCTCACATCAGAACGATAATTTCCGGCTCCGACCTGACTCTGCCAGTCAGTAACGGACAATGCGACCTTGGTACCTGGCAGGGCGTATACCTGTGGGAGCATCGCACTGCCGGACACCGACGCAGGCTTACGGTGACGGTATCAGGTGAGTAAACCAACAAATCAATCGAGTCTGGCCCATTAATTCCATTGAGGTTAATCTTCTCGTCCGCCCAACGATTCGGCTAAGGCGCGCGTGTTTTCTGTGCCTTGCATCTTGAGCCATTCGTTAAGCTTACAACCCTTGCAGTTACGTACATAGTTAAAACAACCGCCACTGCAAACGCGTACAACCCAAACCGCATCTCCACACTGGCGATTGCCCCAAGCTTTACGGCGACCACCAGCACTGCGACAACGAAGACATCCAACATTGACCACTTACCGTACAAATGCATCCAGTGTAAATATTTATCCAGATTCTCTGTGTTTTTCTCTTTAGCACTAAGCAACTTATTCAAAATGCCAATCTTCAGCAACGGGAGCACAATACTGAAACCAGCAATTACAATAAAAAGGAAGATCTGGCCTTCTTTTAATAATTCTATGGCACCACCAAGTACAGAGAATGTATTTTCAATTAAAACAAATTTTTTCAGGGTAATGATTGGCGCTACCAGTCCTATACCCAGGAAAACAGATGTAATCCCCAGAACAAGCCGCAACCGCCTGGCCTCACTCGGGTAGTTACTAGCAATACTTACACAGGTCTCCTCGGTATCAGGCAGGGTTGTCTCTTCGACGGTCATAAATTACTTTTTCGATATACATTCATGAAACTTGTAATGGCACCCAGGACACCTCACATTCCCCTGATTCAGTGGCAACGTAGGCAGAATCACCTGTAATGGTGATGGAAAGATCCATCGTACGCTGCACCAGTGCCGCCAGGGCTTGTATGCGTTCCCACTGGAACTGAAAGATAGACACCGTCAGCTCATTGAACTTTGCCCGCCCCTGATCCCACCAAACATCCGCTTTGGAGTTAAAGCTATAAACCTTAACTACCGGAGAAAGTCGTGCTGCTTTTTTTATTCTATCAACAGCCGGCTCACCGACATCGATCCATAATGTAATTTGATCATCCAGCGTGCGAACCCATATATCGGGTTCGTCCACGGCGCACAGCCCTTTCGTAAACGCCGGCTGTTCCCGGGCATTAATACAAAAGGCCAGGACACGCACCATCATTCGCTCAAGTGTTTCAGAAGGGTGTTGAGCAAGCGTCAAATTAAGCGTGTCATAATAATTCCGGTCGATATCAGAAAGCGTAATTCTGAACTTATATATTTTCGGCTTTAATGCCATAAGCGCGCCTATTGATCCACGAGTGGTTGAGAGCCGATCCCCGGAAAGTCTGAAAGGTATTATACGCCATGCTCGGCACCCCTCCTGGAGCTGAGTGCGGAGGTTGGCATGATGGCCGGGATCTCTTTTATCTTCTCGTAGGTGAAGCCGTCGTATACCACCACTTTATTGCCGCCCCATGAAGAGACAAAGAGGTGTGCTATGCTCCATTGTGGCCGGATTGAAAGCGGTCATCGTACCCTTGCCACGATTGGTCTCAAAACATACCTCGCCCCAGCATACACTGCCGTGCGGTACCGGATCCGTGCCGATGGTGCCCTTGTAGGCAGTGCTTTCGTTCGCGATTTCCTTGTACGCGTCGAGTATCCACAAGTGGTCGCCCTTGTGGTCAGCGAGCATATGGTACCTGCCGCCATCGGAGACGGATGCATCATGGATGTCGGCGCTCCCGGGACTGTAGTTACCGGCGAAGATGTATTGCCGTTCATGCTGATGGCCGAGCCTCTTGAATCCGTGCCTATGGTCTGCTCCGCGACTATCTCCTGCGCCAGCAGATCGACCTTTGCATAGTAACCGTTCCTGCCCATCACATAATAGTAACGGCCGTCAAGTGAGAAGACGGGGGCATGCGGCTGGGTGGTCTTCTTAAGGCCGATCCTTTTAATGACCTCCAGGTCGGTCCCATCGGTTACGAGGATACTCTTGTTATCCCTCTCAACGACAACCATCAAATTTCCGGTACCGTAGGTGAACGGTTCCTTATCCGCGCAGGCGATGTTCGATCCTGCGGTCATTAGCTACATCGCCAGGACAGCGAAACAATCGAACAGAGTAATATTGGGATTTCTCATCTGTTATATCACCCGGGTTTTAATCTGAGAATCAATGGAGTTCAATCGAGACTGACCCTATTGATCGCTCGTTTACTTGTTGTACCTACCCGACATGATCGAGCGCCTGACTAACATCGTCAATAATGTCATCGATATTCTCGATACCGACGGATATCCGCACCAGATCGGCACTGACACCGGCCGTCGCCAGCTCGGTCTCGTTCAGTTGTCTGTGAGTGGTCGAGGCCGGATGACAGGCCAGTGACTTGGCGTCGCCGATATTCACCAGGCGCAATATCATCTGCAGGGCATCAATAAACTGCCCACCCGCCTCGATGCCACCCTTGATGCCAAAACTCAAAATACCCGAGGCTTTGCCACCGGTAATCTTCTGGCACGTCTGGTAATAGGGGCTGTCTGGCAACGCCGCATAGTTAACCCAATTGATCTTGTCATGATTACTGAGGTAACTGGCCAGTTTCTCAGCATTTTCACAATGCCGCTCCATCCTGATGCCCAGCGTCTCCAGTCCCTGCAGGATAAGAAACGCATTCATTGGAGAGAGCGCGGCGCCCGTATTTCTGAGCGGCACCACGCGGCAACGCCCGATATAGGCCGCCGGCCCGAGTGCCTCCGTATAA
>Ga0316187_10000108_pt1 | contig 51491 bp, 37 predicted proteins | sample CroRivburrow1_MG_FD_204927 | JGI IMG/M metagenome (GOLD analysis project Ga0316187, IMG submission 204927) | Coastal sediment microbial communities from Maine, United States - Cross River worm burrow 1 | ecosystem: Environmental > Aquatic > Marine > Coastal > Sediment | place: USA: Maine...
CGGAGACGAACGAGGTGTGGGTCCGCGTCGTCGGCATGCTCGTTTTGATCCTCGGCCTCTACTATTCCACTGCGGCACGTCATGAGTTGACCCCCATGCTTCGAGCCACCGTGGTTGCGAGGTTCGCAGTACTCCTCTTTTTCATCGCGTTCGTGCTGCTCGAATTCGCCCCCCCGGTTCTCATCCTGTTCGGAGTCATCGATGCGGCGGCTGCCGCCTGGACCGGCTTTGCACTGCGTGCTGAGAAAACGGCCTGAGCTTGCATGAACGAACCGTGAAGCTCAGAATCTGACCCATGAATCAACCGGATGACCCGAACCCCGGATTCAAATGGCCCGTGGCCGCGGCGCGGTTGATCGCGGCGCCGGCCGAGAAGGTCTGGGAGGCGATCTCGGCGCCGGGGAACCTCGAACCATTACGTGCCCGTCGATTCAACCTGAGCCGCGACCGCCGTTTCCGATGCCGCCGGAATCTCTCAGCCGCCTCGCTCGACGACCACCAGGGTGAGGTCATCGGCCAGCGGCGCTCCCCCGGTAAACGCGGTGAGCGACTCGAGGACCCTGGCGTTCAGCGCGGTGCCCGAGAGATCCGAGGTTCCGCGCAGCACTTGCGCAAGACGCTCGTAACCAAAGGGTTCGCCACCCTTCGAGGCCGCTTCCACCAGACCGTCCGAGTAGAGTACCAGCCGGCTCCCCGGCGGGAAACCGCCCTTCAGACTCACTGGTCGACAGAGGCGGCTCCCCATCGGGATCGACCCTGCCATCAGCTCCTCGACCTTTCCCTCGACGGAGAGGAGAAAGGCCGGCGGATGGCCGGCGTTGGCGAGCAGGAAACTCCCTTCGATGGGATCGATCTCCACCACCGCCAGGGTGACCATGGTGAGCTTCTTGCTGTGCTCCACCAAAAGGTGGTTGGCTTTTTCGATCAGCGTGGACCCCGAATATCCTTCGTGTACCAGCGCAGCGATCGAAGATTTGAGACTTGCCATCAACAGCCCGGTTGACAGGCCGTGCCCGGCCACATCGCCCACCGCCAGCAGCAGGCGACGATCCGAGATGGAAAAAACATCGAAGTAGTCGCCGCCGACCTCCGCGGCCGGCTGAAAGCTGGTGTGGATGCTGAGCGTGCCGATCTCGATGTGGCGGGACGGCAGCAGGCTCTCCTGGATCTGCCGTGCCAGCTCCAATTCGTGGGCGAGTCGCTCCTTTTCGGCGACATCGGCAAGCATCGACTGAACCGAGCCCGTCATGTGGTTGAAGGACCGCGCCAGATCGGCGAGCTCATCGTGGCGCTTGACTGGCACCCGGTAGTCGAGGTTGCCGCGCTCCACCTGCCGTGCACCCGCCGACAACCTTCTTACCGCGCGGGTGATGCTGAGAATCAGGGTCGCGGAAATGACCACGGCGAGCGCGTAGTCTGCGAGGAAGAAAAGCCCGAGCCCAAGCAACACACCCCAGATATGGGCGCCGAGCTCGTACCGGGAGAGGGTGAAATCAGTCCACACGTTGACCGGCGAAGAGCGCAGCAAGGAGAGGAAGTTCGAGTCCTCGAGCTTTTCGCCCGATTCCATGTCGACCAGCTCGACCACCACACGGAACCAGACGATCAAGGGCCGTGAGAGAAAACCAGCCTCAGTCGCCGGCGACGCGGGCCAGATCTCGCCCCCGGACCACGATTCACCATCCACAGTGAGGTTGATGCCGCCGCCACCCGAAGTCTGGATGTTGACGCTGTCCCCGCCGGATCCCTCGTCCTCAACGTGGACCACTTGGAGCGGGAAGAGAGCGACATCGAACCACCATGCGTCGCTGATCGCCGCGGCGGTGTCGCTGTCGAGCGGGATCAGAGCAACGACCCTGTTTCCCGAGACCGTTGTGGAGGCCACCAGCCCGTAGGCGTCGGCGCCGTGCTGCACGATGAGGCTGCGTTCCTCACCATCGACCCATGCGATCTGGGGAAGCGTCTCGCCGCCGTTCAGCGCGAGATGTCGGTCACCGAGCCGTGCCTGCCAGGCGACACGCGGCAGCGGCTCCGGGGGGTGGTCGGCGAGCTCGTGGAGACGCTCCGCCGCCGCCTCCGGCCCATCCCGCTCCGCCACCCTGAGCACGGTGTTGCAGTCCCTCACGAGATCCCAACGAACCCGCCGCATCTCCGACCCGAAGTGGACCGAGGTGTACTGACCGGCGAGGATGTACAGCCCGACAGCCGCGAAGGCGGCGAAGAAGACGAACGGCAGGATACCGAGAAGGACGTAGGAGATGAACAGCCGCACACCGACTCGGTAGGTCATCCAGCGCCAGATCCGCCACGCGAGCACAAAGGCGCTCGCCGCCGCCCACAGGAGCGCAAGAACCACGACAACGCCTGCAACCGACGACTCCGAGTCAATGCCGAGAGCGATCGCTGCAGCCGTGAGAAGCACGGCCCCGGCAGCAAACCACCATCCGAACCTCTTCGTCATCCCTCGTCCTCCGACTTTCCCGGGAATATGGGGCCGGAGATCCCCTCGATCTCGCCAATGGTATCGCAGACGCAACGAGCAGACCGAAATCGGTCCACCGGAGTCACGAGGTTGGTGCACCGTTCTTTTGGCATCGCTGGTTTGTGGACAGGAGAATCTGGTCAGACGGAGCGTCTGGAGCCCACTACATTGGTTTTTACAAATAGCATGACCAAATATAAAATACGTTTGTGATCAAGCGAACCCCATGGCTCGAGAGGATCGACCTCGCGTGGCAGAAGGCTTCGGTGGTCTGGCTTTCGGGGGTCCGGAGAATCGGGAAGACGACCCTTGCCCGCCAGATATCCGATAGTGAGGTTCTGAACTGTGATCTGCCCAGCACACACCGGAGACTCGAGGACCCGGAGCGGTTTCTGGCCTCGTTTGAAGGCGAGACCGTCGTCTTCGATGAGATCCACCAGCTCCCCGACCCGAGCAGACTCCTGAAAATCGCCGCCGACGAGCACCCCCAACTGAAGGTCCTTGCCGCCGGTTCCTCCACCCTTGCGGCAACTCTCAAGTTCAAGGATTCGTTGACCGGCCGCAAACGAAACATCCACCTGCCACCAGTCACTTACGGGGAGCTCCCCGCATTCGGAGTGCGGAATCTCGAGAAACGACTGCTCCACGGAGAAAAGGTGCCCGGCACCGCTTTGCAGATCTAGTTCGCGCGATCGGGATAACTTCCGCCAATGACGGTCCAAACGACGGTGGGGCGTCACCCTGTCCCGTCGACCGCGCGCCTCTGAACCCAATTCTCAGATACGCGGTTTCCCGTGGTTGCCCCCTTGACATTGTTCGGCCCGACGATGAACCTGCGGCGACGCCAACCGAAATCCGAACAATGATCAAGGACGGCACGCCCGTTCGAGGCCAAGACCTCCAACCCTCAACAGAACTCGGACTCGGTGCTTGGATGACCTCGCGGAGGTTCTGCCAAGCACTTTCTCAGCTTCGCAACCTCCTCATGCTTCGACCCAATAATCTCCTGGGTGATCGAGAACATGCACCTCAGAACTCATGACTCACCTTGCCCCCCGATACGAAGAGTCTCGATGACACAGGCAATCGCTGGTGTGGCGGGGTGCAGGTTGGAAAACAAAAGGGGCCACTATGATGGACCCACGATGAAGTTCCTTCTCTTGCCGGGTCTCGATGGCACCGGACGCCTCTTCGATGGGTTCGTGCGACACACGCCTGAACACGCGTCATGCACCCTTGCCGACTACCCCGTTGACCACGAGCTTTTCTACCCGGAGTGCGCCGGATTGGTCGTTTCCGAATTTCTCCCCGATGGACAGTTCGTCATCGTGGCGGAGTCGTTCTCCGGCCCGGTGGCGGTCCTGGTGGCCGCGAACCGTCCCAAAGGACTGGTGGGGGTCGTACTCTGCAACACCTTTGTGTACCGGGCCTCGTGGCGGGGATTCCGTCTGCTGCCCTGGTCGTTGTTGTTCCGGATGCCGCTCTCCCGACCGAGATCGGCTCTGGAGGTCGATGTTCGATCTGAGTTTGAAGTGCGACAAATCTCAGTCTGAGTCATAGCACTCCCTCGGCGTTCTATAGCCTAGCCTTTTCCTCGGTCGAGTGTTGAGTTTCTCTGCGATTCGGGTGCAGTCTCTCTGGGTGATCTGCGGTTATTCCGGGCAGGCGGTCCAGGAACAGATCCGGGCCGTGCTCTCCACCGTCGCTCTGGTCGACCGGCGAGCGCACGCAGAGCCGGGCTCGTCTAACCACTCGGCGGCATCGGGAGTCGCCGGCGCCACGTCTCCGCCTGATCAGGTCTGTCCCAGGCCTCGTAGAGATCGACGAGACGCCTGGTGACGGCGACGGTTCGGGGGTTGTGGTCGTCGTACGCCGAACTCAGCACGGTGTGGCTTGACAACAGCAGGGCCTCGGACTCGCTGAACAGACCCTGCCTGATTCTGCACTCACCGAGCCTGCTGGTGGTGATCGCCGCCCGCCAGGAGTCTTCTCCGAACGTTGCGCGGTCGATGGCCAGGGCGTGTTCAAAAAGCTCCTCGGCTTCGGCAAAATTGCCCTCTCCGCAGACGACTTCCGCAAGTTTGCACGCGCTCTCGCCCACCGTCGGGTGGTCGTCACCCAGGAGCTCCCGGTCCATCCCCAGGACCTCTCGAAAGACGATTTCGGCCTGCTTGAAGTCACCTTGCTGTTTGAGCACCTGGCCAAGGTTGCTGAGGGATGCTGAAACCTCCGGATGCCTCTCACCGAATATTCTGCGGTTGAGATCCAACGCTTCGCGGATGAGTGGCTCGGCCCGCTCGACGTCACCACGGCGGAAGTAGACCATGCCCATGTTATTGAGGCTCTGGGCGACCGCCGGGTGATTGTCACCCAGGGCCTGGCGCCGGATGGCGAGCGCCTCCCGGTTGAGTCGATCAGTCTCGTCGTAGCGGTCGTCTTTCTCGAGGAAGTAGGCGAGATTGTTGATCATCGTCGCGGTGTTGGCGTCGTCGCCGCCGATCAGGGCCCGGCGGACCGACAGCGCCTCCCGGAGCATCGGCTCGGCCTCGTCGATCTTCCCTCGAATGGCCAGCAGGGTGCCGAGGTTGTTGAGCCCTTCAGCCACCTCGGACGAAGATTCGCCGCAGATCTCGCGGCGCATGGCGAGCGCGGTGCGGAGCTGCTCCTCGGCCTGCTCGTAATTGCCCTTCCGGAGATTGACCACGCCGATGTTGTTGATTGACTCGGCGGTCGAAGACACCAGCTCCCCCGACAGCTCGCTCTGCAACCGGAAGGCCTCTGAGAACATGGAGCCGGCGGCGTCGTACAGGCCGAGATTGAGGTAAACCCGCCCTATGACATTCGACAGCATCGCGCGAACGCCGGGCTCGTCCTTCAGCTCGTCCGTGATCCGGTCGGCGCCTCGGTCGAGCACCTCGCGGGCAGTGATCGTCTCGCCACGCGTTTCTTCCGGATCGCTGATCTCGAAGAGACCGACGAGAAACTCGGTGGCGGCGAGTGCGGTCTGAGCCTGTTGATTCGCCCGGTCGCGCTCCATCGCGATCGCCCGGGCCTGGATCGACAGCGCGATCACACCGGCCACGACCAGGAGCGCGATGATGGCGCCGGAACCGACCGCAACCCGATGCCGCTGAACCATCTTCCGCAGCTGGTAGATCGAGCTCGACGGCCGCGCGAGGATCGGTTCCTGGGCGAGATAGCGGTCGATGTCCTCGGCCAGAGCGGTGACGCTCTGATAGCGCCTGGAGGTCGGTTTCTCAAGCGCCTTGAGGATGATGGTCTCGAGATCGCGGTCCGGGCGATGGGGTCCCTTCCATTTCCTGATCACCGAGGCGGGTTCCTGCTCGCAGATGATCCGGCTGATTTCGGGGAGCGGTTTGTTCGTGACCTGGTAGGGAAGCTCGCCGGTCACCATCTCGTAGAGCATGACACCGAGGGAGTAGATGTCGGTTCTAAGATCGACCTCGTCCGGGTTTCCCCGCACCTGCTCCGGGCTCATGTAGGCGAGGGTCCCCTGGATCGACCCCGCCTCTGTCACCATCGTCGCCGCCGCGACATCGGCGTCGGTGATGCGGGCGAGACCGAAGTCGAGGATCTTGGCGTCGGGGATCGGCTCGCCGTGGGGTGTCGACGAGGCGCTCGACTCGCGCGGGATCTGGATGTTGGTGGGTTTCAGGTCGCGGTGAACGACCCCGCGTTGGTGGGCATAGGCGACGCCGTCACAGATTCTACGGAACAGACGCAGACGGAACCGGAGTTCGGAACGGGTCAGGCCGCCTCGCACTTCTCTGGCGTTCAGGTACTCCCCGAGCGTGCAGCCGCGAATCAGCTCCATGGCGAAAAAGTGCTCGCCCTGCGGTGTGTGTCCTGACTCGTAGATCGCGGCGATGGACGGGTGCTTGAGCCTGGCGAGCGCTTGGGCCTCGCGCTGGAACAACCTGATCCGCAACTCGTCAACGAACTGCCCGCCGGCAATGACCTTGAGAGCGACCGGTCGTTGAGGATTCTGCTGCTCGGCCTCGTAGACGATCCCCATGCCACCGGAGCCGATCTTCCGGACGATTCGGAAGTCGCCGATCAGCCTGGGGGTGTTTCCGGGTTGCGGGTCGGGGATCATGCTCGTGGCTGTCCCATCGTCGATGCCGCAGGTCGCATCTTCGCTCGATCCACCGGCGTCCCGCCGGTCGCGCGCCTCGTCGAGATTCGGTCGGTCATCCGCCATACCGCAACCTTTTCGTCCGGTTACCGGTTCGACTCACCGGGTAGGCCGCAGCGGGGCGATCCTACCGCACAGTTCGTTCATTCAGCATCCGTCATCTCCGGACCGGCCGTGGGAGCTGTCGCATCTACCACCCCCCCGTTTTCCGGGCTTTGAATGCTCTCAATGTATTGTAGGTCGCGAGACGGGGTTTGTCTTGGACCTGTTTCGCTTCAGATGTGATCCGATCGGCCGAAATCCTCGGGTTCGAGCTTCTACTTTCGGTCTTTCTGCCGGCGCGTCGATTCTGAATCACCAAATATATGAACTTGGAACCTTTACGGTGGTTGATCCACCTGTGATGTAGACACCCGAAGAACCGACCCCTGTGCTATCCTCGACGCAGAAACATCAGCGTCGAAAGTGTGTTACCGAAAACCACGAGCCCGGCAGGGTGGCGTGGCGGTGTCGTGTCGTCGGTGGCTGTGGCCGTTTCTGGCCAACAAGGGAGGTGGGCCATGACACGTCGGATCGGAGATCTCCTCGCGGAACAGGCGGCCACGCGAATGGTCGGCCGAAAACGCGAGCTCACCCAGCTCCTTTGCTGCCTGGACACCAACGGCCCGGCCGTCACCCAACTCCACGGCATCGGGGGAAGCGGAAAGTCGACCCTCCTCGCAGCCTTCTGCGCCCGGGCGAGAGAGGCCGGCGCCGAAGTCGTCCAGCTGGACTGCCGCACCATCGAACCCACCGAGCGAGGGTTTCTCCACGAGCTCGGAGACGTCCTCGGATTGCGAGATGGCGATACCGGCGAGGCCGCCGAGGGTCTCGGCGCGCTCTCCGAGCGGGTGGTTTTCGCCCTCGACACCTACGAGCGCCTCCGTCTTTTGGACACCTGGCTGCGGCAGGTCTTTGTCCCCGCGCTTCCCGACAACGTGCGGGTGATTCTGTCGGGGCGCGAGCCTCCGGTCACCTCGTGGCTCACAACCCCGGGCTGGCAGGGGCTCTTCCACACGATCGCACTGGGACCCCTTGACGAGGACGATGCGATCACAATATTCACCGATGCCGGCATTGAACGGAACAACGCGTTGCGGATGAATCGCTTCGCCCGAGGTCATCCGCTGGCCCTCGCGCTGGCTGCGGCAGCCGCCCTGGAGCGGCCCAACCTCGAGTTGGAGGAAACGGCTCTCCAGCGAACCGTCGAGCAGCTCACCCACCTCTATCTGGAGGATGTGTCCGATCCCCTCGTGCGAAAGGCCCTGCACGCGATCTCGACGGTTCGCCGCACAACCGTCTCGCTACTGAAGTCCCTGATCCCGGAGTCGGACACCGAGGCGCTTTATGACCATCTTCAAATTCTCCCGTTCGTCGACAGTGAACGGGACGGTCTCCATCTCCACGATGTCGTACAGCAGGCCATCGCGGAAGCGACCAAGGCAGGCGACCCGACAGCCTACCGCGAGTACCGGCGCGCCGCCTGGCGTCAACTCAGAATGGAGGTCGTCACCGCCGGCGCCCCGGAGCTCTGGCGCTTCACCGCGGATCTGCTCTACCTCATCGAGAATCCGGTCTGCAGGGAGGCGTTCTTCCCGAGCATTACCCAACCGCTGGCCGTCGAACCGGCAACCGACGATCACGCCGAGGCGATCGAGGCGATCGCGCGGCTCCATGACGGCCCGGAGGCGACGAACGCGCTTCTCGCCTGGTGGGCGAGCTCTCCCGAGTCCTTCTCCATCGCACGCGATACCGATTCCAGAATTGTGGGTTTCTACTGCATGTTTGACCCTCGGGCTGTCGGCAGCGGGCGGCGGGAACGAGACCCGCTCTTGGACGCCTGGTTGACCCATCTCGACGCGAATCCGGTGCCCGGCGGACAGGTCGTACTCTTCATCCGCAGATGGCTGGGAATCGACGACGGAGAGCATCCGTCGGGCGTCCAAGCCGCCTGCTGGCTGGACATCAAACGGTCGTACATGGAGCTGCGACCCCGGCTCCGCAGGGTCTACCTCACGGTTCGGGATTTCGCACCGTACGCCGCGGTGGCGCAGGAGCTCGGTTTCGAGCCCATCGCAGAAGCCTCGGTTGTTCTCGATGGCGACACCTACTACTCGGCCGCGCTCGACTTCGGTCCCGACTCCGTAGATGGGTGGTTGTCGACGCTGATCGCCGCCGAGCTGGGTATTCCAGCCGACGATCCCCGCGGGCCCACTCCGCACGACCTTCCCGCAGAAATACCCGAACGGCTCGCCCACTACCGGCTCATGGAGCCCCTCGGGGCCGGAGGGATGGGAGAGGTCTATCTCGCGGAAGACACAAAGCTCGAGCGCAGAGTGGCGATCAAGATCCTCCCCCCCAACCTCGCGTCCGACCCGGAGCTTCTCCGCCGTTTCGAGCGGGAAGCCAGGGCTCTCGCTGCCCTCAACCATCCCAACATTGTCACCATCTACTCGGTGGAAGAAGCGAACGGAATCCACTTTCTGAGTATCGAGTTGGTCGAGGGCAAGACTCTGGCCGAGAGGATACCGGCGGAGGGAATGGCCCTCGGACCGTTCTTCGATCTCGCGGTCCCTCTGGCCGACAGTCTGGCTGTCGCACACCAGAACGGGATCATCCATCGGGATCTCAAACCCGGTAACGTCATGGTGAGCAACGATGGCCGCGTGAAGGTTCTGGATTTCGGTCTCGCCAAGCTCCGACGGGACCGCGTTCTCGCCGGCGAGGAAACGGCGCTCACCACCGAACAGCTCACCAGCGAAGGCCGGGTCTTCGGCACCGTCGCCTACATGTCCCCGGAGCAAGTTAACGGGAAACGCCTCGATGCACGATCCGACATCTTCTCCCTGGGAGTGATGCTCTACGAGATGACGACAGGCCACCGGCCGTTCGGCGGGGAGACCTCGGCCGAGCTGATGTCGTCGATCCTCCGGGACACACCGCCACCGATCACCGAGGTTCGGGTCGATCTACCCGACCACCTGGGACGGATCCTAAGGCGCTGCCTGGAAAAGGACCCGAACCGCAGGTGTCAATCCGCCCTCGATCTCCGGAACGAGCTCGAGGATCTGAAGAGTGAGCCAGCCCGCTCTTCTCAACGGGTTTCGTAGCGAGGTTGGTGGGACTCGTTCTCTGCAACGCCTTCATGGTTTCTCAGTGCGCTGTCTTCGTGACCGCTTCGTGTCTTGGTGTCTTCGTGTTTGCGGCGTGCCTGTCCGCGCACCCTACCCCCCGCCCAAACTCCCCTTGATCTCGGGCAGACCACCGACCCCCTTGAGCTCGATGATGATCCGGAAGTCGCGGGTCGGATAGAGCCCGATCTTGAGATCCCTGTACTCGGCGGAGATGCTCCAACAGCTGCCCTTCCAGCCGACCTGGTACCGCTGCTGTTGGATCTCATCCTGTTCCACGTCATAGGCGACATGGAGCGCGGCGGTGACCGGGAAACCCGGTTTGAGGAAGTTGATGAGAGTCCGCACCTGCGATGACACACGTTCACCGGTGGTGGGGTTGAACCCTGCGTACCACGTCAGGTTGAGTGAACCCAATCCGGTTCGGCCCGCCCCGGTTATCGAGGTTGATCTCAAACCCCGGTTGAGCCAATCGAAGCTTGCCCGGGCGTCGAGGCCGGTGCCCGGGGTCGGGGTGACGCGTAGCGAGCCCACCAGAGCCCCCCAGCCGCTGGTGGCGCCACCGTCTCCAAAACTGAGGGGACGCGAGAACGAGTACTCCTGGAAGAGCTCGAAGGAGCCGAGCTCGGTCGAGCTCAGACTCTTCTCCGAGCGGCCGAAGAGCCGGTTCGCCAGCGACAGTCTGACCCGGTTGTCCAGGGGGGTGCTGTCAACCTCGTCGGCGATGGGAATCTGCAGTTCGTTTGCAATTCCGAGGCCCTCGAGATAGGCGTACTCGATCCGGGGCTCGAGGAGGTGCTTGAACTTCGAAAAGCCCCACCGCGGCTTGGTGAAGATCCGTGAGATCGATGGTCCTCCGATGTCGACGCCGGCGGCGACAAAGGCGCGATCGATGGGCTCGTCGTCGAAGACGGTGATGGTCGGCGGTCCGCTCGGGTTACTGGGATCGGGCACCTTTTCGTAGCGCGCCGTGTAGTACGTGTAGCGGCCGCCGAGTCGCGGGGTCACAGTCAGCCAGGGTGGTCCGGGTAGGGTGTAGTTCAGGGTCGGGAAGACATCGCCGCGCCAGTAGTTGCCCACCAGACCGGTGTCCTTATCGACCTCGTCGGGATTTCGCTTGTCGACGTAAAAGAGGTTCGCCGAGGATATGAGGTTCCAGTAGACATCGCTGTTGAACAGCCGGGTGGAGCGCACCCTCAGCTCGGCCTCGGGGAGCCGGGCGAGGATGGTGTCGTAGGTTTCGGAGGTCGGGGGGTAGTTGAAGAAAGTCCTCCGGTGGTCGGCGCTCAGGTTGAGCGAGTACGGCCCCCAACTCTGGGTGAGGTAGAGATAGGAGTAGACATCGCGCCTCGTGTTGGACTCGAAGGTGCGATCGAAGTCCTGAAAGAAATCCGGGTCGGAGAGATTCTCCAGCTGTGCCTGGAGGCGGAATCCAAAGACATCGGCCTGATCGTGGTGGCCGTTGATCCGCCACTGCCACTCGGCGCTCTCCTTGTCATAGATGGTGTAGAGGTTGAGCAGTCCCGTGGCCTGGGCGGCCGGCGCCCACCGAAGCTCATTGCCGATCCCGTAGAACCCGTTGGAGAAGTACTCGAAGATGAAGGTCGTGTCCCAGCTCTGACCGAGGGGGAAGTAGACCGGCAGTCCGATGTAGGTGCCGAGACGATTGGAGTATCCGAATCCCGGCATGAGAAGACCCGGCGCCCGTTCCTTCTTGATCGGCCAGACCATGTAGGGCAGATAGAAGACCGGAACCCCCTGGATCTTGACGGCCGAGCTGGTGAATTTTCCGTAACCCTCGACCTCGAGCAGCGCCTTCTTGAGGTGGAAGCTCCACGGTGGGTGCTTGGTGTCGTCCTCACAGGTGGTGAAGACGGCCTTGTCGACCCGGTAGCGGGTCTCGTCGAGTTTTTCGATGGAACGGCCGGAGAAGGTGTACATGGGCGATACGTAGCCGGTCGCGTTGAGAAAGAGCCCGGTTTTGGATCGCAGGTTGTAGTGCAGCTCGTCGGCGGTGAACCGGCTCGGCCCCTGATCGACCACCACGCTGCCGCGGGCGACGAGATCCATGGACCGTCCGTTGTAGAGGACCTCGTCACAGGCGAGGGTGACGTCCTGATAGTAGATTTTGACGTTGCCGGTGAAGAGGCAGATCCCCTGCTCCTCTTGGCAGTCCTGCTGGTCCGCCGTCATTCGGACGGCCTGGTCCTGGCTCGGTCCCTGCTCCGTGGGAGCCTCGGTTGCCGGAGCGGCTGAAGCCGCCAGGACCATCAGGACGACAAGAACAAGAATTCGTCTCATGGTGCCGACAGATTCAGGCATGAGCCACGTCGGGGCCCGACCCGCGACCGGTGGTTGTCGGGCACCGGTCGTCGGTGGCGGAAGTGCGGCGCTGAGAAGCGCTCCTTCCGGCCATGGACGACACGGGATCCGAAGGTCGCCTGGATGTCCACAAACTCCTCTCCGGCCTTTTTGATTCGAGGCCCCGGTCATTGTAGTCGGTGCCCCGTACAATGGGGCCATGCGGTACCTTGGAATCGACCCCGGCGGCAAACGTCTCGGCCTCGCGCTGGGGGACGATGTCACCGGTCTGGTCACGCCGCTCGAGGTGGTGCCGTACGAGAGCCGCGATCAGGCGGCGAGACACATCGCCGCGGTGATGGAGAAATTCGGCGCCGAGGGCGTGGTCATCGGCCTGCCGACAAACGCCGAGGGCGCTCCAACCCCGGCCTGTGCACGAACTCACGCATTGGCAGCCGCTCTCGACGCGCTCGGCATCGAGGCGGCCGTACAGAGCGAGTACCTGACCACCAATGAGGCGCGCCGCAGGGCGAGATCGTCGGGCCGGCGTTCTTCTCAGTCGGTGGATGACATCGCGGCACAGGTCATTCTCGAGGAGTATTTCGAGGGCCGACGCACCCCCGGTGGGCACCGATGAAGCTCCGCGCGGTGCTCGCGCTCGCCCTGCTGCTCGTCATCGCCGGTGCCGGTCTCGCCGGCATCTGGGTCTGGAAGAACCTCTACGGAGTCCGCAGCACCGCCACGGTCGAGCTCACCATCTCCCAAGGGCTTTCGGGCCGCGAAGTCCTCGATCTTCTGCGGCGACACGAGCTGTTGCCCTCGGAGGTGGCCGGCCGTCTCTATCTGCGCTATGCGGCAAAGGGACGGTCGATGAGGTTCGGCCACTACCGCATCGACGCCGGGAGCCGGCCGGCGGATGTCCTCGATCTTCTGCTCGAGGGTCGGGTCGAGATGGTCCAGGTAACGGTGATTGAAGGCTCCGATCTCGAGGCGGTCGCGGCACAGATGACCGGCGCCGGCATCGGCACCGAGTCCGAGTGGCTGGCCATCGCCGAGCGGGTCGACTGGATCGAGGATCTGGTGCCCGAGGCGCCCTCGCTCGAAGGCTTCTTCTTCCCGGACACCTACCAGTTTGCCGAGGGCATCGGGGTCGAAGCCGCCGCAGGCCATCTCGTGGAGCGCTCACGGTTGGTGTGGGAGGAGGAGCTTTCACGGGTTGGGGAGCTTTGGGGCGAGCCGTTTGATGTTGTGATTCTGGCATCCCTGGTCGAGGCCGAGACCGCTGTGGCGGAGGAACGCAGCCGAGTCGCCGGCGTCTATCTCAATCGCCTCCGGCTGGGCATGCTCCTGCAGTGCGATCCCACCGTGGTCTTCGCCCTCAAACAGCGCCACGAATGGACCGGCCGTCTGCTGCGGATTCACTGGGGCGTCGATGACCCCTACAACACCTATCGCTATCCCGGTCTGCCGCCGGGGCCCATCAACTCCCCGGGTCGAGCGGCGATCAGAGCGGCCATCTCTCCCGAGGAGCATCGGTACCTCTACTTCGTCGCCTCCCCCGACGGCGGGCACTCGTTCTCGCGCACCCTGACCGAGCACAACCAGGCCGTCGCGAGATGGCAGCGTTCCCGTCGTTGACCGTCAACGAACCCCAGTGTACCTTTGATAGTTGGAGGGCAAATGGCTGAGTCTTACGATGTCTTCGGCTCTTGCATCCTGCTCAGGGAGATTTTCCAGGACGATCTCGGCCGCCTCTACCGGGCCGGGATCATCAAGGGAGAATCCATCGATCGCAACATCTGGCTGCGGGTTCTGGATGGCTCCGGCCTGTCCGGAGATGAGATCGCAGCGTCGTTCGAGCAAGCGCGAATCGTCGGCGAGACCCTGACCGGCGCCCAGCTCCCGAAGAACCCGCTCTTTCTCGAAGCCGGCGGGGTCGCCGCCTTGGGTTGTGACTATATCGCCGGTCAGCCCCTGAATCGGGTCCTGGCTCGAGCCCGTGACGAGGCCTTTCCGCTCCAACCTGACAACACCTTGCTGATCATCGAAAAGCTCGCCCTCGCGCTCGTCGCAGGTGAGGTCGTGAAGCTCTCGGGGAAGGTGCTCGCTCACGGCTTCCTCCACCCTGGTCTGATCTACCTGAGCAATGACGGCGAGGTCACGGTCACCGGTTTCGGGGTCGGAGACGCCCTGCTCGGTGCGCTCGACGATCCGGAAGCGGTTCCTGGTGGGCGAGCGTATCTCGCACCCGAGGTTCTCGCCGACCGAAGATCATCCCAAGAGGGCGACGTCTACTCACTCGGCGCAATCCTCTTTCATCTCCTCACCGGCACCGCCCTTCCGGTGGCGCCCGATGATCGCGCCGCCGCGCTCCAGGCGGCACATGTCGCCTGGGACGGAGAAGCTCTGGCTCCAGATATCCGCTCCATTCTCAGCCGTGCCCTCGCCCCGGCACCCGGTGAACGCTTCAGCACCGCCTCCGACTTCAGAACCGAGCTCGACAAGCTCATCTACGGCGGCGCCTACTCGCCGACGACCTTCAACCTCGCGCTCTTCGCGGACCGTCTCTTTCGTTCCGAGATCGAAGAGGACGAGGTGGCCATGCAGAACGAGTCCGAAATCGACATCGGGCCGTATGTCGCCAGCGAGCACGAGGAACCGGAACCGGCTTCCGGAGTCATCGCGGGGGAACCGGAGGTAGTGGCGCTCGAACCCGAAGCGACACCGCCCGCGCCGGGACTAATTGGCAAACGTGGTCTGTGGTATGCCGTTGGTGGTGTCGCCATTGTCGCGATCGCCGCCGGGATCTTCTGGATCGGACGAGGGCTCGGACCACAGCAGCCCCCACCGACACCGACACCGACCCCGGACGAGATTGCCGCCCGACGGCAAGCCCAGGAAGATCGCCTGCGAACCCTGACTCAAAAGATGGTCCAGGAGATGATGGCGGAGCGCGAGGAAGAGATCCGGCAGGAGCTCATCGCCCGCCAAACACGGATCGAGGAGCTCCAACGGAGCCTGCAAAGAAGCGAGCGGCGCGCCGCCCGGAGCGCGGCGGCGGCGGCGACCGAAGCCGCGACTCAGAAGGAATTGATGCAGGAGATCCAAAAGCAGGAAGAGGCCCAGCGCGTCCAACAGGATGCACTGGAGACCGAACGCCGGGAAGCGATGGAGGCGACGAGCGAGCCATCGCCGGTCGAGGAGGCCGTCGTTGGAGCCGCCGTTGCGGCGAGTGATGCCAACCCGAGCGCGGAGGATTCCACAGATGCTCGGAAGACCGAGAAGACCCCTCCGCCGATGGCTCCATCGCCGACCTCGCCGCCACAACCGAAATCGGGTGCGGCCGCGGCTTCGGTGAGATTCGGAGATTTCGTGAGCCCCGAGGAGGCCGACACGCTCCCGGTTGTCGTCAAATCCCAGCCCTTGACCTGGCCGAGGAACGCCCAGCGTTCAAAGGGTAAGGGCGTGGTCGTTGTTCGACAGACCGTGAACGCCGGCGGCGGCATCGACGAGGTCGTGGTCCTTCGCGCCGACCACACCGGTTGGGGAATTCCGGAAGCCGCCCTCGAAGCTGCAAAGGGCTATCGGTACAAACCCGGGACCAAGAACGGGATTGCGATCGCCACGCACACGTTTGTCACCTGGCGTTACGACTTCACCCAACAGCCCTGAGGCTTGAGGGCTTGGGGCTTGAGGGCTACGAGCTGAGGGCTGAAATTCAAAAAAAATACACGAGGCCGAGCGAAATGCTCGGCCTCGTCAGTTCATGTCTCATCACTCACCCGCACCTCGCCCGGTCCTGAGTCCGAGCGCGCGGCGCGGATCAATCCCTGAAACTAAACTTCGACGCGCTCGCGAAGAGTCTTGCCAGGCTTGAAGTGGACGTACTTCTTAGCCTTGATGGTGATGGTCTCACCAGTGGCCGGGTTACGGCCCTGGCGCTCACCACGACTCTTGGTGGCAAAGGTCCCAAAGCCGGGAATAGTCACCTTCTCGCCGGCGTCCAGCGCGCTGGCAATAATTCCCTTTCGGGGCTGGGCGGAGAACATCACATCCACGATGTCCGCTGCTTTGCCCTGGCTCAGGCCGGTTTTCTTCGCAAGCTTCAACGCCATTTCTGTCTTGTTCATGCAAACCTCCGAACGCTAGTGTGGATCTATAGTGGATGCGAAAAACCCAACTGTCAAGGGCAAATCCGGGGTATTCCGGTAACGGGAATCTCTTGCGTTCATTCAAAGACCACGATAGCGTGATCTCTGGAGGTGAGTATGGATCTCAGACTCCGTGGCAAACGAGCACTTGTTACGGGATCATCGCGGGGCATCGGCCGGGCCATCGCGCACTCCCTTGCGGACCTCAAAGTGGACGTCGCCATCAACTATCTCCGCGGCCGCAATCGTGCGGAAGAGACGGCTCGTGAAATCGAAGGACGCGGCGTCCGCTGTCTCCTCGTCAAAGGGAATGTAGCGAACCCCGAACACGTCGAGAAGATCTTCGCCACCATCAATCAGGAATGGGGCGGGCTCGAGATCGTGATCTCGAACGCCGCTTCGGGTGTTCTGAAGTCGGCCAAAGAGCTGACATTGCATCACTTCGACTGGGCCATGCACATCAACGCAGCCGCCCTGCTGCCCATCATTCAGAACTTCCTCAAGCTCGACTCCAAGGGTGAGAAGACCATGGTCGCGGTGTCATCCCTGGGCGCCGTCCGAGCCATCCCGAACTACACCGCCGTCGGCGCATCCAAGGCCGCGTTGGAGTCCATGGTGCGTCACCTCGCCGCCGAGCTCGCCCCCGAGGGGGTGCGGATCAACGCCGTGTCGGCGGGAACCGTCGACACCGATGCACTGCTTCATTTCCCGAATCGCGAAGAACTCCTCGAGGCCGCCCGTCTCAGGACCCCGGCCGGTCGGCTGCTGAGCCCTCAGGATGTGGCGAACACGGTGATCTATCTCTGCACCGAGTACGCCTCCATGATCCACGGACAGACCATCATCGTCGATGGGGGCTATTCGATCCTGGCATGAGGTTCGTGCGGTGGATGGACCGATGAAGGCTCGAAGATTCACTCTTTCGGTGTCGTTCCAAACCAAACCAGGACAGATTCAGGTGGTAGAATTCCGGTTGGTTTCCAACCGTCTCTATCATGAAGAACGACTCCAATCCCGATACCGAATCCGAGGTCGAATCCACTGCCATTCTCCTCGGGAGGGTTCGCGGCGGTGACATCGCGGCGCGCAACGATCTGGTTGCGCGCTACCTCCCCATGCTCAGGCGCTGGTCGCACGGGCGGCTGCCTCGAGCCGCCCGCGACCTGAACGACACCGACGACCTTGTGCAGGTTGCCCTCATCCGAGCGTTGAACAGGGTAGAGGGCTTTGTCCCGCAGCGCGAAGGCGCGTTTCTCGCCTATCTGCGGACCACCGTGCTCAACTCGGTGCGGGACGAGCTTCGACGGATGGCCCGGCGGCCCGGCCGCGACTCGCTCGACGAGCGGATGCCGACCTCCGGACCGTCCTTGGTGGAACGGGCTATCGGGCGCGAGATGCTCGAGGCCTACGAGGCTGCTCTTTCGGTCCTTCCGGAAGAGCATCAAGAGGCGGTGATCATGCGCGTTGAGTTCGGCTACACCTATCCGGAGATCGCGGAGGCGTTGGGCAGCCCCACCGCCAATGCGGCCCGGATGACCGTCTCTCGAGCACTGATCCGCCTCGCGGAGGAGATGGATGAACACCGACCATGATCCCGAGCTGCTGAAGATCGCCGAGAAAGTGAGCGACGCCGAGCCGGTGGACTGGGACGACGCCAGCGGCTCCCACCCCGCGCTGGAACCGGCCCTCGCCCGTCTGCAGCGGGTCGAGGCGGTGGCGGACGCCTTCCGCACGGCCTCCTCGGGCGATCCCGGGTCGAACCCCGGCGAGCTTCGCACCTGGGCTCGACTCGACGTCCTCGAGCTCATCGGCGCGGGCAGCTTTGGTGAGGTCTACCGCGCCCGCGACCGCCTCCTCGATCGCGAGGTGGCCCTCAAGCTGCGCAAGCAAACGGTCTCCAAGGACAACGAGAACAACTCTCGCCGCGCCCTCGACGAGGGCCGGCGGCTGGCCCGGGTCCGTCACCCCAACGTTCTCACCGTGCACGGCGCCGATGTGGACCAGGGTCGCGTCGGACTGTGGACCGAGCTCATCGACGGAGCCAATCTGCGGGAGATCATCGGGACGAACGGCGTCCTCGAGCCGGACAAGGCCGTCTCCACCGCCATCGCGGTCTGCCGCGCGCTGACGGCGGTGCACGGCGCCGACCTCGTGCACGGTGATGTCAAGGCATCGAACATCTTCCGCGACACCGACGGCCGCATCGTGCTCGGCGATTTCGGATCCGCATCGGAGCTCGACGCTACAGGCACGGTCTCGGGTTCGCCGGTGACCCTCGCCCCGGAGCGACTGCGCGGCGCCCCCGCGGAGCCGGCTTCCGATGTCTACTCCGTTGGGGTCCTGCTCTACTTCATGCTCAGCGGCCGCTATCCCGTGGAGGGCGTCGACGTCCAGTCCCTCCTCGAGCAGCACGAGACGGCCGGGCCGATCCCGCTCGGCGTCCCGCGACCCGATCTGCCCCAGAATCTCGTCGACCTTGTGGATCGCGCGGTGGCCCGAGACCCGGCAGAGCGCTTCACCACCGCCGGCGAGCTCGAGCACGCGCTCGCAAGCGTGCGCGTCGCCGACGAACAACCCACCTCGGCTCAGGAGAAGACCAAGGCACCGGAACCACCCAATTCGCGGAGCATCCGAATCTGGTCCGGCGTGCTGGCCATCGCCGCCCTCGCAGTGGTGATCTTCCTCGGTCGAGCCGCGCTGTCACCAACGGCCCCGGGGCTGCTGCTGACCGACGCCACCCTCATGCTTGACGCTCCCGGCGGCCCCGTCGCCCTCGATGACGGCGCCGCCATCGCCCCCGGAGACCACCTCTACCTGGAGATCGATGCAGCGGCGCCGGTCCACATCTACGTCGCCAACGAGGACGAAGCGGGCGCGGTCTTCACCCTTTTCCCCATTCCCGGCCTCGACCTCGGCAACCCCCTGCCCCCGGGCCGCCACCGCCTTCCCGGCACCATCGGCGGTGCGGCCAACGACTGGCAGGTCACTTCGGCGGGCGGGGTCGAGACCTTTCTCGTCATCGCGGCGTCAGCGCCGATTCCCGAGATCGAGCAGCAGATCTCGGCATGGGCGGCGGCGAGCGCCGATCGCGCCGTCAGCGCCATCTCGAGCGATGGACCGACTCTGCGCGGCGTCGGTGGGCTGTCCGTTGCGCCGGGAACGGTCGGCGACGGGGGCAACCGCCTCGGCAAGCTCCAGGAGCAGCTCTCGGAGATCGAAAACGATGGACACGCTCTTTGGTCCCGTCGGATTGTCTTGAACTCCGTGGAGGAGTGATCGTCAAGATCTACAACCGCGCCCGGTAGAGGCGCTCCATCCAGGCCAGCGCTGCCGGTTCTCCTTGAGGACCTTCCCCTGAGTCAGAAGGCTCTCGGTCACGGCCGGCGAGTCGGCGCCATCGAGCTCCAACCGGAGCTCCACCGCACGATCCGCGATCTCGCAGGTCTTTGGTGCCAGTGCCCTGCCGTTGGCGATGAGCGCCGCCACCAACAGGTCGTGCGCATCGGCAGCGGCGCGCGATTCGGTCCCGTGGGCCGCCTCGGCCATTTTCAGCAATTCGGTGGCCGCATCTTCTGCCTGCGGCCATCGGCCGAGGTCGATGAGTTCGCGAATTTCCACGGCGCTCTATGGAGACCGGCCGCTCGTGCCGGACGGATCGACCGCCGCGCCCGTGGCGGGTGAACAAACGACCAGTGTGACGCAGAAACCGTACGCCCACGTCCGGAGAATCGAAGAAAGGCTCTTCGCTCCCACTCTGGTCTCAATACCGGCCATGATGCTCTCGAATACCAGACTTTCAGAGGGGAGTTTCTAGCACCTCTCCCCGGCGTTGTATTCCCTACGAGAAACCCGGCAGAAGACCGCGGGTCGGCCCGCGCTCCCCGCCGGGGTCCTGCCTCTGGCGAAGGATATTCAAAGCACCGGGCTTTCCCGGTCGAGCGTCTCCCTATTGAACCATGCTCGACCAGCCGGTGGTGTACCTGTTCTCGAAGTTGTGACTGAAGATCTCATCGGGAACCGCCTCGAAGGCGCCGGAATCTCCATAGGCACCCACCGGACGAGGAGAGGTGCGGGCATCCTCGAAAAAGAGGTAATCCGTCGTGAAGATGTTGTCATGGGAAACGCTGCCCTCGCTGAGTTTGATGGTCGGGACGCCACCGCCGTTGAAGCCGAAGTCGGAGAGATGCATGAGTCCGGCGGACAATCCCGCACTGTGGAAGTTGCCGTAGCCCATGAAACACGTGTCCGCCCACTCGACGTTGCCGGCGACGGGGTCGATGTTGGCTTCTTCGACATTGCACGCCCCGAGGACAATAGTGTTCTTGAGGGTGACGAACGCGCCGGCTGCCGTGCAGTGAACGGCTTCATCAGTGGGATCGCTGCCGTGGAAAAGGGAGCAGTGTGTGAAGCTCGAGTTTCCCTCGACCCATACCCCACCGACGCCGTAGTCGCCGGTGTTCTCAAAGAATGTCACGTTGAGAAAATAGCTGTCGCCCAGTGTGTAAGCAGCACCACCGGCCTGAGCGTGATTGTTGTTGACGGCGCATCGGTTGAGCTGGGCTGTCGAACCGGCTCCGAGGTACAGACCACCCCCGCCGTGGGTCGAGGTGTTGAACGAGATAGTGCTGTCGTTGATCCAGAGATTGCCCGCCTCGTTGAAGATGCCCCCGCCCTCATGTGCGTAGGTCGGATCGTTGATGTGGTTCCCGGTAATCTCGCAGCTGTTGATGATGAGGGTCGTGTCCCAGTTGAAAATGCCGCCGCCCGAGAACGCGGTCACCCCGCCGGTGATCGTCAATCCCTGAAGAATGACCGTTCCGTTGTTGATGGCGATGCGGAAAACCCGGTCGATGGCGTTGCCGTCGACAACGGTGACCCCTGGGCCCTCGCCGATGATGGTCACGGTGTCCGGTGAATCGATGTTCAGGTCGCCTGTGGTATGGCTTGACAAGGCACCATTGGGAATCGTGAGCGAGTAGTGGCCCGACGGAACGTGAATGGTGTCCGCCTCCCCGTTGGCGTTGGACACCAGGATCGCGTCGCGGAGCGAGCACTGGATGAAGCAGTTGCCGTTGTACAGATCGGCGGTCCGGTTGACGTAGATGTCGGCGGCCGAGCCCGGCAATGCGAAAGCGATCACCAGAACAAACGTTGCGGCGCCGGCAATTGGGAGAGTGGAGCGACTCATGAAACGACGCATGGCAGCCTCCTTGGTGGTTGGTAGGTTCTTGTTTGTGTCCTCACCTGGTACAACGTCCCCGGCGAAGGAAACCGCACACTCCGAGGTTCTCCCCGCCCCGGGTTTCCCCGGGGATCTCTCACCGTCCTCCATCGAACCGAATGTAATCTGACCCTCCGAACCCGGGTCGAGGTGGTCACCGCGCGAGGCTTAGTTGCCCGCTGAAGTACTCCACGCTGTGAAGTCGCCTGACTCGAAGCCATCCGCGAACACCGGAGCGAGAGTGACAACGACCGTTTTGCTCACCGTGTCGATCACCGCCACATCACTCGAGCAGCGGCTTGAGATACCTGCCCGTGTGCGATGCCTTGCAAGCGGCGACCTGTTCCGGTGTCCCCTCCACGACCACCCTGCCGCCGCCGTCACCGCCCTCGGGTCCGAGATCGACGATCCAGTCGGCGGTCTTGATCACATCGAGGTTGTGCTCGATGACGATGATCGTATTCCCCCGATCCACCAACGCGTGCAGCACGGCGAGGAGTCTTCTGACGTCGTCGAAGTGGAGACCAGTGGTGGGTTCGTCGAGAAGATAGAGCGTCTTTCCGGTGGCGCGCTTGGCCAGTTCTCGCGACAGCTTGATCCGTTGAGCCTCGCCACCGGAGAGGGTCGTGGCCGGTTGGCCGAGGTGGAGATAGTCGAGACCGACGGAGACGAGGGTGTCGAGCACCCGGACGATCTTCGGCACCGAGGCGAAGAGCTCCTGCGCTTGGCGGACGGTGAGATCGAGGATCTGCGCAATATCGAGGCCCTTGTAGTGGACTTCGAGGGTCTCCCGGTTGTAGCGCCGGCCCTCACAGACATCGCAGGTGACGAAGACATCGGGGAGGAAGTGCATCTCGATGCGGATCTGTCCGGCCCCCTGACAGGCCTCACAACGACCACCCTTGACGTTGAAGCTGAACCGCCCCGGCTTGTACCCCCGCGCCCGAGCGTCGGTGGTGGCGGCAAAGAGCGATCGAATGGGGTCGAAGACCTTGGTGTAGGTGGCGGGGTTGGAACGTGGTGTCCGGCCGATGGGCGACTGATCGATGGCGATCACCTTGTCCAGATGTTCGTGTCCGTCCACCGCGCGATGCCGACCCGGCCGGTTCAGGGTGCCGAGGACCTGGCGCGCCACCGCCTTGTGCAGAACCTCGTTGACGAGAGTCGACTTCCCCGAGCCGGAAACCCCGGTCACGCAGATGAGTCGACCGAGGGGAAAGTGGACATCGATCTCTTTCAGGTTGTGCTCGGCGGCCCCGTGGACAACGAGGCGAGCGCCGTTGCCGTTGGATCGCGCGGCAGGAACCGGAATGCTCCGCCGACCTGAGAGATAGGCCCCGGTCAGCGAAGACTCCGCCTTGACGATGCTCTCGGGGGTCCCCGCTGCGACCACCTGACCACCGAGCCGCCCGGCGCCCGGACCCAGGTCGATGACCCAGTCGGCATCTCGGATGGTCTCCTCGTCGTGCTCCACCACCACCACGGTGTTGCCGAGATCACGCATCCCTTTGAGGGTGTCGAGCAGCCGCCGGTTGTCGCGCTGGTGGAGCCCGATGGAGGGCTCGTCGAGGACGTAGAGAACCCCCATGAGCTTCGATCCGACCTGGGTGGCGAGCCGGATGCGCTGGCTTTCACCACCCGACAAGGTCCCGGCCATGCGATCGAGGGATAGATAGTCGAGACCCACCGAAACCAGGAAACCGAGTCGGTCCCGCACCTCACGGAGTACCTTGGCGGCGATGTGGGCATCACGTTCATCGAGGTTGAGGCCGTCGAACCAGTCCATGGCGCGCCGCACCGACAGCGCCGAGATCTCGGCCAGACTCGCATCGGCCACCTTGACCGCGAGACTCTCGGGTCTCAGGCGGGCGCCGTGGCAGGTGTGGCAGGGTGCGAACGACATGTAGCGTTCGAGCTCCCGCCTGATCTGGTCGGAGGACGTCTCCTTGTAGCGACGCTCCAACCGGGGGACAACACCCTCGAAGCGATCGCGAAAACGATAGGCGCCCTTGCGCCCTTCCCACACGAACTCGTGCTCCTGGGTCGACCCGTACATGATGAGCTCACGGATCGTCTCGGGCAGCTGCCTCCACTTGGTGTGCAGATCGAAACCGAGATGGGTCCCGAGTTGCGCGAGCTGCCGGCCGACCCACGAACCCGGCCCCTGTCCCACGGTTGCCAGGCATCCCGCGGCAAGGCCCCGGTCGGGATCGAGGAGGAGCTTCTCGGGGTCGACCTCGCGCAGAAAGCCGAGGCCCGAACAGGCCGGGCAGGCGCCCTGCGGCGAGTTGAAGCTGAAGAGCCGCGGCGAGATCTCACTCAGTGAGTAACCGCAACTCGGGCACGAATGGCGCGACGACAGGACGATCTCCTCACCATCGGTCACCGCGGCCCGAACCAGACCCTCGCCGACCCTGAGTGCGGTTTCGAGGGAGTCGGCGAGACGCGAGGAGACCCCGTCACGGATGGACAGACGATCGACCACCACCTCAATGGAATGGCGGCGATTTTTGTCGAGGTCCGGAGGCGACGCGGCATCGACAAGCTCTCCATCGACCCGGGCGCGAACAAACCCCTCGCGCACCATCTGCGAAAAGAGCTTGCGGTGCTCCCCTTTGCGGCCCTCGACCAGCGGCGCAAGCAGCATGAATCGGGTCCCGTCACCGAGGGCGACGAGTTGGTCCACCATCTGCTCCACGGTCTGCGGTTGGATGGGGATCTCACAGTCGGGACAGAGCGGCACCCCGATGGACGCCCACAGGAGCCGGAGATAGTCGTGGATCTCGGTCACGGTTCCCACCGTCGATCGCGGGTTGCGCGAGGTGGTTTTCTGCTCGATGGAGATCGCCGGCGAGAGCCCTTCGATGGTGTCGACGTCGGGTTTCTCCATCTGATCGAGGAACTGGCGCGCGTAGGCCGACAGCGATTCCACGTATCGCCGTTGGCCCTCGGCGAAGAGGGTGTCGAAGGCCAACGACGATTTGCCCGATCCTGAGACGCCGGTGATGACGACCAACCGGTCACGGGGGATGGTGACATCGATGTTGTCGAGGTTGTGCTCGCGTGCGCCGCGGATGACGATGTCGTCGCGCATCAGGCCGCCGTCACCGGTCGGTCGAGAGATTTCCTGGTCATTTCAGTTCCCGTTCCATGGTCGGACACCCTTGAGAACACGCAAAGCGCGATAACCGTTCCCGTCCGCGGCGGTGCCCATTCGGGGCCGAAGGGCGGTTCCCGCGGGGTGGGCGGTTTTATGTCTGAATTATACCATCATCACAGATCCAGCCTCGACCGGACCGGGGGTTACTTCAGCCCCTCTTTGACCGCCTGCTCGGCCTCGCGGTCCATGGTTCGCTGACGCAGCGTCTCACGCTTGTCGTGGAGCTGCTTGCCCCGGGCGAGGGCGATCTCCACCTTGATCCAGTTCCCGATCAGGACCACTGCGGTCGGAATCACCGTCAGACCGGTTTCATGGACCTTGGAGGCGAGGCGCTCGATCTGTCGCTTGTGCATCAGGAGCCGCCGGGGGCGGCGGGGCTCATGGCTCGCATACCCACCGTGCTCATAGGGACCGATGTGGCAACCCAGGAGTACGGCTTCGCCGCCCGCAAAGTGGACGTGGGCGTCGGTGAGGTTGATTCGGCCGTCCCGGATCGCCTTGACCTCGGTGCCGCGCAACTCGATACCGGCGACCTCGTGTTCGAGGAAGTGGTACAGATGACGAGCCTTGCGGTTCTGGGCGATCACCCGACGTTCTTCGTTCATGCAACGACCTTGGCGATGGCTTCGACGACATCGAGATCGAACTGGTGGCCCGCCGCCCGCTGGAGGATAGCAAGAGCCCGTGCCCGGCTCACCGCCGGACGGTAGCTGTTGGCGGCGGTGAAGAGATCGAAGACTTCAGCCACGTGCACAATGCGTGCGAGCAGAGGAATGGCGCCGCCCACCAGCCGGTCGGGGTAGCCGTTGCCATCCCACCTTTCGTGATGGTGGCGGACCGCGTCGGCAATCTCCTCGAATCCCTCAACCCGAACGATCCGCTCGCCGACCTCGACGTGCATACGATAGGTGCGGCGGTCTTCCGGGCCCGGGGTCGGATGCATGTAGAGTCGATCGTAGTCGAGCTCCCGCATTCCGACGTCGTGAAGCAGACCCGCCAGCGCCGCTTTCTCGGCGGTCGATACGTCGAACTCGAAGACCCTGGCGATGGACCAGCACAGACGCGACACGCCGAGGGAATGAGCGACCAACTCCGGATAGCGGCGGTTGCCCGGCTGGAGCAGTCGCCGGGCCAACCCCCGCCGAGCAATACGAAGGCAGAAGCTGTCCCGTGCGTCAACCGCACGATCGCCGAGACGCTCGAGCGTCCGCCGGGCCACAGCCGGCTCGGCATCTGCGACCACCGAAGCCACCAGGCAACCACCACCGACATCGAGCACGACCGAGGTGGCGATGACCGGATTGCGGGCGGATGTTGCGGAATCGGATGTGCGGCGCACTTCGGTCTTCCACTTCTCGGGCTTGGGGATTGGCGCCGACGCCTGACTCATGGCGTCGATCTGGTGCGCGAGAAGTGGATCCATATCGATCACCGGGATGCCGACCCGCTGATGGACCAGCGTCGCACCCGATTGGTGAGTGGCCATGGTGACCGCGATCGCCACCACGCGCTGGTCGGCGAGCCCGTCGGCCGCGGCGGCGTTGATTTCATCGAAACCCGGTTCGTCGAACAGCGCCCGCGGCCCGTCGTTCGGCCGGGAGGGGATCTCAACCGGCCGGGCCGAGCCCGTCGGTGGATCCTCGGGCTCGATCTCCGACGCCGCCTCCACGACATCGGCACCCTCGACCAACCGCGACAACGCCGAGGCGATGGTGCGGGCGAGATCGAGGTCCTTCGGGGAGAATGGGCGCTGTCCTCCCTTGTCGCGAACATCGACAAAGCCGATCAAGCCGCTCCGCCCGATGAGTGGAACCAACATCAGGCGGGATGTCCCTGAATCGGCGAGATAGCCGGCCACTTCACCGACCTCGCTTGGATCATTGTAGAACCTGAGGTCACTCCCAAACGCCCGCACCATTCGCACCAGCGTGTGGTCGCCGGCGAGTGTCTCCGCAAGTCGATCTCGCCGTCCGAAGCCGTATTGGGTGGCGAGCGACCACTGAGCGTCCGGCGATTCCAGATAGAGTGCGGCCTTGGTGGCATGGACATCGCCCATGAATCGGTAGAGAACCTCTTTGAAGGTTCGCTCCTCTTCCGAAGGCCAGGGTCGTTCGTGCGCCATCGTCTCCTCTCCTCGGTGGGTTCCGATCCACTACTTTATCGCAGATCGTCAGCCCACATGATCACCGCCGATCAATGATCTCCCCCCGGTGGTAGAATCGGCCCAGCATGCCACTTGTGCTCGCCCTCGTTCTTGCCGCGGGAATCTCCCTGCCGGATCCTCTGACCCTCGAGGTCACGCGGGAATCGGCGGCGGTCGAGATCAGCTTTCGTCTCACGACCGCGCTGCCCGAGGACCTGACCTCGGCCCTCGGATCGGGGGCCGAGGTCAGGCTCACCTATCCTCTTCGGGTCAAGGCCAAACGGCGCGGGTGGTGGGATCGTCGCCTATGGTCCGGCGAGCTCGTCACCATCGCCGCCTTCGACGCCGTGACGGGCCGTTTTCGATGCGAGGTCGTCCTCGACGGCGTCATCACCGGATCAGAAGAAGCCGAATCCGCAGAAGACGCCATCAGCTGGCTGACGACACCGCCGCCGGTCCGTATTCAGCTGCCGGAGGAACGCCGGCAGGCCATCCTCAAGGTACGCGTCCGAGCTGTCTTCTCGTCGGGCACCACCTGGCTCATTTTTCCGACGCAGGACACAACCCCCTGGACCGAGACCACCCTGGAACGCCCGCCCGAGTTCGCGGGCGCCGACTAGTGCGTCCCGCCATCATTGGCGTGCTATTTCGAAGGGACCACGGCGCCTCGCCGGGCAGGCATCACGAGGGATGGACACCCTTGGCATGTTGAGGAAACGAAGCGCAAGTGTGACAGGTGCATCGGTGACCGAATCCCATTCCGGCCGCGGCAGGGGGCGCTAGGCGATGCGCGCCCTTCTCCGCGCCTGGAATCGCCATCGCCGCGAGAACCGATTCCTCTTGGGCGCATTCGTCTTTCTGATGACGCTGACAACCGGAGCTTACTATCTGCTCCAGCGTGCTCAGAGCGTGTCCCCCGATGAGCTCACGAACCGGTTGCTGCTCTTCATCCTCTGGTATCTCGATATCTCACTGATTCTGATCCTGTCCTTTGTCATTGTCCGCAACGTGTTGCGGCTCGTGGTCGAGTGGCGGAGCGGAGTCCTCGGCGGCCGTTTCCGCACAAAGCTCGTTCTCACCTATGTCGCCCTGACCTTTGTCCCGGTCATCTTCATCTTCCTCATCGCCACGAATCTACTGCAGCGCTCCATCGATCGCTGGTTCTCATCACCGGTGGAGGAGATCCTCCTCGTCGGTTCGGAGATCACCGTGGAGATCCGGGAGGCGATTGAAGACCGGTTGCTCGAGCAGGCGGCCGTCGCCGGCTCCGAGCTTCGGTCGAACCCGGACTCCCAGAGCCTCGCTCGACTTCGAACACTGCTCGGTGTCGATCTGGTGGCGATCTACGACGGACCCGATCTGGTCCAGGCGGTGACCGATCCCCGGCGGCTCCCCGCTGCGCTACCACCCCTGAACCTCGACGACCTGCCGGATTCCGGCGTACGCGCCGTCCGTTGGCGGAGCGTGCTCCTGGTTCGCGCATGGCAACCCATGGACGATGGTTACTCGACCGTCGTGGTCGGCTCGGTCTTGCCCCGCCAACTCCTTCAACACCTCGATCGCGCCACCGCCGCCCATGTCGAGTTTCAGGAAATGAAGGTGGCCCGCGGGATGGTCACTTCGACCACCATTCTCGTCTTCCTCGCCATCACGCTCCTGCTCCTCTTCGGCACCGTGTGGATCGGTCTTTTTCTTTCTCGCCGCTTCACCGAACCGCTCCTCGCAGTCGCCGACGCCACCCGCCGGGTAGCCGGGGGTGACGAGCTCGCCGAGGTCGAGGTCCCGGCCACGGATGAGATGGCGGTGTTGGTTGATTCATTCAATGCCATGGTCCGCCGGGTCCGCGCCACCGAGGCGGATATCCGGAAGTCCGCCAATGAAATGGCCACCCTTCTGGCAACCATTCCCACCGGTGTTCTGACCGTCGACGCCGATGGCCGCACCTTCCGGTCCAATCCGGCCGCGGCCACGATGCTCGGTCATCACGAGTGGGCCGGTGAGTGGATCGGCCTCGACCGGCTCGAGGAGCCTGGTCTCGAGGCGCTCCACCAACACCTCACCACCAACCCCTTACGCGAGTCCCGGTTCGAGGCCGATCTTGAAACCGGCGGCTCGCTGCTCCATGTCGAGGTGACGATCACCAAGCTGGCCGGCGGCGGGAGCGTGGTGGCCATGGATGATCTCACCCTGTTGGTCCGTGCCCAGCGGCAGGCCGCCTGGAGCGAGGTCGCCCAGCGCATCGCCCACGAGATCAAAAATCCCCTGACTCCGATCCAGCTCGCTGCGGAACGGATCCATCGGCGAGCAGGTGACCTCGATCCGAAGCTCGGCGAGGTGGTTTCCTCCGGGTGTGAAGCCATCGTCACACAGGTCTCCGGTCTCAAGCAACTGGTGGACTCGTTTAGCGAGTACGCACGGATGCCCTCGGTCGAGCCACGCCCGGCCTCGGTCAATCACATACTCCGCGAGGTCTGTTCACTGTATGACGGCGTTCGTGATGGTCTGATCATCGAGCTCGTCCTTCCTGACGAAGATCTGGTCGGCATGGTAGATCCGGTCCTTCTCAACCAGGCCTTGGTCAACCTCCTCGACAACGCGGTGACGGCCATCAAGGGTCCCGGAACCATCAGCGTATCCGCCCGGTCCGAGTTCCACGATCTCATCATCGCGGTCGCCGACACCGGGGTCGGTCTTCCCACCGACGACACCGACATGCTGCTGCAGCCCTTCTACTCCACCAAGGGGAGGGGATCGGGGATCGGCCTCGCCGTCGTCCACCGAGTTGTGACCGAGCACGGCGGCACTCTGAAAATCGCCGGCCGGCCGAGCGGCGGCGCCGTCATCACGATCATCCTCTCGGGAGCGCTCATCTTCGATTTCCGATGAAAAGTGCGCCCCCTTGGTGATGGATATCGCAGCGTCTTCGTTGACCGCTCGTCAAGCCGCTTGATACCATCGTTGGGATATGTCGTATCCAGGCAACTCCGGCCTTTCCGTACAAGCACAAGAGCGGGTCATGACGGCCTTCAAACAAGTGCTGACCAATCTTCAATCGGGGCAACGCGAGGAGGCGATGATCGGCCTCGAGTTCGTCCTTCGGCTCGATCCGAGCTTCGGCCCCGCCACGAACTTGAAGCGACAGCTCGCCTCGAGCCACAACGAAATCGATCTCGGCGATATCATCGGCCAGCTCCAGGCGCCCACCACCGAGACCATCAACGGCCTCTTGATCGAGGCGGTGGATGACTTCAACTCGAGGGAGTTCCTTGCCGCCAAGGAGAAGGTCGAGAAGGTTCTCATCGATCTCCCCGGACACCAGGAGGCGCGAGATCTCAGAGACCAGATCGAAAAGGCGCTCAAGATCGAAAGCCAGGTCGGCCAGTTCCTGATCCAGGCGCGAGAAGCGCTCGCCGGTGGCGACCCACAGGAGGCGGCCAACTTCGTCATGATGGCCCAGGCGCTGGACCCGCACCACACCGGGATCGCATCCACCCTCAAAGAAATCGACCAAACCGGAGGTTTGGCGCTGTCCCAGGACGCGCCCCAACCCTCTCCGATCGGCGCCGCCGACGTTTCGCCGCCATCCCGACCAGCCACCCCGGGAGAGACATCGGTACCACAGGCATCCACCGAGGCGCCCGCGCCGCCCATGGACCAGCCCGGGATGGCCGACGAAGAGGACGCATTCGCCGTCGAGTTCGACACCCAGGACCCCTTTTCAGACCTCATCGATCCCATCCCGGACCAATCCCCCGAGGAATCAACGCCCGAGGAATCAACGCCCGAGTTCGGCGCCGGCGCCGGGGACGATGTCTCCTTTCCGCCCATGAACGACACCGCCGACCTCTTCACCGCCCCCTACGAAACGCCGGATGTCGATGACCCGGCCCCCTCAGCGGACGGAACAGGGTCCGTCGCCGACAGCTTCGATTCGGTGGATCTCGATGCCGCGGATGAAGAATCCCTCGCTGTGTCGATCCAGGAGCTCATCGAGAAGGGTCGGGCGGCTCTCAACGGTGGCGACCAACCCCTCGCGATTTCCTTCTGGTCACGGATCTTCCTCGTCAAACCGACCCACCCCGAAGCGGGACATCTCATCGAGAAGGCGAAGAAATCCCTCGCGGCCGCCGAGTCCGAGGTCGAAGGTCTGCTCGCCAAGGCTCGGGACACCTTCGACGAGGGCGAACACGACGCCGCCCGGCTTCTCATCAACAAGGCCCTCGCCCGGCGCCCGAACCACATCGAGGTTTCTATCCTGAAGGAGGAGCTCGATCGCGAGCAGGGGATCTCCACGGAAGCAGCACAGCCCAAGGCGCAGCCGGACGGGACACCGGGGCCGGCCGCTCCCTCGCTTCCCGAGCTCGACGATGACCTTTTCGGCGATGTGGTGGATGAGACCCCTGTGGATTTTTCTGCCACCGATATGGCTGCCGACGGTGACGGTCCGGACGACGATCTCTTCCGCGACGACGGGGCGGTGGGCGATTTCGATGATTTCCAGGATCTCTCTCTCGTCGAGCGCCTTCGTTCCAGGTTCCCCATAGGGATGGTCGCCATTGCGGGAGTCGCACTGGTGGTCGTTCTTGCCGGCGTGTGGCTCGGGGGCAAGATGCTCAGGCCCGAGCCCGAGGCCGATGATTCGGCCGCCGCCGTGAGCGAGGTCTTGATCGAGGCGGATCGCCTCTTCAAACAGAACAAAGTGGAGGAGGCGCTCCACCTGCTCCGCGAGTTCCCGGCGGCGGGTCTTTCGCAACAGCGGATTGAGATGCGGATCGCCAAGTACGAGCAGGATCTCGCGCCGCCGACCCCGACCCCGGTTCCCGAACAAGCATCGCGCGCCGAGGACCTGCTCGAACAGGGTCTCTGGTGGTCGGCCTTCGCGGCCGCCGGTGAGGGTCTGGTCAGCCACTCCGATGATCCGGGGCTTGCCGAGCTTCGAAAGCTGATCGTCGAGATCGAACCCGAGGCGCCGGTGCTCGAGAACGCGCTCAAGACCCGCAACTATCGGGCGTCCGTCAGCATCACCGAAGAACTCCTCCTCCAGTACCCCGAGCAGGGAGATCTCATGGTGGTCCTCGAGCGCAGCCTCTTCAACGCGGCGCTAGCCGAGTCGCGCGCCTACAACCTCACCGGGGCCGAGAATCACCTCGTGCGGCTTCTCGAGCTCAAGCCCGACGACGAGGAAGCCGTACGGTTCCTCGAGTTCGTCCAGAAGTACAAGGTCCGCGCTGCCGATATGCGGCTCGAGATCTTCATCCGGAGCATGAACGAGCGATGAGAGGCGCCAAGGAGTCCCCGGAGCAGCGCCCGTTCCCCAAGAACTGGGATGTGCTCCAGGATCCCGATCACTCCGACGAGGTCATGGATGATCCCACTCCGGTCTCCGACACGGTGAGCTCACCTCCTACCATCAACGTGCTCGCCGCGTCGTGGGCCGACGCTGTGGCTGCACTCGGGGTCTGCACCGCGGCGCTTGTCGGTCTGACCACCCTCGGGCATCACGGTTCGCTCGCCGCCCTTCCGTGGGCCGCGGCCCTTGGCGTGGCGTGGTGGATCGCTGCGGCCGCCGTCTTGGTGGTGATCCGTCAGGGAACCCCGGGCATGCTGCTGGCCGGCATCGTCTTTGCTGATCATGTTCCTCCGCGGCGATTGGCGCTGATCATCGGGGCGGCGGCCGTCAGCGGTCTGCTCATCGGTCTTCCGGGGCTCTTCGGAGCCCGCCGGTCACCGTTGGCTCTCGCCGCGGCCTCCGCGCTCGAGTCGATTCCGGCTTCCTGAGCAACCGGGTTTACTCCATCATCTCCGCAGAGGCGTCCGCATCCGAGATCCGAAACGGTATGATCGAAGCTGGAGCACAACCATCCGTCTGAGTGTCGTTATCCCGGCCTTCAATGAGGCTCTCCGACTGCCATCAACCCTGGAGACGATCGTTCGATACCTGGGCGATCACCCGCGGTGGCTGCCGGCGGAGGTCGTGGTCGTGGACGACGGGTCAGCCGACGAAACCGCGGAGATCATGAAGGCGACCGCCACCGACGGTGTTTCCTTGAAGACCCTGGTGCACGCACGAAACCGGGGCAAGGGGGCTGCCGTGCGGACCGGCTTCAGCGCCACCGAGGGCGAGAGCATCCTGCTGTGCGACGCCGATCTTGCGACCCCCATCGAGGAGCTCGAAGAGCTCGACCGGTCTCTCGCGGGCGGGGTCGCGATCGGCTCCCGAGCCGTCGACCGGAGTCTCATCGAGAAGGCACAGCCGATGTACCGCGATCTCATGGGTCGGGTCTTCAATCTGGCGGTACAGACCTTGGCGGTCAGAGGAATCCAGGATACCCAGTGTGGCTTCAAGCTCTTTGACGGCGAGCTCGGACGAAGCCTGGCGGCTCATCAGCGGATCGACGGTTTTGCTTTCGATGTCGAACTTCTGCTCCTCGCGCATGCCGGGGGTCACGAGATTCGCGAGGTTCCGGTGCGTTGGCGGCACGTCGACGAGTCCCGCGTCCAACCCGTGATCCACTCTGCGGACATGTTCCTCGATCTGCTCCGGATCGGCTGGTGGCGGTGCACCGGTCAGATCGGCCGAGAGACATTGCTCGGACCATGACGCACCCGTGCTTTCCACCCGGTTTCGTGACCGGGCGGGCGCGGTCCCCTATCGCGTCCGTCGCCGGAGACACCCGGTGAGATATGCGGGTTGATACACCGGACCGAAGCTCCTGGCTCGAGGAGCCATTCCTCGAACACCTCGAGTTCGAGCGCAATCTTTCGCCGGCGACGCTCAAGGCCTACCGGCGCGAGCTGAGCCGTTTCATCGATCACACCGGGTCGGTTCGCAGCAGCCCGGCGGAGGTCACGGCCTCCGATATCCGCGGATGGATCGCTCACCTGTGGCAGCGGCGGCTTCAGCCGCGTTCTCTGGAGCGGGCCCTTTCCGCCATCCGCACCTATTTCGCCTTCCTCGTGGCCGAGGGAATCACCGCTGCCAACCCGGCCCTCACCGTCCCCCTCCCACGCAAACAGCAGAACCAGCCCGAGGTGGTGGACCGGTACGCCATCGAGGGTTTGCTGGAGAGCTTTCCGGCCACCCCCGCCGGTCGTCGCGACCTGGCCTTGATGGAGCTGCTCTACGGTGCGGGGGTTCGGGTCGGTGAGCTCGTGGCGCTGGACATGGGTGATTTCTCACTCGGTGACCGTCTGCTGCGGGTGCGGGGAAAGGGTCGGAAGGAACGTATCGTACCCTTCGGGCGGCACGCAGCCGAAGCCCTGCGGGCCTACCTGTCCGATCGGTCGCGGTGGCGGCGCGATGTGAGTTCCGATGACGATCCGCTCTTCGTCAACCAGCGCGGGGGGCGGCTGTCCGATCGCTCGGTTCGCAGGATCCTCAACCAGGCGGTGAAGCGAACCGCGGATCTCCACCGACTCCACCCACACGCCCTGCGCCACGCCTATGCCACCCATCTCCTCGAGGCCGGGATGGATCTACGGGCGATCCAGGAACTCCTCGGGCACAGCTCGTTGGCGACGACTCAGATCTACGCAGGAGTCGATCTCGCTCACTTGATGTCGGTGTACAAGAAGAGTCATCCCCGGGCAGGTGGCGGCAAGGATTGAATCGTGAGTCGTGAGTCGCGTGTCCGCGGAGCATGGGAAGCCGCCGTCCTCGATTCTCGTCCGCGATGCCTCATCGACGAAACGTCTGCGTTGTGTCCCAACTCGAGCGCTGTAGTGCTCAAACGATTCGACTCACGAGCCACGGCCCTCCCGCCCCGGTCGTGCCTTCCCGACTCCTACTGCTGCACCCTCGCGAGCGGTTCCGCCACCAGCACCCTGCTGTGATGCCTCTGGCCTCGAATGACCCACCGACGGCCCAGGTGATCGAAGGATGAGCCCGGCGCTGCGGGATGCGTCACGTCGAGCAGGACCACGCTGGCTTCGATCCCGCCGTCGGCAATCACCACGGTCTTCCGCCGGGCCGGACTCGGCAGGCTCACCTCTTTCGGTCCGGTCTGTTTGTCGTGGCGCATGGTCGGTGGCCTCCTGTCGTCCCCTCGTCGTAGGAGTAGACGTTCGCGAGGGCCAAAAGGTTCGATTCCGGTGGGTGACCGAGGTCACACCAACGACTCGCCCCAGGCGGCAATCGCCTTCTGGGCTCGTCCGGCCTGGGCCTCTCTCCGCTGTCTCTTGTTGCGGACGGCACGCAGAGCAGGCGGACACGCGATGATGCCCCAGGTGATGTTGGCGGGCTGGAAACCGGCGCTGGACCGCGTGCTGAGGTGCCGGACCAGGCCGCCGAACGCGGTTTCCGGAGGCGGTGGCCTGACATCGGAACCGCGGAGTTCCGCCGCGAGCGTTCTCCCGGCCATCAGACCAGTGGCGGCCGACTCCACATAGCCCTCCACGCCGGTCATCTGCCCAGCCAACCTGAGCCGTGGACGCACTCGGAGCCGGAGCAGCCCGTCGAGGTGGGCCGGCGCATTCACGAATGTGTTGCGGTGGATCATGCCGAGCCGAACGAAGCGCGCCTCCTCCAACCCCGGCAGGGTTCGGAAGAGACGTTTCTGTTCGGCGTGGTTGAGTTTGGTCTGGAAGCCGACCATGTTCCAGTGTTCGGCGGCGAGATCGTCCTGCCGAAGCTGGACCACGGCCCAGGGCTGCCGACCGGTGGATGGATCCACGAGCCCGACGGGTTTCATGGGTCCATAGCGGAGGGTGTCCAGCCCGCGCTCGGCCATGACCTCGATGGGCAGACAACCCTCAAAATAGCGAAGATCGTCGGTCTCGAAATCCTTGAAGGCCACCTTCTCCGCCGCCAACAGGCCCGCGACGAACAGCTCGTAGTTTTCTCGGTCGAGTGGAATATTGAGGTAATCGTCACCACCCTTGTCATAGCGGGACGCGCGGAAGATTCTCTCGCGGTTGATGGAGTCCCGCGCCACGATGGGGGCGACAGCATCGAAGAATGCAAGGGAGCCCTCACCCAGGAGAGTCTCGAGCTCCCGGTGAAGGGCGCGACTGGTGAGGGGTCCGGTGGCGAGGATCGCCGGTCCCGGCGGCAACTCGGTCACCTCTCGGCGCTCGATGGTGATCCTCGGGTGTGCCTCGATGGCGTCGGTCACAGCGCCCGCGAAGAGATCGCGGTCCACCGCCAACGCTCCGCCGGCCGGGACGGCCGCGGCTCTGGCGGCACGGATGATGAGGGAGTCGAGGACGGCCATCTCCCGTTTGAGCAGACCGACCGCATTGCTCGGCGCGTCGCCGCGGAGCGAGTTCGAACACACCAGCTCGGCGAGGCGATCGGTGGTGTGGACCGGGGTCGGCCGAGATGGTCGCATCTCGACCAGGCGGACCGTCACACCGGCCTCGGCGAGCTGCCAGGCCGCCTCGCTTCCGGCGAGGCCTCCCCCGACGACAAGAACATCTTGGTTCTTCACGGGTGTGGAACCCTTCAAATCGGTCATCACTGCTTTCTCAACACACGCGGAGATGGACGAGTGTACCCCGCCACAATTGGGGTGAAGTCTCGAGAGTGCCGAGGCGCCCTCCTGCCCGTGTTTCGCGAATGAGGCGTACCGTTTCGTACGTTGATTTCGCGAAGCACGGGCAGGAGGGATGCATCGGTGATCGAATACCGCCTCCAATTGTGGCGGGGTGCACTAGTCCTGCGCCAGCTTCGGGCGGCGTTGCTGGTAGCACCCATCTCTGAGCCGCTCCACCACTCCGCCGAGCTCGAGATCGAGCAGCGCGGTGTGAACCTCCGACACCGAGAGTCCCGAGCGGGTAACCAATTCGTCGGTCGTGGCGCGCTCTCCCGCGGGAAGGTGGTCCAACAAGGGGTGGGCGGCGGTTGTCGTGTCCTTCGTTACCAAAGCGCTGAAACCGACGGCCTCGAGCACATCCCGGGGGGTGAGCATGGGACGCGCGCCGAGACGCAGGAGAGTGTTCGGCCCGACGGAGACCTCCGACAGGATGCTTCCGGGAACAGCCAGGACCTCGCGTCCCTCGTCGATGGCAAGTCTGGCGGTGATCAGGGCGCCGGAGCGGGCGGCGGCCTCGACCACCACGACGGCCTGAGCCAGGCCCGCGAGCACCCGGTTTCGCTCCGGGAAGTGGTGCTTTCGCGGTGGAGTTCCAGGGAGGTATTCGGTGATCAGCGCACCACTCGTGGAGATCGCCGCAGCCAGCTTCCGGTGCTCGGGTGGGTAGACGTGGTCGGGCCCGGTGCCGAACACCGCCCAGGTCGGCCCACCGACCGCGAGGGAGCCTTCGTGGGCTGCGGCATCGATCCCGCGCGCCATTCCCGAGGCCACCACAACACCCGCTCGGGAAAGCTCCTCTCCCAGCGTCCGTGCCACCTGGAGGCCATAGGCTGTCGCGCGTCGCGAGCCCACAATCGCCACCACCGGCGTCCGGCGCAGCTCGCCGCGGACAAAGAGCCCGAGGGGCGGGTCTGCGGAATGATCGAGGGCGTCGGGATAGTCGGCGTCACCGGGAACGATCCATCGCCACCCCTCTCGTTTGACCCACCCCATGACACGGGGCACCTCGTCGTCGAGGAGACGGGCGACCTCGGTCTTGAGGGCGGCCGGCGCCTTCGCCCAGAGCTTTCCCTCCTTGCCGTCATCGCCGGCGACGAGCCGACGTGTCTTCCGACCACCCCCGGCGAGGAGCAGGGCGAGGCGGAGGCGGGGTTGGTGACCCGTGTTTGCCATCTCTTTATGGTACCGCTGTCAACGGGTTCATGTCAGGTATACTCGCGACATGGACTTCAGGGTTCTGGGGAGCTTTGGCGGGGACAGCCCGGTCTGCCGTATGACTTCGTTTCTCATCGATGGAGCGGTGGTCGTGGATGCCGGCGCCATCACGCGCGCTCTGACCATCGACGAACAGCGGAGAATCCGCCACGTGCTCATCAGCCACACCCACATGGATCACACGGCGACACTGCCGTTCCTCATTGAGAACATCTTCGGAACCCACCCTGAGCCGGTCTCCATCTACTGTGCCAAACGAGCCCTCGGCGCGGTACGACGCCACCTCTTCAACAACGACACCTGGCCGGACTTCACCCGGATCCCGGACCACGTGGAACCATCGGTTCGGTTTCAGGAAATCGTGGCGGAGGAACCCTTCACCATCACCGACCTCCCGGGGGGCGACTTGGAGATCACGGCGATTCCGGTCGACCACATCGTCCCGACAACGGCGTTTCTACTCCGCCAAGGATCGTCGAGCGTCATCTTCACCTCGGACACCGGGCCCACCGAACGAATATGGCAAGTGGCCAACCAGACCACGGATCTCAAAGCCCTGATCACCGAGTGCTCGTTTCCAAACCGCATGCAGGCGGTGGCGGACATCAGCCTCCACCTCACTCCGAAGACCCTCGCCGCGGAACTCGCCAAGCTCGACTGCGATGTTCCGGTGCTCATCTATCACTTCAAACCACCCTATGTCGATGAGCTTCGTACGGAACTCTTCTCGGAGACAGCTCTCCCCTGTGCTGTGGAGGAGTTGGTCCAGGACCGGACCTACCGCTTCTGACCGCCAACGGCCACGGCTTCAGGTGCCGAGACCCGCAACCGTCCCCTTGATCCGCTCCTGGGTTTCCGGCGAGAACCAGCATTCGAGAAACGCCTCATCGTCGGCCGTGCCCGGCTGAGACATCCGTCGCCAGCTGTCGCCAAGGAGAAATCTCTTAGTCGCGGCAAAGGCCCGCGCCGGTTTGGCGGCGAGCCGGGCGAGTTCGCGCTCGGTCTTGGCAGCCACCAGGCCCGGTTCGGCAATCCGATGCACCACGCCCTGATTCCTCGCCCGATCGGCGTTGCACCCATCACCACCCACCACGAGCTCTTCGACGACGTTGGCTGCGAGCCGTTCACGCAGCATGATCAGGCTCGACGCCGGAACCGGAACCCCAAGATTGAGTTCGGACAACCCGATCCTCGGCCGGCCGGTGGCCATGATCCGGAGATCGCAACACAGTGCGAGGAGACAACCTCCCGCCACCGCGTGGCCCTGGATCGCGACGCCGGTGGGGCCCGGATAACTGAAGAGATCAAAGATCAACCGATTGAATCGAGCGAGCGCGTCGGCCACCTCATCGCGCTCGGCGCCCTCGAGGTGTTTGAGGTCCCACCCCGGACAGAACAGCGCCGGGTGCGACGATCCGAGAAGCACCGGTGGGGCTCCATCGTCGCGGAGCTCAGAAAGCGCGCCGGACAACGCGTCCATGAGGGTCGGGTTGAGGGCGTTGGGTCCGTCATTCATCACCAGGTGGTGGATGCCCTTGATGTCTTCTCGTTGCAGCGTTTCATCGGCCATGGCCGGCTCCCTCACCCACCAGAAGGCGGTGGATCCGATGGTCATCGGTCAGTTCCGGGTGGAAGGTGGCGGCAATGATACCACCCTGGCGGATGAGCACCGGATCGGCGCCGAGCCGGCCCAATGCGATCACATCGGCCCCGGTTCGTGTGATCTTTGGTGCTCGAATAAAGACTCCTTCGATCTTGTCGGGCGCGCCAAGCTCGTCGACGAGCTCGACGGCAGCGACCCGCGAGTGCACCTGGCGGCCATAGGCGTTGCGCTCGACATCGATGTCGAGCAGGCCCAGACTCGGTTGCGGCGGGTGGGTCTTGCCCGCAAGCAGGATCACCCCCGCACACGTAGCGAGCACCGGCAGACCACTCCGGACGCGGTCGGCGAGCCGCGCTGCCAAACCCTCTTCTTCCATCAGGCGGATCATGGCGGTGGACTCGCCGCCGGGAAGGATCAGCGCGTCGACCTCATCCAATTCTCTCGCGGTTCGCACATAGGCGAACTCAACCTCCAGGGTGCGCAATACAGCGGCGTGGGCCGCCCAATCTCCCTGGAGAGCCAGCACACCGCAGAGCATCACCACCCTCGACGCGAGAGCATTTCCTCCGATGTGAGCTTGCTGGCCTCGAGGCCTGACATGGGTTCACGCAAGCCGCGTGAAATCTCCACCAGCCGGGCGGGATCCTGCCAGTGGGTGACGGCTTCGACGATGGCACGGGCACGCTGCGGAGGATCTTCCGACTTGAAAACACCGGAACCGACAAAGACCGCCTCGGCACCGAGCGTCATGCACAGACCAGCATCGGCAGGAGTGGCGATCCCCCCGGCAGCGAAATTCGGCACCGGCAGACGACCGTTTTGCGCCACCCATCGCACCAGATCAAAGGGGGCTCCGAGTTGCTTGGCCTCGGCCATGAGCTCGTGGTCGTCGAGAATGGTGAGGGTCTTGATGCCACGGTTCACCGCCCGCAGGTGGCGCACCGCCTCGACGATGTCGCCCGAGCCTGCCTCACCCTTGGTCCGGATCATGGCCGCTCCCTCACCGACCCGCCGAAGGGCCTCGCCGATGTTGCGGCAGCCGCAGACAAAGGGAACCGTGAAGTCGTGTTTGTAGACGTGGTTCTCCTCGTCGGCCGGGGTCAGGACCTCGCTCTCGTCGATGAAGTCCACCTCGAGCGCCTGGAGCATCTGCGCCTCGACGATGTGACCGATTCTGATCTTCGCCATCACGGGGATGGACACACACTCCTGGATCTCAACAATTTTCTCGATGGCGGCCATTCGGGCGACACCGCCCTGGACACGGATGTCCGCAGGCACACGCTCGAGGGCCATCACGGCGACGGCGCCGGCATCCTCGGCGATCTTGGCCTGCTCGGCGGTGGTGACATCGAGAATCACCCCACCCTTGAGCATCTCCGCCAGGCCGACCTTGACTCGAAACCGGTCTTCACCATTGCCCATCATTACCTCCGAAACCGCAAGCGCGGTCATTGTACACCTGCGGGAGTGCGGGCCGACCCGGAGTTATTCCCCTTCCGGCCGCCGAAGGCGGAGAAGGGCGACGAGATTGATCAGAACATGAGCGGTGGCGGCGGCTGGATAACCCTGAACTTCAAAGAGGACACCGAGCAGGACTCCGCTCGCGAGGGCGAAGACGGGCCAGATCCAGAGCTCTCGATCGGGGACGATGTGGAGAATCGCGAAGAGCACGGCGGCCGGTGCCAGGCCGATGACCGGCTGAAGAAAGGCCCGCAGCAGGGCCTCCTCGGCGATCCCGGAGATCAGAGCCACAGACACCGCATCGGAGGTGGTCCATTCGGCCACGACTCCCCTTTGCCAGCGCTCGAGACGCTCGAGCGGCGGCACCGCTCGGAGCAGCCACAACACGCCCACGCAGGCCGCGGCGGCGGCCGCACCCATCGCGAGGGACCAGAGCAATGGACCCCTCGGCGAGAGGGCGTCGAGAATCGGCCCCTCGCTGAAGGACAGACCGACGACGGCAACCAAAGCGAGCACGCCTTCCTGGTGGACCAGGGCCACGGCTCGGATGGCCGGAGGATCGCTCACGGTCGTGACCAGCCTCCGTGCGTTCAGATTTCGCCGTCGGTCTCGTCGGGCGCAGGCTTTTCGTCACCGGGACCCTCGGCATCCCCGACGTGGTCTTCTTCGTCATTCCCGTCGGCTCCGGTGACCGCCACCGAGACCACGCGGTCTCCCTCGTCGAGACGAATCAAACGCACGCCTTGGGTCGATCGGCCGATGCGGCGAATTTCGGAGACGTTCATCCGGATGAGAATGCCGCCCTCGGTCACCATCAGAAGCTGGTCGTCCTCGTGGACGTGGTGCATCCCGACAACGTTGCCGTTCTTCTTGGTGAGCTTGATCAGAGCCACGCCGTATCCACCCCTGCCCTGAAGCCGGAATTCGGAGACGGCGGTCCGTTTGCCGAATCCGAGGTCGGTGACGACGAGAATATCGTGGTCGTCATCGGGGTCGATGGTCGCCACCTCTTCAACGAAATCTTTCTTGCGAAGATTGATCCCGCGGACACCGGCGGTGACCCGTCCCATGGATCGCACGTCACTCTCGGGGAAACGAATCCCCATGCCCTGGTGTGTCCCCATGAAGACCTGGCGAGATCCATCGGTCAGCTGCACCGCCAAGAGATCGTCGCCCTCGTTGATGACCACCGCGCGCAGACCGTTGGACCTGATGTTTGCGTAATCCTTGAGCGGCGTCCGTTTGACCCTGCCCGTTCGGGTGGCGAAGAAGAGATAGGCCCCCTCGTGCTCGGAGAAATCGCGGATGGCGAGCAGCGCGGCGACGCGTTCTCCCTTGTCGAGTTGGAGCAGATTGACGAGAGCCCGCCCCCGAGCTGCCGGACCGATGTCGGGCAGTTCATGGACCTTGCGGACAAAGACGCGACCCGATGAGGTGAAGAAGAGCATGGTGGCGTGGGTCGAGGCGACAAAGAGCTTCCAAACCTCGTCCTCGGCCTTGGTGGCCATTCCCCGGCGACCGCGGCCGCCGCGACGTTGGGCGCGGTAGACCGCCACCGCCGACCGCTTGATATAGCCGTCGCGGGACACGGTGATGACCATGTCCTCTTCGGCGATGAGGTCCTCGATGGAGAGATCCCCGAGATCAGCGACGATCTCGGTCCGGCGGTCGTCGCCGTATTTGTTGCGGATCTCCTCGAGTTCTTCGACCACGATATCCGCGACCATGGCCTCGGAACCCAGGACCGCCTCGAGGTGGGCGATGGTCTTCTTGAGTTCGGCGTACTCGTCGACGATCTTGTCGCGCTCGAGACCGGTGAGCCGTTGCAGCCGCATCTCGAGAATCGCCTGGGCCTGACGCTCGGAGAGACCGAAGTTCTCCATGAGGCCGCTCTTGGCGGTCGCCGGGTCGGCGGCCGCACGGATCAGTTTGATGACTTCGTCGAGGTGGTCGAGGGCGATCACGAGACCTTCGAGGATATGAGCTCGCTCGCGGGCGCGGGCGAGATCGAACTCGGTGCGTCGGACGACCACTTCCTTGCGGTGGTCGATGAAGTTCTGCAGCAGCTCTCTGAGGTTGAAGATCTTCGGTTGGTTGTTCAGTACACCCAGGAGAATGATCCCGAAGGTGGTCTGCATCTGGGTGAGCTTGTAGAGGTTGTTGAGAACGACCTCGGGGATGGCGTCGCGTTTGAGCTCGACCACCATCCGGATCCCATCCCGGTCCGATTCGTCACGGAGATCGGCGATACCTTCGAGCCTTTTGGCCTGGACCAGGTTGGCGATCTGCTCGACGAGTCTCGCCTTGTTGACCTGGTAGGGCAGTTCGTTGACGATGATGGCCGCCCGTCTGCCCTTCTCCGCTTCCCTGATTCTGGCTCTGGCGCGCATCTGAATGATGCCGCGACCGGTGTGGTAGGCGTCGTGGATCCCCTTCCGTCCGTGGATGAATCCGGCGGTGGGGAAGTCGGGACCGGGAACGATCTCGATCAACTCGTCGATCACCAGTTCCGGGTTCCGGACCAGGGCAATGGTCGCGTCAATGACCTCCGAAATATTGTGGGGCGGGATGTTGGTCGCCATCCCCACCGCGATCCCGGCCGAACCATTGACCAGCAAGTTCGGAAATCGTGCCGGCAGGACCGTCGGCTCGGTCAGGGAGCCGTCGTAGTTGGGGGCCCAGTCGACGGTGTTCTTGGAGATGTCGTCGCCGAGCAGCTCCTCCGCCAGCCGGGTGAGCCTGACCTCGGTGTAGCGCATGGCCGCCGCCGAGTCGCCGTCCACCGAGCCGAAGTTGCCTTGGCCATCGACCAGCGTGTAACGCATGGAAAAATCCTGCGCCATACGAACCGCGGTATCGTAAATGGCCTGGTCACCGTGGGGGTGGTACTTACCCATGACATCGCCGACGATCCGCGCCGATTTCCGATAGGCCTTCGAGGCGGTGCTTCCACCCTCCAACATGCCGTAGAGGATCCGCCGATGAACCGGTTTGAGACCGTCACGGACATCGGGCAGGGCCCGGCCGATGATCACCGACATGGCGTAGTCGAGATATGAGCTGCGCAGCTCCTCCTCGATGGTGATCGGGAGACGATCTCCTTGGGGGGCTTTGTTCTCGGTCATTTATATGTCCAGGTTGCGTGCTTCGAGGGCGTTGTCCTCGATGAATTTACGCCGTGGTTCCACCGCATCACCCATCAGAATGGTGAAGAGTTCATCCGCCTTGGCGGCGTCCTCAATGTTCACCACGAGCAGGCGCCGAACCTCGGGATCCATGGTGGTTTCCCACAGCTGGGTCGGGTTCATCTCACCGAGACCCTTGTAGCGTTGAATGTTGAAGCCTTTCTTGGCCACTTCATAGAGGTGACTCACGAGTTCCGGGAGGCTCTCGACGGTGGTGCGTTCGCCGTTTCGCTCGAGGTGATACGGCCCGATTCTCAGCGGAGCGATGCGCTCGAGCATCCGCTCGGCCCGGCGGAAGTGCCCGCTCTTGGTCAGCGACCACCCAAGCCGGCTTTCGCGGCTGAGGCCGTTGATTCCCACTCGACAGACGACCTCGGACGCGCCGTGTTCTTCATCGAGCTCCACCCGCACGTCTTCATAGCCCAGGTCTTTGAGCTCCGACACCAGCGCCTCGGCATATTCCGGGGACCCGGGGGCGCCGCCCTGAGATTCCATGTCGAGAGCCGCGACGACGAGCTCGGACGGCCAGCCGCGGCGCTCGAGATTGCCGAGGGTCGCGGTCCAGTCCTCGGCGGCGAGGATCGCGGTGCGCAGGTCCCGGCCGGAAAAGGACTGACCCGAGGCGCCAACGAGAAGTTGAAACTCGTCTTCGACGCGATCGAGGAGGAAGCTCGAGAGATCGTTGTCGTCCTTGAGATAGACCTCCTTCTTCTTCCGAGCGACCTTGTAGAGCGGCGGTTGGGCGATGAAGAGGTGGCCCCGCTCCACGAGCTCACGCATCTGGCGGTAGAAAAAGGTCAGCAGCAGCGTTCGGATATGTGATCCGTCGACATCGGCGTCGGTCATGATGATGATCTTGTGGTAACGCACCTTGAGGGGATCGAACTCGTCCTTGCCGATCCCCGTGCCGAGACACTGAATGAGCGCGCGGATTTCCTCCGAGGCGAGCATCCGGTCGAATCGCGCCTTCTCGACGTTGAGGATCTTGCCCCTGAGCGGCAGAATCGCCTGGAATCGCCGATCTCGGCCCTGTTTGGCCGAACCACCGGCCGAATCGCCCTCGACGATGAAGATCTCGGCGAGTTCCGGATCCCGCTCCGAGCAGTCGGCGAGCTTGCCGGGGAGAGCCGAAGTCTCGAGGGCGGATTTTCGCCGGGTGAGCTCACGAGCATTGCGGGCTGCCTCGCGGGCCCTGGCTGCATCCAGACATTTTGAGATTACCTTCTTCGCCACCGCCGGGTTTTCCTCGAAAAAGGTCGAAAGCCGACTGTTGATCACCGACTCGACCCACCCCTTGACATCGGCCGAGACCAGCTTGTCCTTGGTTTGACTCGAGAATCTGGGATCGATGAGGCGAACAGCGATGATGGCCGTCAAGCCTTCACGGACGTCTTCACCGGAGAGGTTCTCCTTCATCCCCTTGAGCAGGTTCTGAGCCTGGGCATAGTTGTTGATGGTTCGAGTCAGGGCCGCGCGGAAACCGGAAAGATGGGTCCCGCCATCTCTGTTGAAGACGGTGTTGGTGAACGCCAGGACACTCTCCGAATATCCATCGTGCCACTGGAGCGCGACCTCGATCTCCTGACCGTCATCGGTCTCTTCATCGAGATAGATGGGATCCGGGTGGAGCACCGCCTTCGATCGGTTGAGATAATGGGCAAACTCCGCAAGGCCCCCCTCGAAACGAAATTTCTCTTCCCGCTCTGATCCTTCGTCTTCGAAGCTGATCTCGAGTCCGGAGTTGAGGAATGCGAGCTCGCGAAGATGGCGAACCAACAGATCGGGGTGGTACTCGAGGACCGAGAAGACCTCGGAGTCCGGCTTGAACGTGATCAGGGTGCCGGTCCGGTTGGTCTTGCCGATCGCTTTGAGCGGAGATTTCGGAACGCCGCGCTCGAAGTTCTGCTCCCAGACCTTGCCGTCTCGGTAGATTTCGAGCCTCAGCCACTCGGCCAGAAAATTGACGACGCTGACCCCGACCCCGTGCAGACCACCCGACACCTTGTATGAATTGCTGTCGAATTTTCCGCCCGCGTGGAGCTCGGTCATGATGACTTCGGCGGCCGAGCGACCGGATTCCTTGTGGGTGTCCACTGGAATTCCACGTCCGTCGTCGGTCACGGTGACCGTCTGATCAACGTGGACGATCACCGTAACCTTGGTCGCGTGTCCGGCCTGGGCTTCGTCGATGGAGTTGTCCACCACCTCCCAGACCATGTGGTGCAGGCCGGAAATATCATCGACGTCTCCGATGTACATACCGGGGCGCTTGCGAACCGCGTCCCTACCCTTGAGAACCTTGATATTCTCGGCTGTGTATTCTTCACTCATCCGTTCGCTCTCCCGCCAACTCGATCACCGTTCCTTGACGAATTTCCAGTCGGCTTGAACCCCGTGTCAGCTCTTCAAACACCCCACCATCGGCGCTCGAGAGGAAGAGTTGTCGTTCTCCCTCGAGATGTTTGATAAGGCGTGCCAGCACGACCGTATCCAACTCGGCGTCGACATCGTCGATGATGACGGGCAGGTGTTCACCTCGTTCTCTTTCGATCTGTTTCAACGACGCGAGACGGAGCGCCGCCGCAACCACTTTTGTTTGTCCGGAGCTGAGGATGTGTCGGACCGCTCTTCCCTCTGCTCGAAGAACCAGATCGTGTCGATGTGGACCCTCGCTTGTGAACCCTGTCCGTCGGTCTCGCGCTCGCGTCTCAGTATACCGTTTTCGGTAGTATTCTTCCACCTCCGACACGTTCTCGGCCGGTTCAACCCCCGCCTCGCCACGGTAGCTCAGATCGACCCCGGGAAAAGCCTCGCTGCGGAGTTCTCGATAGATGGGATCGAACGACTCGACGAGCCTGTCGCACGCACGGCGACGTCTCTGAACAACCACGGCCGCCGCCCTCGCTAATCGGTCTTCCCAAACTTCGATCTCGCGGCCACGGACGGCCGTGCTCAAGGCTGCGTTTCGCTGCCTTAGTGTCCTTCGATAATCATTAATCTCATCAAACACACTATTTTCGAGAAGAAAGGCAAAACGATCGAGGAAGGCCCGGCGAGACCGCGGTCCGCCGGCGACAAGTTCCCGGTCGGCACCGCTCAACGCAACGATCGGGAAGACCTGAAGGTAACGGGGAACGGTAGCCGCCACACCACCCACCTCGAGCACGCGACGAACCGGTGGGCCTGGGATTACCTGCTGCGACAGTCGCACCACCCCGGTTTTGGTCTCGACGCGGCCCTCGAGGAAGAACTCCGACGCTCCGTGGGTGACCACTTGACGCATGGATGAAACCCGAAATGATCGAAGATTCCCCAGAACGGTGACGGCCTCGAGGAGGTTGGTCTTTCCCTGACCGTTGGCGCCGGCCACAAGATTGCCGGAGGGGCTCCAGGACACCTTTGCGGACGCGAGATTTCGAAAGCCCACCATTCTGATCTCGACGAGATGCACCCGCCCTATCCGTTCTCTTGTTCGGTGTCGAGTTGAGAAACCAGCCGGCTCACAGCCTCATGGGCATCAGGACGTAGATGTACTCCTCGAGGCGGGGGTCGTCATCAACCGGCACCAACACACACTGGGTGTTCCCATCTTTGAGTTGGAGCTCCACCATTGGACACTCGAGGGTCTGCAGCACATCGATGACGTACTGTGCATTCAGCGCGATCTCCATCCCGTCGCCCTGATAGCTGACGGTGAGCGTTTCTTCAGCGCTCCCGCGCTCATAACCGATGGAAACCAGGGTCAACTCGCCGGACGGGTCGAAACTGAAACGAACGCCTCTCGCCTTTTCATGAGCCATCAAGCTCACGCGGCGCAACGAGGCCAGAAACTCCTTGCGGTCGACGCGGGCGCGTGAGGGGTTGTCGCGAACGATGACCCGCTCGTACTGTGGGAACCGCAGCTCAACGATCCGCGACACCAGGGTGCGTTCACCCATCCGGAATCCGAGGTGGTTTTCGCTGGCCGACAGCTGCACGCTCTCATCCCCGAAACGAGCAAACTCGGCCAAAAGTTTTCGTGGAAAGAGCTGCTGTTCGAAGGGGGGTAAGCCCTCGGGGGCGTTAGCACGCACCACCGCCAGCCGATGACCATCGGTGGCGGCGATTTCGATCTCCCCGGGCAGGAGCTTGACCAGCGCACCGTTGAGCTGGAACTTCGGATCATCCTTGGTGATGGAGAATGCGACTCGGTCGAGCATCAGTTGGAAGAGATCGAGCGGCAGTGAGTACTCTCCATCGGGTGGAATCTCCGGAATGGTCGGATACTCCGATGGATCGGCCACCGACATCCGGGACTTGAAACGACCGCTGGTGATCTCCACCGAATCGCCGTCGAGACGAAGGGAGAACTCTTCCTCGGGGAGATTTCGAACGAGATTCTGAAAAACGCGGCTCTCGAGTGTGATTCGGCCACCGCCGTGTACGACGGCGGGACAGTCGGTCATGATGGTCATATCGAGATCGGTAGCGACCATTCGAAGACGCGCATCGGCGGTCTCGGCCAGGATGCTCGAGAGAATCGGGATTGTGGTTCGGTGCTCGACCACCCCCTGGAGGATGGAAAGTTCCTGAAGCACCAAGTTTCGCTGCAGTTTCAGTTCCATCACGGGACCTTTCGACGAAGACTAAGTATCGAGCAGATGGAAATATAGCATAGTAGATCATCACCGTCGAGACAGTGGAAACTGTGGAAAAATCGGGTAAATTTCGGCGTCACAAGGAGCTGCGCCCCCGGACTCGTTGTGGACGGTCTGTGGAAGCCTGTGGAGTTCACAGCTGTTCCACAACAATCCACAATTCACAGGACTCCTATTGTGGAAAACGCATCCGTCAACCAGAGCAGATTGGCGGTGAGAGCCGCGGGTCAGGTGAAGTGCTCGCGGAAGGACGTCAGGGTGGAGTCGAAGTCGGGGTTCGAAAGGCGCATTTTCGAGATCGCGTCGACCGCGTACATCACGGTTGAGTGATGCTTCGAGAAGATCTTTCCGATTTCGGGGAAGCTGAGATCGAGGATGTCCCGAATGAGATACATGGAGACCTGCCGCGGCAGGGCGATGGACCGCCGGTTGGATCGCCCCTTGAGATCGGCGACTCGAATTCCATAGTGCTGGGCGACGAACCTAATGATGTCGGCTGGAGTCGTTTCGCGCTCATCCGGGAGGAGCTCGAAGAGCGCCATGCGAACCACATCAACACTGATCTTGGCGTTCTTGAGTTGAGCGTAGGCGATGGCTCGATTGAGACAACCCTCGAGTTCACGGACGTTCTTCTGGACTCGACGTGAGATGAAGAGCACCGTGTCCTCGGGGAGCTCCCAGCCGATGGCTCGCGCCTTCTCTCGAAGGATGGCACACCGGGTTTCGAGATCCGGGGGTTGGATGTCGGCGATGAGACCTTGGAGGAAACGGGACCGGAGTCGTTCCTCGAGACCCGGAATGTCCGCCGGTCGGGCGTCGGAGGTGAAGACCACCTGCCGGCCGGTGGATTGGAGGGTGTTGAAGGTGTGGAAGAACTCCTCCTGCGTCCGCTCTTTTCCGGCGATGAACTGAATGTCGTCGAGGAGCAGGACATCGACTCCACGAAAGGTCTGACGAAAGGCCTCCATCTGTTGCCGGCGGATGCAGTTGATGAGCTCGTTGACAAACTGTTCGGTGGTCATGTACGTGACTTTGCAGTCGGGATTGGCGGCGATCACGCGATGGCCGATGGCGTGCAGGAGGTGCGTCTTGCCAAGGCCGGAACCACCATAGATATAGAGCGGGTTGTACGCCTCTCCTGGTTGGTCGGCGACGGCCTGGGCGGCGGCGGCGGCGAATTGGTTGGATGTGCCCTGGACAAAACGCTCGAAGACGAAGGCCGAGCTGAACGGGTGGCCGGGCAGGGTGACTCGCGACGGGTCGGTGGTGTCGGACCGGTCATCACCGGAGTCGATTTCGACGGTGAACTCGGAACCGAACTGACTCCGGGCAACGGTGCCGATGTCGTGAAGCAGGTGGTCGCGCACCCACTCGGCGACGATGACGTTGTCGCACGCGAGAACGAGAGAGTTTTCGGTGGTCTTTTGAACCCCCAGCGGCTCGATCCAGGTGCGGTAGTCCTCCGCACCGAGAAGCTGTTGGAGGTGTGGTTGAAGCTCTCGCCAACGGTCCATCGACTCAGGCTAGCACAAAATTCGCCAAGGGGGACGGGGGACCAGTCTTGACACGTGCGCAGTCCTGAAGTATTGTTGCGCGCCCGCAGAATTTGGAGTGAAGTGACGATGAAAAGGACCTTTCAGCCCAATAATCGCCGCCGAAAGAAGACCCATGGCTTTCGGGTGCGGATGCGTACCAAGAACGGACGCAAGATTCTCGCCGCCCGTCGACGCAAGGGCCGTAAGCGTATTGCCGTCTGAACGGCGCCGACGGTTTCCGCGCTCTGCGAGACTTCGTCGGCGTGCGGAATTCCAGCGAGTTTACAGTCAAGGAATCCGGGTCGCTGGGCGGCACATGGTGTTGTTTGCGGTGCGAACCGAGGGAGAGAGCCGTTTCGGTGTGACCGCGTCCCGAAAGGTTGGCAATGCGGTCTTCCGGGCCCGCTCCAAACGGCGGCTGCGTGAACTGTATCGAACGCGACCTTTGAACGACGTGACAGAATCCCTCGATTTGGTCGCCAATGCGCGGCGAAGCTGTGCTCGAGCGCCGTGGCAGAAGCTGAAACAGGATTTTGAGTTCTGTCTCGATCGGTTGAGTGAGAGGATGAGAGCCGAGCGGCGCTGACCGATCCGTCGGCTGTTGATTCCGGGAAGGTGTGGAGCGAGATGGAGAAAAGACTGCTGCTGGCCTTTGTGCTGTCGGCGCTGATCTTCGCCGTCTGGTCGGTGGTCTTTCCTCCCCCGGCGCCGCCATTGGCGGTGCCTCAGGAAGAGGTCGTCAGCGAAACGGTGATCGGCGACGTAGAGAGCACACCCGCCGAGCGTATCGATGGCGAGGCTGCGACCGACGCGGCGCCGGCAGAGGAAGCGCTTTCCGCCATCGCCGGCGAAACCGAGCAGACCATCAGGTTGGCCAATGCCGTCATGGAGGTCGAGCTCAACAATCGAGGCGCGATGGTGACTTCCATGCGCCTGCTCCAGTTCGACGACGATGAGGGGGCGATCCTCGACCTCATCCAGACGGTTGCCAATGATGATCGAGCCATGCCGCTCCAACTCGTGACCGAGGAGGGTCCGGACACCCGGCTCTACCGGGTCGAGCGCACAAACGACGGGGTTGTCATGAGCTGGTCCGATGGCGTCGGATCTTCGGTCCACAAGACGATCAACCTCAATCCCGGCTATGGGCTCGAGGTGACTGTGCGCAGCGCGGGGACGCTCTTCAACGCGCCGATCAGCGCCGGGACCGGCCTGAGAAATCTCGGCGAACAGGAGCGCAACAGCCGGCTTGCGGTGTGGGGAGACGGCGTTGTCCTCGCGGACGGAGAATCCGAGAAGTTCAAGAAGGCCAAGGTCAAGGCGCCGGTCAGCCTGAGACCCGGCATTCTCGCGTATGCGGGACTTGAGGACGCCTACTTCATCAATCTCCTCCGGCCGCGAACACGGATCGACGAGGTCCGGATCGACCGCCTCGAGTTCACCGAGAGTGTCGATCCGAGCGAGGAACCGAAGCTCAACCAGGTGTTGCGCGTGCTCTTGGTGCCGAGCGCGGGAGTGTTCGAGGGTGAGCTTCT
>Ga0316187_10000110_pt1 | contig 51311 bp, 52 predicted proteins | sample CroRivburrow1_MG_FD_204927 | JGI IMG/M metagenome (GOLD analysis project Ga0316187, IMG submission 204927) | Coastal sediment microbial communities from Maine, United States - Cross River worm burrow 1 | ecosystem: Environmental > Aquatic > Marine > Coastal > Sediment | place: USA: Maine...
TAGGATCTACGAATTGCTTTATCCGAGCGCATGGAAATACCCGTGGGCAACAAACACCCCGTAGGGTGCGGTGTTATTACGCACCTTTTGGATTCAACCGCGTGGGTAACAAGTTACCCACCCTACGAAACGTTTTATCCGAGCGCATGGAAATACACGTGGGTAACATTGGTTATTAGAAAGCCCGATCGACCAGCAGCTCGGCGATAAGGCCGATTCCCCAGGTTGCGGCCGGCAAAAGCACGTACAGGAGTATCCGGCTGTAGGTGTTTATCGTGAACGGCCACTCGGGGACGTTTTCGACCAATCCCCGGTATGCGATGAGATCTGCCATCCGGCCACCGGGGTGACTGGTTTCCGAGCCGTGGAACACATCCTGCTGTATCGATATTTCACTATTGACCCAGCCGAGTTCCCTTTCTTTTGACTGGCAGATTCTCACATGCACGCCATGAACCGGAGAGAGCAGGGCGAGAACGGTGCCGATGAGTGTGCCCACGCCGAGGATCAGCATCATCTGGCCGAAACCCGTCTCGATCATCATCAGGCTCCAGACCGAAAGCGCGCCGATAATCACGAGGGCATTGGTAAGCCCCTGCTGCGTGAAGGGTGCCAGCGGAGAAAGGTCCAGCAGGTCGATTTTGCACATTTTTTTTGCAATACGCGACATTCGAACCGAAACAGTAACAATGGCGTATACGAGCCAAAACCCCCACATCATTGTTACCGGGCCAAGAATGCGGTGCCATGCAACCTCCGGGCTCCACGTTAATGGGTTCCAGGGAGTTTCCGGCACCGGTGCCACCATGTAGGGAGTTGTCAGGGACAGTATTAAGCCGGCGAGGCCGGTAATCACAAGTCCGCGTGTGCTGAGCCTGATGGAGGCTGCCAGGGCTTCGCATTCCCGGGGTGTGCAATCCAGTGTCCCCTGCAGCACACGCACGGTGCGACGGCCGCTGCGCAAAACGCCCAATAACGCGGCTGGCAGGTATCCGGCGACCAGGCAATGAACGATCGCGATGCGAACATCGCGTAAAATGCCCTCCGAAACGCTGGCCAGTGGGTCGAACTCACCTCCGATCAGTAGTTCGGACCACCTTCCCGTAACGGTTTCGATCACGAACATGATCATCAGAAGCGATCCGCTGATCCCAATCCCCAGCCACAAGGGTGATATGCGTTGTGCTATGCCTTGATTTGCCATGTCGAAGTTTTGACCGGCAGGAGCCTTTCTGTCAATCCTTAAGCCTGGATTCGGGGTCGACAGCAAATAAAGGGACCCCTTTATTTTCTTTACGCACCAGCCCTGTTTTTTGGCCCCTTCCTTTCTGTCCGTTTAAACCGATTGCCGGTCACCGCCATCAAATGTTGTAACCGAATCCTTGCACCAAAAAACCTATAGGAGTGATCGATGAAGATTTCTTTCAAGTTTCTCACCGCAGTGACATTGACGGTTCTGATCGTTTTACCGGCAGTGGCCGTGGCCGAAGGCAGCTACAGCTCAGTCAACAAGAGTATTCGCGTCGACGAAAACTCCACAACCGGCAACGTTGATTCCGTCAACGGCTCCATTCGTATCGGTGCCAATTCGTTTGCTAAATCTGTCGAATCGGTCAACGGCTCCGTCGAACTGGGTAATGATGTGACAGTTGACATGAATGTTGAAGCGGTAAATGGTTCGATTAAGCTTCAGGCGGGTTGTGAAGTGGGTGGTAACGTCGAGACCGTCAACGGCGGAATTCGGCTAAAAGACACCCGGGTCGCAGGCGATGTCGAAACAGTCAATGGTCAAATTCGAATTCTCGAAAGGTCCGAAGTTTCCGGCAACGTCGTGGTTCGCAAGTCCAAAGGCTGGGGCTCTAACAACCGCCGCAATCCGGTACGTGTGGAGATTGGCAAGGACGTCCTGGTTCACGGGGACCTGATTTTCGAACATGCAGTTGAGCTTACAATACACGAAACCGCAAAGGTCGGTGAGATCATTGGTGATGACGTCAAGATGGTTGATAACTCTTAAATGGATTGATGGGGTCAGCCCGTTCTGGCCCCATCATTCACTTCCCCCCTGAAGCTTAAAAGGAAATGACTGAGCCAGGTGACTGCCGGATTTTCTCCGGATGACGATTAACGGAGGAAACTTAAAACAAGGGTCAGAGTAAGGTGCCTGGTATCGTACCGGCACTTCACTCTGCGTCTCAAAACTCATTTTCCGAAACTGGCAATCACACCGATGTAATCTCCATTGGTTTTCAATGGTTCACCTTTCAGGTCGCCAGACATGTGCTCGACCGAAAATCCGGCAGCGCTCAGTTCCTCCTGCAAACGCTCCGGCGTAAAGTACTGAAACCAGTTGAAGACCTGCCATGTCTCGGTTGGCTCAACGATGACGTAGCGATCCACCGACAGGAATTCATCACTGTAAACGAAACTACGTTGAATACCGACATAATCACCCTCTGCCCAGAAGCCATGCATGAGCCTGTTCTCTATCAACGTGCACTCCTCTTTAGCTGCAAGAGAGCCCATGCCCGCGACATCCATGACCAGGTGTCCGCCAGGATTGAGTATTTTTCCTATACGCCCCAACAGACGGACTCTTTGTGATGGTGAAAGAACGCTGTAGTCGGTATAAATCAAGGTCACGATATCAAAGCCACCAGGCAGTTCATCTGAAAGATAATCGGCCTCCAGGTAAAGGATGGATTGCTTGTTCTCCACGGCCTTGAGCCTGGCATACTCCAGCGAGTGCGCAGAAAAATCAACACCCGTCACGGTCGCTCCCCTGCTTGCGAAACGCTGGGCATAAAGCCCTGGTCCGCAACCCAGATCACAAAGATGCTTGCCGGAAAGGCCCAGCTGGGAGTCAATCCAGTTGACGATCTGGTCAATGGTTTCAAACCGGCGCGAGGCAAGTTCGGTTTCCTGGTTAAGGTGGAAACTCAACATCTGCCGGGCAAGATGTGGCCGGGTCCACAATTCCATCGCCGTGTATCGGGAAAAAGGTTCCGGACGATGGCCAATGTCTTGAAGTAACTCATACATAATTAAATCCTCTGAAGTTTTGGGCTTCTCAAGTAGTAAATAAACAGGATTTCACGGCCACGGGCAAATACTGCTCATAAAGCAGTATGGGAGTATGTGGCCGGAATTGTGGGTGAGCTATTTCATAAGCGGTTAATTATATCAATGTGAGATGGGTCAGGTTCATTTTTCCCCTTTTTTGTTACAATACACGATCAAACAGGAGACCTTTTGCATGAAAATATCGCACTTCAACCCACGGTTATTTCCAGCGTTGTTCGCCTTAATGATTATCAATATTGCACCCGGACTTTTTGCTGCCGAAAACGAAGTGAAACGATTATCGGAACCCGTTGAGGTGACTGCAACCCACGAGGTCTTTGGCAGCACGCTGCCTGAAAGCGGAACACCGTTGAGTCTTGGTGATCTGATGGAAGACAACGACAAATACCTGGACCAGGAAGTACTGGTTGAAACACGCATTGCCAAGGTCTGTCAAAAGAAAGGCTGTTTCTTTGTTGCCCATGAAGGCGCATCAACCGCACGGGTGACATTCAAGGACTACGGTTTTTTCATTCCCACGGATTCCGGTGGTAAGGATGTTGTGCTTTTGGGTACCTTTTCCCGCAAGAGTGTGAGCAAGGAAGAGGCGGAGCACTATAGTGCTGACCTGGGTGAAAAGGCGGCAGCGGCGCCTGAGAAGTTTGAGTATTCGATTGTTGCCTCAGCGATCAGTATTCCCAAGGGTTAGAAAACCCGGCTCCACCTGGCGATAACCAGGTTGGGCATCTATTCTGCATCAGGGTTCGTCGGTGCGGCCACAACGGCAAATTCCGCGACACGTTCGGCCACGTTCCTGCGTATGTTCGACCAGTACAAGCCATAGTCGAGCAGGTGATGATTGCCTTTGCCCATGTTCGGCAAGTCGTCATAAGCGTCCGTGCGTATCTCGCTGACATAGAGTATGCCGTTCTCGCAGCGGCCATCCGCCGCGCCCGGTATTGTTGTGTTTAAAGCGATTGAAAGAGCGCCTTCATTATCCTCGAATGCGCCAGCGGCGCCGTCTGCGGTCCATGTCAGCGGACTAACGCAAACCTGGCCCTGGGTTGGTTGCAATGGGCGGTAACCATCACCGGTGGTATTCCATGTCAAAAGACAGCCGGTCTGGGGGGCAGATTCACACATGGGTATGTCGGGAATCGCCTCTGTCAAATCGCTAATGCCCATCGGGTAGCCGACCGGATAAGCCGCTACCATTCGATCAAGCAATTGCGTGCCGCTGATCTTGCGTTCCAACAGCGAGCGTACATGCAGGGCACCCTGGCTATGACCGGCGACGATAAACGGACGGTTATCATTGAATTCGGTCAAATAGTGCTCGAATGCCGCTTCAATATCGGTATAGGCAAGCTCCAAAGCATCATTGCCACCGTCTTCCAGGGCAAAAAACGCATAGATCTGCGCCTGCCGGTAACGCGGGGCGTACACCCGTGCTGAACCGTTAAATACACTCGCCTGACCGGGCATCACCGCATTATCGACCCAATTACCGGAGGGCAGGTCGCCCATCGGCGCATTCCAGCCAGTGCTGCTCAAAAAGGTGGTCGGGTGTACAAAGAATACGTCCACAGTGGCGTCGGCCTGACCGTCGCTGATACCTTCCGGTGTAAAGTCGGCAGCATCCTCGCGGCCCGGCAGGGCGGCCCAGTGTTCCAGGTTGGAATAATCCGGTGCCGGCGGCACCGCCGTTTCGGCAAATGTCGTCGCCGGCTTGACATAGGTTTTAAACACAATGAGCATCACCAGGTCCCGGTATATAAAACCAGCAAGCAATGTGACTGCGATGAGCCCGCCGATGATCCAAGCTAACTTTTTCATGGTTCTGTTTTTCCTTTTTCCCTAAGCCAGGTAATCTATTTAGCTGAGCTGCGGGCGCGTAAGGTAGTATTCTAGCCGGAGTACATGTATCCGGCCCCTTTTTTCAGTTATTTTCAAGGAACAATATATGTCCGATCTAAGCAACAAACTCACCCTGGTTACAGGCTCGACCAAAGGTATAGGCAAGGCCATTGCCGAGGCGTTCATTGATAAGAATGCACGGGTAGTGATACACGGGCGCAATCGTGCTGAGCTTGAAAGTGTGAAGGAATCGATTGGTGCATTTGCATGTGTTGATGGTGACCTGGGCACCTCTGATGGCTGTGACAGCGTGCTTGAGCAGCTGGCTGCATTGGGCCGCGTAGAGGTTCTGGTCAACAATGCTGGAATTTTTGGTGTTGAAGAGTTTTTCAATATCGATGATGAAGAATGGCTTAGATACTTCCAGGTCAATGTAATGAGTGTGGTGAGGCTTTGCAGGGCGATTATGCCTTTGATGTTGGAAAATAATTATGGCCGGATCATTAATGTATCGAGCGAGGCGGCCATTAAACCCTTGCCACAGATGATCCATTATTCGATGACAAAAACCTCCCTTGTTTCTCTCTCCCGCGGCATGGCCGAACTAAGCAAGGGTACCCGGGTAACGGTCAACTCGGTGCTGCCGGGTCCGACCTGGACCGAAGGCGTTGAAAAGTATTTTGATGGTCTCGCTGCCGAGGAAGGCAAACCGCCACAAGAATTGATCGACAATTATTTTGCTGAGCACGAGCCAACTTCATTGCTGCAACGTTTTGTTGATGTGAGGGAGGTTGCGCATGCGGTGGTATTTTTGGCGTTAAACGGCGCGATAAATGGAAGCGCTCAACGGGTTGAAGGTGGGATTATACGTTCGATATAGAATTAAGCAGGGTCCGGAAAAAGGGGTTCTTCATGGCATGATCGGTTCACCATCCCAGTTCACAAACTGGCCGCTTTGTTCTGCGGTAGATTGCCCAACAACATGCAGAATCCGGCAGGCGCTTTGCTCCGGTGTGTAGAGTTTGCCGGTTTTCACATTGGCCTGGAATGGTCGGGACAGTCCCGTATCGGTGGTTCCGGGGTGGATGGAAGTGATGCATAAGCCCGGATGGGTGCGCCGGCATTCAATGGAGAGCGTGCGCATCAACTGATTCAAAGCGGCTTTTGATGCACGGTAGGCGTACCAGCCACCAAGCCGGTTATCAGCAATACTGCCGACCATCGCCGACAACACGGTGAAATGTGCGTTTCGGCGGCGGGGCATCAGGGGTATCAACGCCCGGGCGAGCATCAATGGACCGATGCTATTGACCTCAAATAACCGCTTGAGTGAGTCCGCATCACATTGGTTCAAGGCTTTTTCGGGTTGTATGCCCTTCTCGTGCAGAATACCGGCGCAATGGATGACAAAATCCGGGCAGCCCTCATCTTGCTTAATCAACTGGACCAATTGCCGGATGTCTGTTGCTTCAGTGACATCAAGCTGAAAAGGATGCAGGCGCTCGTCGGTCAGCGCCAGCAGTTCTGTGGCACTGACCGGTTGCCGGTAACTCGCGTAAACACGTTTTATCCGGGTATTCCCTAGCAACGCCTTAGTAATCGCAAGCCCGATTCCGCGGCTTGCACCCACGACGACTGCAGTGGAGGGTTCGGTTGTCAATGGGTTCTCAGGCGGCTATCCAGGCACTGCACCAGCCCTTGCCATTTACCTGTTTGCCAGGAAAGATGCCGCAATTGCCCCAGCCATCATCACCGGCCTGGTAGAGTTTGCAGTTGTTACAGAATTGCTTTTTCCCTTCGGGTGTCCCGCGCGCCGGATACTTTGCAATGTCCACGCTGGCAGCATCATGGCGATACCCAAGTGCGGCAGCCGACGGATCAGCTTCATCAACATGGTGATTGTCAGCCCTCAGGATTATCGGAATACCAGCCAGCGGAAGCACTGCGCCTGCCGCTAATGTTTTGCGCAGAAAAGTGCGCCGTGCAACCTTGCTATGACTCTTCATAAGTGACTCCTGTTTTAACTTAAGATCACGAAAACTTACAACCCGACTGGATAAGATTTGACTTCAGTCGAGGACAAATACAGAACTTAGTATAAGATAAGTATAGATATAAAAACAATAAAAATGTAAGAAATATCGTTTACGTATAAATATTGTATAGTAAATAACATATCTCTCTATCTAAAACCCGGACCAATGGTTCCGAACCCTTTCCCTCCGTAAAGGCTACGGTGATACAATCAATCAAATATACCGAATGGGGCGGTTTTTTTTAAATTCAGGCAGTGAGTGACCTGCACTGATGGCTGCAAAGGCACAAAGAGCACGAAATGGGTGTCAACAACCAAATTGATAAATCGCGCATCATGGGTACTGCCGCGTTCAAGAAGGAAATCAATCACCTGCTTTATTCCAATAGCTACACCGGCAGTGACGGTGAGTTTGATGCGGGCTGGAATTGTCGCGACCACTCGCTGGTAATGGCTTTGATGTTAAAGAGTGGTGACAACTATCCAAAGATTGCCAGTGGCAAGTGCATGTTTGTGCAGGGACCATTTTCCGGTAATCCCGCATTTAGAATCGGCCAGGAAGACTATTACAAAAGTGGTCACAACTGGCTGATCCATTCTAAGTTTGGGCTCATTGATGTCAGTCCCACTTTGCAGTCAGGAAAACATCGGTTCAGGGTACCGTTTAATGGAGTCTTCAACCGTGTCTGGTTGCCGCCGGGTAAAGAGAGAGTCAGTGTAGTTTTGTGTCATGACCCCCATGGTTATGAAGAGGAGATCGAAAAAGCCAGTCACGCGATGGCCCATTCAACCGCAGTGTATTTGCATTTGGATGATCAGGAGGTCACCGGGAAGTTGATCGAGAGCCCCTTCAAATTCCTGAATTCCCGGTTCTCGACAGAAATAAAGCAGCGTTTTGGTTCAGATTTTTATCCTGCCGTGGCAAAACACCTGCATGACTTCGTCCTTGGTAAAACCAACTCACTGGTGAGCCTGGGGAGGCTAAAGGCCTGGGGTATTGTCGTTGATGAGTTTTCCGGATGACCCCTTTCTCAATAAAGGTTTAACACAGGACACTCGGGACGGGTAAGAAAAGGGTGGTGGAATAGACCCACCACCCCGGTGCATTTATCGGAAAGACCAGCTAACGGATAAACTCAGCCAGGACGCGGCTGAATTTTTTCATTGAATCGGGGTGCACATACATCATGTGACCTGCCGGGTAGTACTCCGCCGTGATGTTATCGCGCAGTTCAGCGGGCAGATCCATGTGGTCCAGAAAGTACTGGGTGGCACCATAAGGGCAGGCAAGGTCAAAGTAACCCTGCTGCACCAGCACCCGCATTTTGGGGTTCTGGATCATGGCGTAGTTCAGATCCACGGCAGTATTTGCGACCGGGACTTTATCGTAATTTGTGGCGCCGGGTTGCTTGTGCCTATCATCCCAGTTGCGCCACAGTTTACCGGAGGTGATGTATTTGCGGTCGGTCTTGACACCCAATTGTTCCCGATAATAATCATTGAAGGTGGCGATAATGGCCGGTCCGATTGCCGGGAAAAACGGGTCATAGGTGAAACTCTCCGCGATGTGATTGATGGAATCGCCCGTATAGCGTGAATCGATACGGCCCACGACAATACCGCGGTCGCGGAGTAACTCCTTGGCAAAGTTGGCCTCGCTGATACGCAGGTTGGCCTTGTCCCAGTAGTCTGCACTGATACCGGTAAACCGCTGCATCCCTGCAAGAACACGGTCACGCTCCTCTTTGCCAGCGCGGTTGCCCTTGTAGAGCAGCGGTGCGTACTCGTTGGCGGCAAACGTTTCGGCCTCGCGCAGAAACTGTTGAAGGTCGTCTGGGCGGTCCTCCAGGGCCTCGTGATACCACGCGGTCGCGGCGAACGTGCTGAAATAATTGACCTGGGGCAGGTCGATTTTGATACCTGCGCTACCGGCGGAGAAATCCATGTATGGCGATACCAAGATCACGCCGTTGAGGGTGATGGCATGCTTTTGCATCAGGTAATAGGAAACCCCGCCGCTGCGGATGCCGCCGTAACTTTCTCCCAGCAGGTACTTGGGCGACTGCCAGCGACCGTTGTCGGTGATATAGCGGGCGATGAATTCCGATACGGATGCGATATCCTGGTCAACACCCCAGAACACTTCGCCCTTTGTTTCACCCGCCGGGCGGGAAAAACCGGTACCCACCGGGTCGATCATGACCAGGTCGGCCCGGTCGAGAACGCTGTATTCGTTGTTAACCCTGCGAAACGGCCCGGTGGATGTAAAATCCAGGTCTTCCACCACCGTGCGCACCGGGCCGAGGATGCCCATATGCAGCCACATCGAGGCTGAACCCGGTCCACCGTTATAGGCAAACAGGATTGGCCGGTTCGCCTTGTCCTTACCCTTTGAGACGTAGGCCGTGTAGCCGAACTCGGCGATGGGTTCGTCCTTGTCGTTTTTCATCACCAGGGTGCCGGCGGTGGCGGTGTATTCGATATTCTTGCCACCGATGGTGACGCTGCCGGTGGATTCAAAATGCATGGGCTCCACCGTTTTCACCGGTGTCTCATCGGGTTTGGTGCTGGTTTCCTCAGCGCCAACCACGCCAGATAACAGTAAAAGCAGGCACACCAAATGCGGTATTTTCTTATTCATGGATCTTGTATTCCAATTGTTGAAAAGAACCGAGTGTACTACAGGGGTTTCTTTTGATGTTCAGTTGCTATGGGTAACGTTGATTACTTTCCTGCTGCTGACCCCTTTCATTCACCAGCACCTGATTATTCGACGGCTGGAATGAAAAAGACAAAAAAAGATTAAATATGGCTGTCTTGGTTTTTGGGAGTGGCACTGAGGAACTGCTGCCTGCCATCAAGCAGGCTTCCTTTTTCCCTTTACCGCCAGGCTGGAGCGGCCAGCGACCCCTTCGCTGGCACTCAGGATCGACCCTGACCGCTTATTTACTCCTGTGGGCTATAGCGCCAAACGTCATTCTCAACCCGGAAGTAATTAAAGGGGATCGGATAAAACACCTCACGATCGCCACCAAATGTGAATATCGATGGTTTCATCCCGCCCTTACCACCTTTAACGGTCAACATGTCAAAATCGTAGCGGATATTGTCGCAAACTAATTCCGGTGGCGTGTTGCTGCAGAACGGGTCCGTGATGGCGTCCCAGTCCGGGTCGTTATTCCAGGGTGTGGAGCTGACCTGCGTCCAGTCAGCACCATCCTTGCTGACCCAGATATCCGACGGATTAACAGGTGACCCGAACCCGCCCATACAGACAAAATGGTTCGCAAGAACGGAGCATTTATGCCCCGGTCGGGGTGACCAGCCGGCTCCATTTTCACCGGTAACTTCCTCCCAGTTTGCGCCGTCTTTCGTACGCCAGACATCATTAAAATAATCGGTTGCCGCAACAAATCCCTTTTCACCACCCATGTAGTAAAGCCAACCATTCTTGACCAGTGCTACACCACCGGCGCGGGCTTCCCAGGGCGCATTATCAGTGGCCAGGTGCCATTGGGACCCATCGTCTGAAAACCAGACGTCGTTGAAAAGAACGCGTTCATTTAAACCCCCGCCTATCGAATTGTCATCGCCTTGCGAACCACCCATCACCCAGAGCCTGCCCTTGAAATTTACGGCGCTGAGACCAGCGCGACCCGCACTTACTGAACCATTTTCAGGAACAGTCGCCCACTCGGCATCATCCGTCATCAATTCCCAGTTAACACCATCGGCACTGCGCCAGACATCTTTGAAAAATTCTGAAGGGATAATGACAGGCAGAAAATCGGGCGGCGTTCCGGGAATAATGGTCGTAAAATTCTGGCCACCCAGGATGTATATGTAACTGCCTTTTGTGACGGCTTCGAAATAGGCCCGGTTTTTCCAGAGACCTGCGCTTTCGGCATCTTCCAGCAATTCAACCCAGGTTTCCCCGAGGTCCGGACTCACCCAGACATCTCCATGGATGGTGCTGGCAAATGGGTTGAAAGGTGGTGGCGGTGCCAGGGGTGTGCGCCCGGCAATGACGAAAAGATGATTGTGCAGTTCAACTGCTTGCAGGCCTGCACGTGGCTCCCATCGATTGGGATCGAAAAAATCCGTTTCCACGATTTCCGTCCATTGGTAGTCCGAAAATGATGGCCCACCCTTGGGACCATTTCCAGCGCTTACTGTTGAATGGGCGAAAACGAGTGTGGTAAAAAAAATGGAGATTGCAAAAATTTTCATAACGGCCCTTTGTCCGATAAATGTAAGAACCCGTCCGTGGAGTGATTTCCTAATAAGTTTTACAATAGTCGCTGCTATTGAAGAACGCAACTTGGAAGTCTGAGGGGTCAGTGTATACGGAAAAAGGGGACTGGATGCACTTATATGATTGACTGATCGTGTGAACCACAAAGTGAATGTATCCAGTCCATTTTTTTTCCGGGAGATCCGGCCCCGCCAGGAAAGCCGATGTTAATCGGATGGTTTCAATGATCTATAGGCGATACGATCGGCTGCAAATGTTCCAATCCAAATATCATCACCCACCTGGAGGCCCATCGTAATATTGCTAAACTGTTGGATGGCGGCGCTTTCTACAAGATTCGCACCTTCCATTGTTTGCGGGTCAATAGCCCTGACAATGAACGGGCGCGGACAGGACGCAAATGCCTCCAGGCTAAATTCTTCCGGGCCGGCCAGGTTGCCGCACACGGGGTCATCGATAACCAGGCCGGCGGTGATCAAACGGCCATCATTGCCCATATGAAGATTATCCGGTACGAACCCCAAAGACTGCGTGGCCCGCAATTGGCGGGCAGGGTTACCACGCGAGAAAGCGATGACAGTAAAGCCCCCTGAAGTTGCCACATAAAATTCCTGTTCATCAGTGGATACCTCGATGCCGTTGGCATATGGAAGTTCAGTGCCCTGAATCATTTCAAAGCCGCTGTCGCCAGGTGACCACTGGTAGACGCCACCGGTTAATTCACCGGCCAGGGCCTCAGTGATCGTTCTACCGGTTTGCAGTGGAATCGTTGCAAGCAAAGATCCGTCGCTGAAAGATGAAACGCTATTGGCTGCCATCGCTTCGGGGGTCATCACGCAACCTGTCCAGGTCAAAACCGGTTTCTCGCCGCTGGCATCTACATCAAATACTTCAATGGCTTCGCGTCCACCGTGGCTTACGACATAGAGCGTCGAGTGGCTGTTTTGACCGGGGCGGATATGCAAACCGTGGCTAACAAAATTATTGGGATCCGGTGAGCCGGGACAAGCCCCGTAGGTTTCCATGTTTTGTTCAGCGCTTGGCCTGGTGCCAGGATAGAGTTCTGCCCAGCTTTTGTGTTGCGAATCGATCAGGCTGATCGGGGAACCCGGCGTAAATCCGCTTGCTATGATCCATTTTGTGCCAGGAACAAGCACCAGGTCCTCGGCACCCATTGGACCACAAACAAAACCGAACTCCCCGGCCGTCTCACATTCATCATCCCCCGCCTTTGAAATGCCGGTAGAAAGCAAAAGCAGAAGCGTGAGCAGCAGGGTTCCGGTTGTTGAAAAACCTGAATTATCTTTATTCAATTTGATCTCCCTTGTTCAGTATGCAGTCATGGATTTGGATATCCAGGGGTCTTAATGCGAAGTTCAGTTGTCCTAAGTGTAGTCCAGGCGGTCTAAAAAGTTGGGTATTGACGCCATGATCAAGGGGTATCTCCAAAAAAAGGTTCCCTTTTCGATTCGAAGAAATCTGATTAATTCGTAACAAATTACGATATTGTTGATAAAATGATGCTATATCGTATCTAATGGCGATATAAGTTTATATGAGTTATATTATATTAAATCGTAATATGTAACGATATATGATATTATTTATGTTTAAATCGTAATAAAAGACGAATATGAAGATAATAGACGCGCTTACAGATGAGGCCATTCTGGTAGAAATAGGTGAACGCCTGGTCAGGCGCAGGCTGGAATTTAACCTGACTCAAGCAGCCCTGGCTAAAGAAGCGGGCGTAGGCAAGCGAACACTGGAGCGTGTGGAAGCGGGGGCAACAGCGCAACTGACCACGATCATCCGGCTATTCCGGGTGCTGGATCTTTTGCCAAAACTGGATCAAATACTGCCGGAATCAAAACCGACCCCAATCGAGGTGATGACAAGAAAAGGAAAGGTACGCAAACGCGCGTCTTCACGTGGCCGGGGGTCAAAAAAAGAAGAATCATGGACATGGGGTGATGACGGGTGACCTCTGAAGCCTGGGTCAGTCTTTGGGGACGAAAAATAGGGGCTGTTGTTCTGGGTGAGGGTGATGATATAGCGTCTTTTGAGTATGACCCTGCGTTTACCGGCAGTGGTATTGAGATCTCGCCGCTGAGCATGCCGCTGTCAACCCGTGTCTATTCATTCCCTGAACTGTCCCGCAAATCATTTCATGGTTTGCCTGGCCTGCTGGCAGATTCCTTACCCGACCGGTTTGGTAATGCGTTGATCGACACCTGGCTCGCGACACAAGGGCGTTCACCAGATTCTTTCAATGCCATTGAGCGGCTGTGTTACACCGGTCAGCGTGGTATGGGTGCTTTGGAGTTTTCCCCCGCAATAGGGCCAAGGGCGCGCAAGGCAAATAATATTCAGATCGACAAGCTGGTAGAGCTTGCCTCTGAAATTCTCAGCCAGCGCAACCATCTCAATGTTTCATTTTCAGAAAAGGGCAAGAAACGGGCATTGGCTGATATCTTGCGTATTGGCACCTCCGCCGGCGGGGCCCGCGCCAAGGCGCTAATCGCCTGGAGTCCGAACACCAATGAAGTCCGCTCGGGCCAGGTGAATGCCGGGGATGGTTTTGACTACTGGTTGCTTAAGTTCGATGGCGTTGAGGGTAACCGTGACAAGGAGCTTGAAGATCCCAAGGGCTATGGTTCTATTGAGTATGCCTGCTATTTGATGGCCAGGGATTGCGGTATCGAGATGGCTGAATGCCGTTTGTTCGAAGAAAACGATCGCCGGCATTTCATGACCAGGAGATTTGACCGGACCAGTGAAGGACAAAAACTTCACATGCAGTCATTGGGTGCACTGGCACACTTTGATTTCAACCTGGCGGGTGCCTACAGCTATGAACAGGCCCTGATGACCATCCGGCAACTGGGCTTACCCATGAGTGCGATTGAGCAACAGTTTCGCCGCATGGTATTCAATATTGTGATTAGAAATCAGGATGATCACGTGAAGAATATCGCTTTCTTAATGGATAAAAAGGGCAGGTGGGCCTTGTCACCTGCATTCGATATGACTTACAGCTTTAATCCATCCGGAGCGTGGACTTCCACACATCAGATGACCATAAACGGCAAACGCGGGGATTTTACGCTGGACGACTTTAAACGTTGTGCCAATGTGGCGTTAATGAAACGCGGGCAGGAGAAACTGATTATTGGTGAAATCCAGGATGTCGTTTCCAATTGGCATGAATACGCCAAAGATGCCGGCATACCCAAGCAAACAACCGGGAATATCTATCGGCAACTGCGTTTGGACGGGTTTAAATAGAGGAAATGTGGGTGATTGGGTAATTGCCTACAACAATTAATGACTGTCATCGACAGCAAAAGAAGAGCAATGCTCTTGAGTTTTTTATTCGATTCCGCTTAAATGTGTACAAATACTCATTAATATACACATAGGATCTGGTATGAGAACCAACATAGTCATTGACGACGACCTGATGGCCAATGCGTTAAAGATGACGGGGCTGAGAACAAAGCGTGAGGCCGTAGAGCTTGGCCTCAAAACCCTGATCAGATTAAAGCAACAGGAGAGAATCCGGCAGTTCAGAGGTAGCTTGTCCTGGCAGGGTGACCTCGAAGAGATGCGGTCCGGCAATTGATCTTTGTTGATTCCAGTGTCTGGGTTGATTACTTCAATGGTACACGGTCAGCCGAAACCGACTGTCTTGATAGCGTATTAGGAAAAGAGCCTGTCGGGCTTGGGGATGTTGTTCTGCTTGAGGTTTTACAAGGGTTCAGGAGTGATCAGGACTATAAAATCGCGAAGGATTTGTTGACAGCTTTAACCGTTTTTACGATTGGAGGTCAGGAAATGGCGACAAAAAGTGCTGACAATTTTCGATTGCTGCGCAAGAAAGGCATTACGGTTCGAAAAACCATTGACGTAGTCATCGCAACTTTCTGTATCAGCAAGAACCTTCCCCTGCTTCACTCTGACAAAGACTTCGAATCTTTTCATCAGCACCTGAAGCTGGATAACGCATTGGAGTTTGTAAATCTACAACAGTGAATAATCTGCAGGAACTCTGTCCATGTGGATCAGGCGCAGCACTGAAGAATTGCTGTCTGCCACTAATCAAAAGGCAAGCGAATGCCCCAAGCGCCGAGGCATTGATGCGTTCGCGCTATGTGGCTTATTGCCTGGATGAGGAACAATACCTGTTGGAAAGTTGGCATGTATCGACAAGACCCTCTTCGGTCAAGGCGGATCCGGCGGTCCAATGGATAAGGCTGAAAATAGTAGACGATGTATCCCGGGACGATCAGGTTGAGTTTGTCGCGACCTATCGGGTAAACGGTAAAGCCCATAAGTTAAGAGAGAAAAGCCGCTTTCTCTTTGATGGTGATGCCTGGTTTTACCTGGATGCGATCAAGTAAGCGGAGAAGGGACAGGATACATTTTCACAAACTGGAAAAATTCTGTTTTTGCGATACACTCTGCAGTATGAATACTGAACAGATGGTCGGCGAGTTATTTGATGTCTTTGACGTTAATAAAGATGGCGTCATTTCGAGAGGCGAGTTTATTTCCCTTGCCAAGAGTTTGTTGAATCAAGAGGGTTTAAATTTTAGCAGCGATATATTCAAGCAGTTCGATGCGAATCACGACAATGTGATATCCAGGGACGAGTTGATTGAAATGGTTCTGGAACTGGCGTTGTAGCCGGACATCATCCTGCAATTTTCACATAAAGGGGCCGGGAAAAAATGAACCTGGCCCCTTTTTTACTTCAGTGCAACCTGGTAGCTCACAAGGAATTGGTCGAAGGCGTTACCATACCGGGTGACAACACCATTTGCGTAGCCGAGCTTGATGGCATGGCGGCGCCAAAATGGCACGACAAGCGTACCGCCCACTTTTAAGTTGCTTTGTTTATCGCGTAGTGGATTGCCGTCTACGGTCTGTAGCCCCCCTGTGTAATAGGTAAGATCCAGGGAGGCCCATAAACCAGGCCGGATACGTTTGATGAGGTTAGTTTCGATAGCGAAAATTGGGTCCTGTTCTTTTTTGCCGATGACATACTTATTGTTGTCGCCAAAAAACCAGGCACTTGCTGAAAGTTCTAATACCACCTTTGGTTTGAGGAGAAAAATGGCTCCCAATTTAGCCCTTGCAGCCCAGCGGTTTGACCCGGTATTGATTACCCTTTCATCGTAATATTTGCCCGTCGGTGCAATGACCTTCAGGCTTGCACCAATGAGTGGACGCGGGTTGGCCCTGAAGGCGAGGAAATCTTCTCTCGTCATACTTGGCGCCCCCCGAAGATTGACGTTCAGGGTTATGCCAAGATCACCGGTACCACTAAAATCTCTTTTTGCAGGCTCTCCGTTCAGTAAGCCCTTTGTTTTTCCCCACGAATATGGCATCTCAACGAGAAGGTTTGAGGTGCGCCCCCACAGGCCAATGGTTTGTGTATAGGCGAGAATGCCAGTGTTAACCCTCGAATCCGCATCTTCTATCGGAATAGAGCTGGCAAAAAGAACATCTCCGGAAGCATAAGAATACCCGCTGACAAAAACCTGGGTGCCTTTGGGTGTGGGCCAGAAAAGACGTGGTGAAATTTCCTGCGCGGTACTTGCGACTGCCCACAAAGTGCAAACTGCTGCTACCAATATGGCTGGCAGGAATCGCATTTTCATCCAAAACCCTGTTTGACCCCGGTGCCTAAGTGGTAAATTTACCGCGACGGATTCGTTCAGCTTCCATTTGCTCGACTTCACGTGATCCTGAAATAACGATTTCCGGGTTCGGTACGAAATCGATGTCCATGTTACCGCGTTCATAGGGCACTGAATTCAGTATCGTGCGCAATGCGTTCAGTCGCGCCTCGTGCTTGTTATTGGAACGGATAACCGTCCATGGCGCATGGTTTGAGTGGGTGCGTTTGAGCATTTCGTACTTCTGGTTGGTGAAATCATCCCAACGTTCCTGCGCCTGTAAATCCACTTCACTCAATTTCCACTGGCGTAACGGATCATTTTTGCGGCGGTCAAATCGACGTGCCTGTTCGTCCTTGGTCACACTGAAGTACAGCTTCACAAGGATGGTTCCATTGCGAACCAGGTCTTTCTCAAAGCCAACCACACCTTTCATAAAGACCTTGTATTCTTCCGGGGTGCAAAAACCAAACACCTGTTCCACCATTGCCCGGTTATACCAGCTGCGATCGAACAAGACGACTTCACCACCGCGTGGAAAGTGCTCAACATAGCGCTGGAAAAACCATTGCGTGCGCGAGGCTTCGGTTGGTTTGCCAAGTGCGACGATGCGGTAGTGTTTCTCGTTCATGTAGCGCTCGACCCGGCGAATGGTTCCACCCTTGCCGGATGCATCACGTCCTTCAAACAGGATGATCATGCGGCGCTTGGATTGCTCTAAATAATTCTGCATCAGGATCAGCTCTGCCTGGTATGGCTTCAGGCTCTTTTCAAGCTCTACCGATTGGATGGTTTTCAGAATTTGTTTGCTGCCATACTGCTCAATCTTATCTTTTAATTCGGCGCTTTGGCTCAAGATATCCTCAGCAGTTTGCCGGGGTTCGGGTTCAGATGCAGTGACGTCTGCTTCGTTTTTTTCGGTTTGCGCAATTTCAATTAAATTGTCTGCTGATTTGGTTGTCTGTTGTGTCACGTTAAAGTCCTCTGAATTTCCCGATTTGTCCAATGTATCGTGAGCCTTTTACAGAAAGAAAGAAATGATATTGATCAAGCCGGAAGAAAAATGGACAGTAGTGGGTCAGAGCCCATTAAATCAAAAAGGGGCCGGATACATGTTTGGAAAAATGTATCCGGCCCTTTTGTTTTTCTTTTTTTTTTACAGTTTGCCGTCAATACCCGGAATAAATTCTGCTCCATGCGGAATCTGAATACTGGAATTTTCAAAGGCACTGCCCAATTCCTGGTAACGGCCTCCCTGGCATTCGGCCAGGAATGCTTCTGCTACCGCGTAGAAAGACAGGTTGTTTTCCGGTTTTTGAAAACCATGGCCTTCGTCCGGGTACAGAACATAGGTTACCGGGATACCTTTCTCTGCCATCGCGGCGACAATTTGATCAGACTCTGCCTGTTTGACCCGGGGATCGTTGGCCCCCTGGGCGATCAGGAGAGGTTTGGTGATCTTGTCGGCATGGGTGAGCGGGGAGGTTGCTTTCAGCAACGACAGCCCTTCTTCCGTTTCAGGATCACCAATGGCCTGCGCGAATACTTTCCTAAAGGATTCCCAGTAGGGAGGAATTGACTCGAGCAAGGTGACCAGGTTGGAAGGCCCTACGATATCCACGCCGCAACTGAATTCATCGGGTGTTACCGTCAAACCCACCAGGGTCGCGTAACCGCCATAGCTTCCACCCATGATGGCCACCTTGTCCGCAGAGGTGATGCCCTTTTCAACAGCCCATTTCTTGGCATCGAGTAAGTCATTGTGCATGGCGCCCGACCACTGCTTGTTACCGGCGTTCAGGAAATCCTTGCCAAACCCGGTGGAGGAACGGAAATTGACCTGCAAAACAGCGTAGCCCCTGTTGGCCAGCCATTGCACGACCGGTGAATAGCCGAAAACATCCCGGCCCCAGGGACCGCCGTGAACCAGCATGACCATCGGAACCGGGCTGCCCGGTATTCCATCGTGGTCTGCATCGGATTCCAGCGGCAGCGTGAGGTAGGAAACCAGCTCCATACCGTCGCGCGACGGTATGATCACACCATGCATTTTGGCCAGAAGCTGTTCGTTCAGAGCCGGGTTGGTGACAAAAAGATCGCTGAATTCACCGCTGCTCGCATCAAACACTTTATAGATCGGTGAGCTATCGCTTTCATCGGTGTAAACCGTCCAGAACTGGTTGCTCAACGATTGCGCCAGTACCTGGGAACCACCCGAAAGCTGGCTGTTGAACCTGGCTATCACATCCTTGTATTCGAGGCTGATGGCGTGATATTCCGGTTTGATGAGGTCCAGTGCATAGGCAAACGGCTTGTGTGACCGCGGGTCGATCAGGACGCTGCTGATGTCTGTGCGATCTGATTCGGCGATAGTGGTCAGTGCCTGGTCAGCCAGGTTCATATGCACCAAAGCTGCCGTGTTGCGGTTGCGGCTATCCAGCAGATAGATGCCCTTGTTGTCCTCGTCAAAACCCAGGATGGCCGTGGTCAGCACATCTTCAAAAGCGATTTCGAAAAGCGGCTGCCATTCTTCATCACTTCTGGAAAGCACCTGCAGACCACCACTTGGGGTTGACTGGGTGGCCAGGCGGACTTTGAAATCGTTGTCGACCAGGATTGAGGCAAGGCCATTGTTCTCGCTCAGCAATGTACGCTCGCCGGTTGATAAATCAACACTGTAGACATCGTGCCATTTGGGATCGCGGTCATTCATACCGACGATGACGACGCCCGGTACCGTTTCGCTTTGTGCAAGCATTTGCGCCTGGATGCCTTCGTATGGCGACAGGTCAATGGTTTCTCCACTGGCCAGATCTACACTGTATAAATGCCAGTTCTCATCACCATCCTGATCCTGCGTGTACAGCACGTGTTGGCTATCCAGTGCCCAGAAATGCGACGGAATACCCCGGCCGGTGTCCTGGGTGATGGCTTTCACACTGGAAAAATCACCCCGCTCGCCAACCCAGAGGTTCATAACGCCATTCAAAGGAGCACGAAAGCTCATTTTCATGCCGTCGGGGCTGAGTCGACCCTGAAAACGCAGGGGATTGCCGAACAGAACACTGCGTTCGATGATAGGCGGTTGCTCTGCCAACTGTTCAGCCACAGGAGCCTCCGTTACGTCGCTTGATGATGGTGCACTCTGTTGTGCGTTGGTTGAGGTTTGGGTACTGGAATCACAAGCGCTTAGTGAAAGCAGCAGAATAACTACGAGATTTATGGCGAAAATCTTTTTCATGTCCGTTTCCTTGATAAGTAGACAATTCAAGCTAGAAGCAAGTCCAAATTGTAAGCAGCGCCACAGGGTTCACCAACAGCGCGACTGCGGAAGTGAGGGCATGATACAAGGGTTATGTGCAGCAATCACAGTGCTACTGGTCACGCATGATGCCGTTCAGTCGCGAAAAAAAAGGGGCCGGATACTTTATTTGATAAAATGTATAGTTCCCATTTTTAGTGGAGGTTAAGCGCATGACTGAATTATCGATGGAACTCACGATGTTGCTGTGGGCGTCAATTCTATATGTAGCACAAATTGCGGTGGCTGCAGTGGCAGCTGACGTTCAAAACGGCGTGGCCTGGGGTTTGGGAAATCGCGATGTTATTCCCGTTGTGCCGGGGTGGGGTGGCCGGGCCCAGCGTGCACATGCGAATATGGCTGAAAGTTTACTGCCGTTTGCCTGCTTGGTCTTGATCGCCTATAGCTCGGGTCGCATGGGTGATTTAAGTGCCCTGGGCGCCCAGCTCTTTTTAATTAGCCGCCTGGCTTATGCATTATTTTATATCGGTGGTGTAAAAGTACTGAGAACCCTGGCATATTTTGGGGGGCTGATAGGTATGGGAATGATTGTTGTGCAGGTGTTCTGAAACGACGTAAAAAGCCCTTTTTTGTAGGGCTTTACCCGGGCCTCGGGAGCATTTTGACTGCTGTACATCCTGTTTATGATCTAAACTGAGACCATGGATTTTTCGTGCCCCACCTGCAATGTCTTACTCCAGGCGCAAAAGCTGGAGGGCATTCGTCTTTGGAAATGTGCGTCTTGTGGGGGATTCGCGATTTCTTTACCCATCGTTCGCAAGGGACTGAATACAGAAACGTTTAAAAAAATCTGGCAAAAACTCTCATCAGGTGAGGCTGAAACGGGACGATCGTGCCCTGGCTGCAAGAATCCATTAAACGTGGTCGAGGCAGATGGACAGGGTGGTGTAATAATGATTGATGTGTGCCGCACTTGTCAGATTCTTTGGTTTGATGACAAAGAGTATTCAGATTTGCCTAAAGTTGCGCCTGAGATTGTGACTGGGGCCGAACAGGCAAAGCAGTCAGAAAGCAGGCTTCTCACACCGGAAGAACTAACGTTCGCTGCGTTTAAAGAAGATCAGTTTAGACGTCGATCTTTTTTGTTTAAGCTGCTGGACGGCAGTGTTTCTAAAGAGCTTGGGCTAGACAACTTTTTTGGCGATTTTTTCGATAAGTAACAACGAGTAATGGGGCCCGAGTAATGGGGCCGGGCCCAGTAATGGGGCCGGATACATTTAAATAAACGTATCCGGCCCCTTTCCCTCTTTTTCCCCCTTTTGGGTCTCTTTTTTCGGCTTCAGGGAATAGCAACCGGGACGTAATCCTCAACGATATCTTTCCAGCCGAATTGTGATTGGCGACTGCCAATGCGGATGAACTCGGTGGCCCAGTCCGTGAGCATTGTTCCATTCGCTTCACGGGTGTAGAACGAAAAGGGCTGCTGGTATGGAAAGTTGGGCGTACCGGCGGTCACCTGGACGGCGCCATGGGTGTCGTCTGCGCTGACGATGAAGCGCTTGTAACGTTTCGGGTAGGCTTCGTTTAGCGCGCCGTGTTCGGTAAGGATCAGATCACGGTAAACTTCCGGATCCATTAAGCTGCCGTCGCCCTGGGCGAAGAAGCGGTTGGTGCGGTCGGAATCCGTTTCGTAGAAACCTTCGCGGATGCTCCTGTCATTTTCCAGCCGCCAGTGGATGATCCCCGTTTGCTGACCAAATGCGTTGCAGAGGCCATCATCGATACAGCTTTGCGGATAGAACTGCTGGAACTGCCAGTCATTTTGCCGGGCGAATACAGATAACCAGGGGATATCAGGGCCGCCGGCAGCGGGTGAAGTACCCAGGTTTACCGCGATCGGTCCGGCGTCGTTGTAGACCGTGAGTTTTGTGTTTTCGTTACCGAAGACAAAACGGGCCAGGAATGGTGCGAAAGCCGCAGCACCAACGCCTCCGGCGCTATGCCCCATCACCGTGATCTGCTTGGCATCCGGGAACATTTCCCCAGCAACATCCATACCAGCGCTGGCGTTGCGCAACCCGCGGTGGTGACGTGTTGGCCCAAAGGGAAAATTCTCGTCGTTTACGTCATTGTCACCGCCAAAGGTGGAACCATCGCAGTAAGGCATGTAAACGACCGAGTGGTCGGCAAAGGGGTTGTCGGGCGAGTCAGGATCAAAGACGCCGGGGAAAGGTCCTTGCTCCGGTGGTGCCTGATCATCTGCCAGGATGTTGCAGTTGTAGAAACCTTGCCAGCAAGCGCCGCCGCCCTGCAGGAAGATCAACAATTTTTTGGGGTCCCCCTGCCTGGAAAAAACGGAGTATTCTGTTCCCGCGATGCAGGCCGGGCCGTCCGGGCGAACACCGTTGGGGTAGGTTGCATCCGGAGTGTACAGGGGGTCGAACGCATGTTCGGTCCAAACACCATGTTCATTCGTGGTGGATATTGACGTTCCGAGGTACTTGTCGACACCGGCATCTCTTAGTTCCTCGGCAGCGGCAGCATTGAGGCCTGAGGTATCGGCATTGACGCTTGCGACTGCAAGCAAAAGCATGCTCATAAACAGCATTAATGTTAATAAAATGGGGGAGTTGTTGACTCGGCTTTTCACTTTTGTCTCCTGATTTAAAATAACTGGGGCCGGGTAAGCTGCGACAGGTGCCTTCTTTCGAGGTGACCGTGACGGGGAAGTTATCCTTGGTTCTAACCCTTCAGATTGTGGAAAACGGGGAGGTGAATCCAAAATGATGTAATTTTCATTTCATATTTATGTCTGAAATTTCCCTGTTTCCATGAGTAAAATATATAATTCGTATAATTATGTCAACAAATATATGTCTTATAATAAATGATAAAATAAATAATGTATAATAACAGTATTAATAAATGAAAACTTAACTGACCCGCTCCGGTCAACTTGTTTTTTGTAATGGCTCTGATACAGAAGCCTGATTCGAAATGCGATGGCAGAGTATGATGCCTTCTTCAGCAGCCAGTCATTGAGAGTGAAAATCAAATGCTTTGGGTAAAGACCTTTCACATACTATTTTTCATGTCCTGGATGGCGGGAATATTTTACCTGCCCAGGATCTTCGTTCATTTTGTCGAGGGACAAGCGGCCGGCGAACAGGTTGACCGGCTGGCCATCATGGCGCGAAAACTCTATGGCTTCATGACGGTCATGATGGTACTCGCACTGGTCAGCGGAGTGGCCCTTTGGCTGGTGTATGGCTTTGCCGGCGGCTGGCTGCATGTGAAGCTGTTGTTCGTGGCACTGTTGGTGGTCTATCACTTTTGGGCGCGCGCCAGGATGAAGGAGATGCAGGCAGGGCACCTAAATCACGGTGGTGTCTATTATCGCTGGGCCAACGAGATTCCACTTGTATTGACCATCGTGATCCTGGTGATGGTGGTCGTGAAGCCTTTTTGAGCAAACAATGGGGGGGGTCAGTGCCTTTTTTGTTAAATGGGCTCTGACCCCAATTATCCGATTTACCTACCAGGGCAGTTCATTGCCCTGCCAATCGTAGAATTTGCCATTGTCTGAAGCATCCAGTCCTGTGATCACTTTCATCAGGCCAACACCACTTTCATCGGGTGTAATGTTTCCCTGGCCCTCGTTCATACCGGTTTGTACATAACCTGGGTGCATCACCACAAACGTCGCCCCTTGCTTACCAAAATCCACGGCGAAGGTTTTGTTGATGCTATTAAGTGCTGTTTTGCTGGCACGGTAGCCCGCACAACAACCCCAGGTATTGCGCTCAATGCTGCCCATTTTGCTGCTGATATTGACAAACATTTTGCGCTCACTTGACTGTACATTGGCAAACAAAGCCTTCATCACCCTGACAGGACCGAGGGTATTCACATTCAGAACCCATTCCATGTTTTCGACATCCAACGAGGCCATATTTTTACTATCGTCACCCTTAATACCTGCGTTATTGATCAGGATATCAATGGGTGTCTCTGCCATGCGCTGCGCCATTGCATCAACACTTGCCTGGTCCGTCACATCCAGCTGCTCAACCCGTGCACCCAATTCTTTTAATGCTGTCGCCTGTTCCGGTTTCCGCGCCGTGCCGATAACGTTGAAGCCCGTATCAGTAAAGTTCCGGGCCAAAGCCAGGCCAATACCTCGATTGGCACCCGTAATAAAAACGGTTCCTTTTGAATCAGCGGCAAACAAATCAACTGATAACAAGCAAAGAATGCCCAAAAGGAGAACAAAAACCCGATTTAAAATGCTATTCATGTAAAGGCACCCTCAATGATTGGTTGTCAAGTCGTGCTGAATCTATCAGACATCACGAATATTGTCATTTAGGGTTTTACAGTCAGGATTGTCCGGAACAGGGGCCGGATTGAACTTGCCCCGCTTTTTAAACACACGGAAGAGAGGGGTGATGCAAACTTTTAGCGCAGCGATACATCAAGATAGACAGCGCAAGATCAGGACGAGCAAGCGCTTTAGTCCGGCAATAGCTGGTTCGATGCGTAAAACTCTGTCCGTTTTAAGCAGATTGGTTTCGGCGACCGCTATCGTCCTGTTATCCGTCTGGCTTTCAGCTGTGGGTATAGGCTATATGCTCGCCGCAGGTACCTCAAGGTTTCCTGGAGGCTTCATATTCCAGCACCCATGGTGCCTGTTCGTGACAGAATGGTTTACTGACCATCGCAAGCGTCGGTGGCGGTGGGGTGAACCTGCGCCTGACCGTATAAGAGTCCTCGACTAGCACAGATTTGCGCTCGCGCAGAAGCCAGTCAAAATCCTGATTGCTCTGAGGATCGGGGTCAACAGGATGTGTTTTGGTCCGGTTCCGCGCCGCCTCATGGATTCTTCTGCGGTCAAGTGAGCTCAATGAGTCATGAACAGCGTTGCTCATTTTGCCCTTCTTTTGAGGCCCTGCAGAACTATTCCTGATGGTGACCGGCTCACAAGTACCGCTAACAGGTCTTATGGAATTTGAAACCGATCTAAAAACGATATAAATGGTTTTGTAGATTAAAGTAACGGCCAGCAGAACAACCAGGCTGCCCGCCAACAAGGTAATATAGGATAACATCGTGACTTCCCCCGCTTTTTGACCGCATTGATGTCGCTTTGAAGCGCACAAACACGGTTGTACTCGATTTCATAGAACCGAGCGCGGCATGTGTCAATTCCGGAACATCAACAGTTGACGTGTCCTATCCCTGTAAAATCTGTCTATTCCTGTGAGAAATGCCCCTTTGTGGCCAGGAATCGCCATCTTGGCTTAAACTGCTTTGCACCGGACGAAACATGCCCGTGCCAAGCTCTACCCCTTAAAACTAACTTTGCCTGTCCCTCAAGCAGTTAACTTTCAACTCACGACCCGTCCCTGGGTCTCTATCCATCCATGGTGGTTGTTGGTACAACCGTTCAGTTGACTGCTTTCTGTCACCCCTATGTGACGGCCTGGAACAAGCATTCTTGTCTTACATTTCAGTTTCCGAAACAAACCCCTTGTCAGAAAACATAATCTTGCCCCCTTAATAAAGCAAACATCATGCCAATTACAAATAACGAGTATAGTGTTGTTTATATACAATACGTTATGTTTTCAGGCTGTCTCTTGGCAGCGTGCCGGGAATAGAAAATCTGACACAATGTGTTGCACAACTGACAGATATTGTCAGTCGCTGAAAAGGGGCCGGATACATTCATTAGCCTGGCCTGGTTATTTTCTGCCAATGTAACGGCACGATCCAAAGCCGCCTTGCTGGTCTCCGGCCTGGTTATAACGCAAAGAATCTGATTGAACCGTTTCATTTCTTCCGCCTTCCTCAAAATCGACCAGACAGCAACCGAACATCTGGTCGGTACTTATCTCATCAGCTCACCCGCCTGAAATGAATCACTCGATCTCGGACCTTGTTGAAAAAACCATTGCGGGTATTTCGTTTACGTGTACACGGAACAAATAGACATTAGCGGCGGCAAATGCTTCGCCCACTTTGTCATTACATGAATATTCTAAGCCGGTCCTGCAGAAAGTAAAAACAGATAATACTTGATTAATTATTCGATTTTTTCGATGCATTCATCGTCCGGCTAATGACTCAGCTAATCTGTGCTTTTTATCATTACTCCAATGACAGTTGTTTGCTCAGCAGCAATTCACGGGCTTTTCCAACCACTTCAGAAACAACCGGATGCAGGACCCGGCGCTCGATGGAAATTACATAAAATTGCTCTTTCACCTCATCCACCTCGCCAATGGATATCACCCCATACTGTTGCTCAACCTCTGCCGCGATTACGGCGGGGGCAATAAAGATTCCTGCGCCTTTTTGCCCAAAAGCTTTCATCAGCGCGCTGTCATCAAACTCGGCGACCATGCGTGGTTGAATTCGCTGTTTGTCCAGCCACAGGTCAATGCCAGCGCGTAACTGATTACCACTGCTGGGCAACAGCATTGGTGCACCGTCCAGGCAGTAGGGAAAATCACCGATCAGGTTATTCGCCAACTCCGTAGTGGCGAAAAAACTGACTGCGCATTCACCGAGTTTGTGGTTAAAAGCCCGGGCACTTACCGTGGAAGGGATGGGGCGGTCGGCCAGCACGAGGTCAATGCGGTGTACAGATAATTCTGCCAGTAGCGTATCCAGGCTCGCTTCCCGGCAGACCATGCGAACGGGTTCCGGCATATGTAGCGCCGGTTCGAGGATACGATGTGCGATGGATCGAGGCACCATGTCGACCACACCAACTTTGAATAATTGCGGCCGGTTACGTGGCAAGTGATGAATTGTCTCTTCCAACTCACCACCTAAAGAAAAAATCTCGTCCGCATAGCTCAGCACCAATCGCCCGTTTTCCGTGAGTTCCAGGTTGCGGCCAACCCGATTGAACAGGTCAATCCCAAGGTACTCTTCCAGCAATCGCAATTGCCCGCTGATGGTTTGTGGAGTCAGGTGCAGGCGTTCACTTGCTCTGACTACACCGCCTTCCTTAGCGACCGCCCAAAAATAATGCAGATGTTTATAATTGATCACTGGTATCCCATTAGTTCGAGAAATACGAATTATATACCAAGTATTATCGGATTTACTTGGTTATTGGTTTTTCCTAGCATAGCTGCTTCGGTACACAATTATGAGCGAGGTGAGCCTATGAGAGTTTTGATCAAAACAAGTGATTTTTCGTTAACTGACGCCTTGCGTGATCATGCCGAGCGACGATTGCGATTCGCCCTGACTTTTTGTGACGATCGCATTCGTCAGGTCACTGTGAGGCTATCTGATATTAACGGCCCACGAGGTGGGATGGACAAGTGCTGTCGGCTTCAAGTGATTCTGGATGGTCTGCCCGAAGTGGTGATCGAAGATATTGAAGCAGACATGTATGTCGCGATCGACCGAGCGGCCAATCGTGCCGGGCGCACAGTGCGCAGGCGGCTGAAACGCCGACGCGAAAGAGCCATCATGGGTGGACTGCCAAATCACGTTTTGATCAACGAATGACCGACCTGCGACCACTAAACTAACCTGACTGGAGACGCACTTCTGTGAATACGCCATTAACACACGGGTTACCCCGTACACAATCAGCCGTTCTGACGACTAACAAGGTCATACGAAACACCTATGCCTTGCTGTCCATGACCCTTTTATTCAGCGCGCTGGTTGCGGGCATCTCTATGATGCTGGCCTTGCCCCATCCGGGGTTAATGATCACACTCGTCGGATATTTTGGCTTGCTTTACCTGACATCAAGATACAGAAACAGCGCATTGGGTCTGGTTATGGTTTTCGCTCTGACCGGATTTATGGGCTACACCCTGGGGCCGATTCTCAGTTTCTATCTGGCCATGCCTAACGGCGCCGGGGTCGTGATGATGGCCATGGGCGCAACCGGCGCCATTTTTCTTGGCTTGTCAGCGTACGCTTTGATCTCCCGCAAGAACTTCAGCTTCATGGGTGGCTTTTTAATGGTGGGAATTCTGGTCGCATTCCTGGCCGGCCTGGGCGCTGTATTTTTTGAATTACCCATGTTGGCGATGGCGGTGTCCTCAATATTCGTATTGCTAATGGCAGGCCTTATTCTCTATCAAACCAGCGACATCATCCACGGCGGTGAAACGAACTACATCATGGCGACGGTCACATTGTACGTCGCAATCTTCAACCTCTTAACCAGCCTGCTGCACTTGATTGGTTTCATGACGGGTGATGATTGAGATAGCTCGGTGAGCTCAATAGAGGAAATGGCAATGCCATCACCACGCTGCAAAAGTGGCGGGCGAGAGGAGGTCCTGACATGAAACGTTTTAAGAACATTCTGTTTATTGCTGACGGAAATACGGCCGAAAAAGTGCTGGGCGCGGTGGATTGCTCAGTGCTAACGCTTAAACCGGAAGGGTTTGAGAGCCCCATTAAGGTCTGACCAATTGTCCTTTGATCATTAATACCGGTTATGCTGCCACCAAAACCCAGGGCAGGCATGTATGGCTTCAAATTCCAAAATCTGTAAATTGACAATTTCGTTATCTGATATTGATCGAAACCATTACGACACCCTCAATTTAACCGTTGCCCAACACCCTTCAGAAACCATCGAGCGGATGATGGTTCGTATCCTGGTTTTTTGTATCAATGCCCGGGAAAGGCTGGAATTTACAAAAGGGCTGAGTGCCGTGGATGAGCCGGAAATATGGGCCCGGTCACTGGATGACCAACTGATGTTGTGGATCGATGTCGGCGAGCCCTCAATTGACCGGATCAAAAAAGCCAGCCGTATTGCAAAGGAAGTAAAGGTTTATAGTTTCAATCGAAAGTCAAAACCCTGGTGGGATACAGGAAGGGAAAAGTTTACGCAACTGAACGCATCCTTTTACAGGTTTGAGTGGGAGAGCATCCAGGCTTTGGTCAGGCTGCAGCAGCGTACGATGCAGCTTTCTGTGACTATTTCGGCGGATTCTGCTTATGTTGCGACTGAGTTGGGGGAGTGTGAGGTTGCATGGGCGGTATTAAGGTAACCTTGATAAAACTTCTGAATGCCCATGCCTCTAAGTGCTAAAAATCATGGGTGACCAAATTTTTGTAAGTTTTGGAGAAAGCTATGAGCAAGCGAACCAAATTGGAGTTTCCAGGCGCGGATGGAGTCATGCTGGCGGGACTGCTGGAGACACCCGAATCCAGCCCTCATTCTTTTGCGTTGTTTGCGCATTGTTTTACCTGTGGCAAAGATGTGGTGTCGGCGTCACGCATTTCCCGCGCACTGGTCGCGCGGGGCTATGCGGTATTGCGTTTTGACTTCACCGGTCTGGGTAGCAGCGATGGTGATTTTGCCAATTCCAGTTTCTCGTCGAATGTGAATGACCTGGTGTCCGCGGCTGACTTCCTGCGCGAGAACTATCGTGCGCCCTCGTTGTTGATTGGTCATAGCCTGGGTGGTGCGGCGGTATTGGCCGCAGCCCATGCCATGGACGAGGTGAAAGGGGTGGTGACCATTGGCGCGCCAGCAGATCCGGAACACGTGGTGAAGCAGTTTGGCTGCAAAACCGATGAGATTACCCGGGCGGGTGTGGCCGAGGTTCAGTTGGCGGGCAGACCTTTTACCATTAAAAAGCAGTTTCTGGATGATCTTGCTGATCAAAACCTGGCAGAGAAAATTGCAAAATTGAAAAAGCCCCTGCTGGTGTTTCATTCGCCTGTGGATGAAACGGTGTCAATTCACGAGGCCGAAAAAATCTATCGCAGCGCCAAACACCCCAAGAGTTTCGTGAGCCTGGATGATGCAGATCACCTGCTTACCAAGGCCAGGGATGCGGAGTATGTTGCCGCTACTATAGCGGCCTGGGCAACGCGCTATATTTCCGAGCCCGAAAACATAGAGCAAAAAACCAGTGCGCTGACCTCAGGGCATGTGATGGTCGCCGAGAAGAACAAGAAATTTACCCGCACCGTGATCACCGATTCTCACGTCTGGTTGGCCGACGAACCGACTGCCGTGGGAGGTGGCGATCTCGGGCCGGATCCCTATGAGCATTTGCTTGCAGCACTGGGCACCTGCACCTCAATGACGATTCGTATGTACGCCAACCACAAGAAGCTGCCGCTGGATGATGTCACGGTAACGCTGAGCCATGATCGTCAGTACGTCAGTGATTGTGAGGGTTGTGAAACGGCGCCTCAGAAGATCGAAGTGATCAATAGAACCGTGACGCTTGAGGGCGACCTGAGCGAGGAAAACACGCGGCGCCTGCTGCAAATTGCCGATCGCTGCCCGGTGCACCAGACATTGCACGGCGACCTGAATATACAAACACAATTGGCGTAGCCCAAAAAAAGGGCTCAGGTGATATAGTTCGGGGAAGCATGTGCCTGGGTTATGGCACGGTGACTACGAATGAGTTCTGGCTCATCTATTCCGGTTTGTACAATAGTTTTATGTGGGTAATCTCGTGGAATCAACAAGGCCTCCTTCAACCGCTGTCCAACCCGCACCACTTAGCGGGTTGCACCTTCTGCTAACCTATGAATGCAACTACGAATGCGACCATTGTTTTGTTTGGGGTGGACCTTCGCAACCCGGCACCATGACGGTTGAGACCATTGGGCATATCCTGGAACAGGCTGAGGAACTCGGCACAGTTGAATGGATATATTTCGAAGGTGGGGAACCATTTCTTTATTATGAACGACTGTGTAGCGGGGTTCGGCTGGCGAAGGAGTCCGGTTTCAGGGTCGGAATCGTCAGCAATGCCTATTGGGCGAAATCTGAAAAAGAAGCCCTGACGTGGTTAAAACCTTTTGCAGGTGTAGTCGAAGACCTTTCGATCAGCGATGATGATTACCACGGTAGCGGGGAGTTACCACACCCCACACATATTGCCCGCCAGGCCGCTGAGCAGTTGGGTATCCCGGTCGGTTTCATCAGTGTTGCCGGGACTCAAGCAACCAATGCACAAGCAGTAACCGGTCAGATACCTGCCGGTGAGTCTGCCGTTTTATACCGTGGCCGGGCAGCCGAAAAGCTTGCAATGCGCGCTGAGCCAGAGCCATGGACACAATTCAAAGCGTGTCCATGGGAGGAATTGCGGTATCCGCAACGGGTGCATGTGGATGTTTATGGAAATATGCATGTCTGCCAGGGTATCTCGATGGGCAACCTGCTTGAGAAGTCACTGACCGAAATCATGGCTGGCTATGACCCGGACAATCATCCAATTATTGGCCCGTTACTTGCCGGCGGTCCAGCAGAGCTGGTTGAGCGATACAAGCTGCCCCACAAACGAGGATACGCTGACGCCTGCCACCTTTGCTACGAATCCCGTTGTAAACTCAGAGAAAGATTCCCCGACGTTTTGACACCAGAGCAGATGTACGGAGTAAAGGAAAAAAAGGAAAAAAAAGGGGCCGGATAGAAAAAAAGGGGCCGGATACATTTTTTTAAATGTATCCGGCCCCTTTTTTTTGGCCCCCTTTTTGGCCCCCTTTTTTTTATTTCCTGATAGTATGAAGCCATGCAAAGAATCATCCTGGTAGACAACGGTTCACGGCGCGCCGATGCCGTCTTGAATTTGAAGCGACTGGCCAGGCAGATGAGTGAAAGGTCAGCTAAAACCATCGATGCGGTACCACTGCAACATGCACACAAAATACCGCCCGAGGCTTTTGGTGATGCACTCGGCGGCAAACGCGTGGCCACCTTTGGGGAATACGTCGAAGAGGCACTAATCAACGGTGTCGATGAGCTTGTCATCATTCCGATGTTTTTTGGCAAAAGCCGTGCCATCACCTCGTTTATCCCGGACACGCTAAATGCTATTGCGAAAACACATGGGAAATTCAACTGGTCAATTGCAGACGAGCTGTGCCCGTTGCCCGGGGGTGAGCCAAAACTGGCCCGTTTGCTTTTTGAGAACCTGCGAACGCTGGCGGATGAGAAGCTGAGCAAAATTGACTGCGTCGTACTGGTCGATCATGGGTCACCATCCAAAAAAGTCACGGACGTGCGTGTGAAGCTGGCCGGACAGCTGACACCGTACCTGCCCGAACATATCCCCCTGCTGCAGGCGGTCATGGAGCGAAGAGAAGGGCCGGAATACGATTTTAACGGATCACTGTTACAGGATCTTCTGGAAAAACTGGGCTGCGAAAATGACGTTTTAAATGTCGCGATATCCATGCTTTTTCTTTCCCCCGGCAGGCACGCCGGAGAGGGTGGTGATATCGCCGAAATATGCGGTCATGTGATGCAAAACCATCCGGGTTTAAGCGTGCATATCTCACCCCTGGTGGGAGAGAATCCGTTGCTCATTGATTTATTGTGTGACCGGCTGCAAAAAATGGGGCCCAAAAAAAGCAACGGGCCGTCATAAGCGGCCCGTTGGTTTCCTCTTTTTGCCCTTGTGACAATACCCGTTAAGGGGCATGCATCACGACCTCGTTGGTTTGTGCTAGGGGCAGTTGCTCGGTGGCAGTTACGGGATCAAAACGCGATCAATGACGTGGATGTAGCCGTTGTCTGCTTCTACGTCAAAATATGGAGCGACAATCCCTGAGTTCGCTACCGCGAGTGAGTTGCTAAGGTTGTCTTGCAGTGAGAGATCTCCTGCATCCGGGAAGACGTAACCACCAAACAACATACGAACTTTGTCGGCGCCAAATACCGCAGTTGAGTCCTTTTTGCCTCGCACCAAATGATAGTTCAGTACGTCACGTACATACCAGGACGGGTACTGATCGGGTGTCAGGCACAGGTTTGCCTCAACAAATTCAAAAAGATCCTCGAACGCGTCGTCGGTTGGTGCAAACACAGTTGTGTTCAGTCGACTGTCCAGGCGCCTGAATACCTTACTATCAGCAGTGACCAGTGCCAACAGCGTATCGAACGCGCCAGGCACGACATTCTCATTTACGTCCACTGCAACATCAATAAGAGTCGTACGATCCTTCTGCCACCACCAAGCGGAAGCGGTTACCGGAAGTGCAGAAACAAATGCAAAGAGCGATGCTAGAAAAAATATACGTAACTTCATATGTATTCACCTCGATTGATTAAATAGAAGTTTTGTAGATTATTATTATACAAGACCTATACATTGTTAAGCTGTCTTACAGGTTTTATGGGGTGTTTTTATCAGGATGTAGGGAGCCTGTACCACTCTATGACGGGTCGGTTTGAGTAAGCCGAGGGATTAGTTGTCAACAAGCCGTTGATTTTTTTGAAGTACTTCATGCTAGGATGAAAATAGCAATCATTCAATCATCGATAATCACCCTAACTCCCGAAAAGGCTTCTTGAAAATGAACAAAACCGCGATACAAAACTGGAACGTACTGGAAGACCGCAAACCAGCCTATGCTTTAGTCGCTGATGTTGATCTGGTTATTGTGCGATTTGATGATGAAGTTTCTGTTTTATACGGACGCTGCGCACACCGGGGTGCGCTGATGTCAGATGGATCGGTCGATGGCGATAACCTGATTTGTGGTGTACACGGCTGGGACTATCGTCTCGATTCCGGTATCAGTGAATATAAAAACTCTGAGACCCTGCCAAAATTCAAAGCTTGGGTGGAAAACGACACCGTTTTTGTTGATGAAGACGAGATCGCAGCCTGGGCAAAAGCACACCCGCAGCCCTACAAGCGCGATACCTACCAGGGCTTGTTCCAGGACCCTACCGGCACGGCTGATGAACCCCATGTCAAATTGATACGCAAACTATCGGGCGAGGGGCTCAGCAAAGTCGGCCACCACGGACCATCTGCCGCAATGGGCGTTCCACGCGACAGTCTGCCCAAGTGGGATGATCTGCAGTTTGTGGTGAGCCAGTTACACCGTCTGCCACTGCTCGATGAAGAAGCGGTCGGCACGGATCTTGTTATCGGCCCGAACGCTGCGAAACCGCTAAAGCTGGATATTCCATTGTTCGTTTCTGATATGAGTTTCGGGGCGCTATCGGAAGAGGCCAAAATAGCCCTTTCGAAAGGTGCAGAGCTCGCCGGTACTGGCATCTGCTCGGGTGAAGGCGGTATGTTGCCCGAAGAACAATCGGCAAACTCCCGGTATTTTTATGAACTGGCTTCTGCGCGCTTCGGTTTTTCCTGGGACAAGGTCAGGAAAACCCAGGCTTTTCATTTTAAAGGCGGGCAGGGCGCAAAAACCGGCACCGGTGGACATCTGCCCGGTTCCAAGGTGAAGGGTAAGATTGCCGAGGTTCGTGCATTACCGGAAGGTCAGGCGGCGATTTCGCCTGCACGTTTTCCGGAATGGACGCAATTGAGCCAATTCAAAGATTTTGCAGCCGAGGTCCGTGAAAAAACCGGTGGTATACCCGTGGGCTTCAAACTGTCTGCACAACACATCGAGAAAGACATCGACGCTGCGCTCGAAATCGGTGTTGACTACATCATTCTGGACGGACGTGGCGGTGGGACGGGCGCGGCTCCCTTGATTTTCAGAGACAATATTTCGGTGCCCACCATTCCCGCCCTTGCCAGGGCTAGACGCCACCTGGACAACTGTAAGGCGAGCGGGGTAACCCTGATTGCCACGGGTGGTCTGCGAACGCCTGCCGATTTTGCCAAGGCACTGGCACTGGGCGCCGATGGCATCGCCGTATCAAACTCGGCACTACAGGCTATCGGCTGCCTGGGCATGCGTGCCTGTCATACCAATAACTGCCCGGTAGGCATCGCCACTCAAAAGCCGCAACTCCGCGCCCGTCTGCCAGTTGATATTGCCGCCGAAAGGCTTGCAACCTACTTCAGAGCCGCCGTTGAGTTAATGGAAGTTATGGCTCGTGCAACCGGTCATCGGCATTTGAGTGAGTTCAACATTGACGACCTCACCACCTTTAAGAAGGACATGGCTGAACTCACCGGTGTTGCGTATGGTGGCGTGACGTGAAATTTGCGAAGTAATGGGTGACACCCTTTCTTTGGTCTTCCTTCGGAGCGCCGCTAATGGCGGTTCTGCGACCGACTCGAAGAGCCATGGCTATCGGGCTGCGTGTCAGACCCGGATGTGTCATCGTTGGAAAGACTGCGGAACTCGGCCACCGTCAACACCATTCCGATGAGCATAAGACCGAAAACCACAATTCCGAAAAGCAGCAGGTTTATATCGCTCATTTGTTTCGCGCCTCCATACGCATCAACTTGAAATAGATTCCGATGCCCAACACCGAGGGAACCCAGATCGCCGTGAAAATACCCTCCATTCTCTGGCCGTTGAACCAAAGGTAGCCGGATACAAAAAACGAGATCATTACCGCCAGCAGGAAAAAGAAGTCAGCTTTCTTAAACATTTTTTGATTCTCTCTATATTTCAAAGTTAATTACTCATCACCGTAACCAAACGCGGCCATCAAACACCCGGCAATGGCTACTCCGGAAACGATGCGAATGTTGTTCCAGGCAATCGTTTCCAGTTCCAGTGGAAACCAGCCCAGCAATCCGAAGGTCAGGTACAACGAGCCTGCCACTAATAGCGTGATGCCTGCTCGAATGACCCAGTTTCTCAGTGGCTCTCTTACGGGTTGCTTGTCCATATTTATCCTGTTCTGTTAACATTGTATATATATTGTATAGATATAACAATAGATATAAAACGTTTATTATAAACGTAATATAGAAATTATGTACAAAACAAGTATAATATATAATTACATACACGAAACTTCATATCATCTCGTTTTTGTTAACGCCTCTGATACAGAAGCCTGATTCGAAATGCGGTGGTGGGGTGTGATGCCTTCTTCAGTAGCCAGTCACTGAGGGTAACGCGAGGAGCCCTGTAAAAAATTATGATCTATCCTTTGGTAATGAGTGTGGCCTTTATGACGATAGTAAACATCAATATGGATATTGAGCCCTGGCGCTCGATCAATGATGGCGTGATGGGTGGAGTTTCCGCCGGTGGCATGCTGCAATCTGATGAAGGTTTGAAGTTCTCGGGCAGACTTTCGCTTGAAAACAATGGTGGTTTTTCATCGGTTCGCAGGTCGGTCAGCCAGGATCTTTCCAATGCCACCGGGGTTCGCATCCAGGTACGTGGTGACGGGCGGGAATACCAGTTTCGAATACGACAGAGCTCCGGCTTTGACGGTGTCTCCTGGAGCGCTACGTTTTCAAGCAGCGAAAAGTGGCAGCAAATTGATATAGCCCTGGATCAGTTTACCCCGGTATTCAGGGGCAGAACGGTGCCGCAGGCGCGGCCGGTGGTTCCTTCCGAAATTCAGCAAATTGGCTTTCTGTTGGCCGACAAGACAGCGGGCCGGTTTGAACTGGAGATCCGGAGCATAGAATTCATTGGTCCCGAAGACGCTTAGCCCATGTGGACCAATAAAGGTACACAACGGCCACCTTTCGCCGAGGAACCCGCACATTGGCAGGAGTCGGTGTGGGACTATCCGCGTCCGCCTGGGTTAATGGCCGATGGTCGTTTGGTCGAAGTACACAGCGGTGATCAGCTTATCGCCCGGTCGGATAATATCTATCGTATTTGCGAGACAGCCAGTCCGCCCACATTCTATATCCCGCCGGACCAAATCGACTGGAGCCTGCTTGAGCACATCGAGGGCGGTTCTTACTGTGAATGGAAAGGCCTGGCCAGCTATTGGAGTTTGAAATCAGATCCATCCCTGCCAGTTGCCTGGAGCTACCCGAAACCGAGGGCCTTGTTTATCCGCATCGCGAACTTCGTTTCATTTTATCCGGGCCGCCTGTCATGTACCGTTGATGGACAACAGGTGCGTGCACAGCCCGGTGGCTTTTATGGCGGCTGGATTACAGACGAGATTGTCGGGCCGTTCAAGGGCGAGCCGGGCACCGGCCACTGGTAGCGTCGATCGAATGAGTACATTACGCCTTATCCTGGGAGATCAGCTGAGCGCATCGATCGCGACGCTGTCGGATATCGATAAGCAGGCTGACCGGGTGTTGATGGTAGAGGTCAGCGATGAGGCCACCTATGTGCGCCACCACCAGCAAAAACTGGTCCTGGTGCTCTCGGCGATGCGACATTTCGCTGCTGAACTGAGAAAAGACGGTGTTCAGGTCGACTATGTTCGCATGGACAGCAAGGCTAATACGGGCTCATTCAGCGGCGAAGTCAAACGGGCATTGCAACGCCGCCACTATGATCAACTGGTGGTAACAGAGCCGGGGGAATGGCGGGTCCGCGGGATGATGCAGAACTGGCAAAAAGATTTCGACATACCGGTTGAGATTCGCGACGACGACCGCTTTTTGTGCTCACTTGCGGAGTTCGCGCAATGGGCAAAAGACCGTAAAAGCCTGCGCATGGAGTATTTTTACCGCAGCATGCGACGTAAAACCGGCTGGTTAATGGAGGGTGACAAGCCCGTCGGTGGCGAATGGAATTATGACAGGCAAAACCGCAAGTCACTGCCCAGCGGCATGACATTCCCCAGGCGGCTACGGTTCGAAGCCGATGAGATCACGCGGGATGTCATGCAACTGGTAAAAACACGCTTTGATCATCATTTTGGCGACCTTGAATCATTTGGCTGGGCCACCCGGCGGGTGGATGCGCAGCGGGCATTGACACATTTCATCGCGGAATGCCTGCCGGGTTTTGGCGATTACCAGGATGCCATGAAAAGCGGTGAGGATTTCCTCTTTCATGCCCTTATCTCCCCCTACCTGAATATCGGCTTACTGGACCCTCGCGAGGTTTGCGAAGCGGCCCTGCAGGCCTTCGAAGATGGGCGGGCTCCGTTGGCTGCGGTCGAAGGCTTTGTAAGACAGGTCGTGGGCTGGCGCGAATACATACGCGGGTTTTACTGGCTGCAAATGCCGGGATACGAACGCAGCAATTTTCTGGAGGCAAAGCGCCCGCTGCCGGATTTTTTCTGGACCGCCGAAACCGACATGAACTGCCTGCGCCAGACCATTGAGACAACCCGTCGCCATGGCTATGCACATCATATCCAGCGTCTGATGATCACCGGCAATTTTGCCTTGTTGACCAGCCTGGCGCCGGCCGAGGTGGAGGCATGGTATTTGCTGGTATATGTGGATGCGTTCGAGTGGGTCGAGCTACCCAATACGCATGGAATGGCGCTGTTTGCCGATGGTGGCCTACTGGCATCCAAGCCATATTCGGCATCGGGCGCCTATATTAATCGTATGTCGGACTATTGCTCAGGCTGCCGCTTCAGTCCAGGCAAAAAACTCGGCGAAGGAGCATGCCCGTTCAATTACCTTTACTGGTATTTCCTGCTCAGCAAGGAGAAACAGCTCAGATCCAATCCGAGAATGGGGCTGGCCTACCGAAATCTTTTCAACAAGCCCGAAGCCGAAATTGATACCATCGTGCAACAATCTGAGCAATTTCTCGAAAACCTGAACCGGGGAGACGAGCAGCTATGAACATATCCAGCCTGCCCGCCCACCTTGCCGAGCGCTGCGTGGTGCATGGGGATGCGGGGATTGATGGCTCGGGTGAATTTGTTCTCTACTGGGCACATCATGCACTGCGGGCAGATGAAAACCCGGCGCTTCAGACGGCGGCGGCACTCGCGCTGAAGCTGGAACTACCATTGCTGGTTTACCAGGGTTTGGGTGGCAGGCACCGCTACAATGCCGATCGCCACCATCGCTTTATTCTTGAAGCGGCCCGCGATTTTTCCGACGCGCTGGCCAAACACGGTCAACGCCTTGTGTTCCACTTGCCCGATGACCCCGTCAAAGCGGGTCCAATACGTGCGCTTATGGCACGCAGCGCGGTGGTTGTCAGCGAACTGTACCCGGTACCGCCATTTAAGCAGTGGTATCAGCAGCACGTGGCTGCCAACCCTGAACTCACGCTGGTGTTAGTGGATGCGAGCTGCATTATGCCCATGCCGCTGTCCGCCCAGCAGCCAACACGGGCCTTCCAGTTTCGAAAAAGCAATGATGAAGAACTGAAACACAGGGTTGCGCAAGGCTGGCAGGATGCAGAGCAATGGCCTGAACCATTCCTCGGCTCGCCGGGCTTTGAGCCCTTCGATTTTTCCATACCTTTGTCTGACGCCATCGCCAAATGCCGTATTGATCACTCAATACCCGCCCTGCCAGAAACACCGGGCGGTTCGAAGGCCGGCTATCATCGCTGGAATACTTTCCTGCACAGCGGCCTCTCCAGGTACCATGAGTTGCGCGATGACTCGGCCTTACCGGAAGCGGTCAGCCGCATGTCACCCTACCTGCATTACGGCTGCGTTTCGGTCTTTTCTATCGCTGGCGATGCAAGCAGAAAAGGCGGGGAGGGCGCACACAAATTTCTCGATGAACTGCTGGTCTGGCGCGAGCTCTCACACCACTTTTGTTTCAGGAGCGAGCAGCTTGAAACCCTGGATATACTTCCCCATTGGGCCAGTGAGTCACTGCGCCAGCATGAGGCGGATCCGCGAGAAATGACATTCGACTGGGAAACCCTGGCCAGGGCAAAAACCGGCAACCCTTTGTGGGACCTGGCCCAGCGCTCGCTCTTGCGGCACGGCGAACTGCATAACAACCTGCGCATGACCTGGGGTAAAGCCATCCTCCCATGGACGCACAGTGCCAGGCGTGCGATGAAACTGATGATCGACCTGAATCATCGTTTTGCGCTTGATGGTAACGACCCGAACAGCTATGGCGGTCTGTTGTGGTGTATGGGCCAGTTCGACCGGGCTTTTCCGCCCGGCCCGGTATTTGGCAAAGTCCGGCAACGCTCGCTTGCACGTCATGCAAAGCGGCTTGATATGAATCGCTATGCCCGTATCGTCTCACCGCCAGCGGGCGGCAAGCGTCTGCGTATCGGTGTGGTGGGAGCCGGTATGACCGGGCTGACTGCAGCGCGCACCTTGTCCGACCAGGGTCATGACGTGGTGGTGGTTGAAAAATCCCGCGGCCCGGGTGGCCGCATGAGCACGCGAAGAAACGCAGACCTGCGGTTCGATCATGGCGCACAATATTTCACGGCGCGGGATCCCCGCTTTTTGCGGCATGTCTTGGCCTGGCAGGAGCGCGGACTGGTGCACGCATGGGATGCCCGGATCGCAACCATTGGTGACCGCGAAAGCAGCAATAAAAGTCAAAGCGCGGAACGATTCGTGGCAGTACCGGGGATGAACGCAATTTGCAGCGAGCTGGCGAGGGAACTGCCGGACTGCCGCTTCAACTGGTCGGTAAGTAAACTGAAACGACTGGAAAAAGGATGGATTCTGACCTCTGACGAAGGACAAACCCTTGAGTGTGATGCGCTGGTTTTTACCACGCCGCCTGAGCAGGCACGGACATTGCTCGCCGACCCTGAGGTCGATGAACTGCTCAGTGGGGTGGAAATGATGCCATGCTGGGCGCTTATGCTTGTTTTGGATGAGCCCCTTTTCGCAGAACATGATGCTGCCTTTGTCAACCAGGGTCCACTCAGCTGGGTATCCAGCCAGCCTTCGCGACCAGAGCGCCCGACAGCCAATGCCTGGGTGCTTCATGCCAGCCCGGAATGGTCTTCGATGCACCTGGAAAAGTCTGCAGATGAAGTGCGGGACCTGCTGCTTGAGGCAGCGCGTGAACTGCCGCTGTCGCAACCCTTTACAGTGCGATCAGCCGTTGCTCACCGCTGGCGCTATGCGCTGGCCCGACAGCCGTTGCATTGCGGCGCCATCTGGCTTGGCTCAAAAAACCTGGCGCTCGCGGGTGACTGGTGCCACGGCTCACGGGTCGAAGGGGCTTTTCTCAGTGGCATTGCAGCGGCCGGTCGAATCATGGCTGCGCAGGATCGGAAGACATAAAAACCATACAATACAAATAAGACAGCCAGCGTTCAAGGAATATGGGTGTCCAAGCTTTTCCACCAAGCTTTTCCAAACTTTTTCATTCGACAAAATACGTCAACTGACTCTGGCCCCAGATTTTTTCCGAAAACGCGAAAACGTATCCGGCCCCTTTTGTATAGGCCACAATTCAGGCCACTGGAACCCAAACCAGCTTGGCCTCGGCCACCCGGATGTCGGTCTTCTCCAGGCCGATCTGGAGGGTGTCCATCGCGGCGGCCATCGCATCGTACTGTTCCTGAATGCTGATCAGGGCATCTTCCAGTTCTTGCTCAAGTTCCACCAGGTCCTGCTGCTTGGCGTTGAGTTTTACTTCTGCGGTTTCTACCCTGGCCTTGGCTTTCTTCGAAGCCGTCCGTCGCGAGGCGGCTTTGCTCAAGGTGCTGGAATTAAGCCGTCCTTTCAGAAATGCTCCGAGCAAGTCACCGATACCCGACATCACTTCGCCTTGTGTGCGGGATGATGCGTCCACTTCCAGTTCCCTTACCCGGGCGTCGGCTGATGAAATCTGGTCTTGAAGCCGATCGATGCGTTTGGCGTATCGCACTTTCAATCCGCTGACCTTGAGGTCGGCGGCCTGGTCTGCAGCATCCTGGCATCTGTCCTGAAAGGCCTCCTCGCTCTCGCCGACCCGTGAGTACAGCTTCAAACCTGTACATTTCCAGATCTCGATGCTGCGGTTGGCGACCAGGTGGGACTTGAGATCGGCCTGTAAAGACGTCCAGAAGGTTTTGTTCTGGAGTTTGGTGTTACCAAGCTGATAACTGACCCCGGGTGGTGCTTCTGATTGGAAATCCCGGTCGTCATGATCAACCGACAAGACGTCTTCGACGTCAATCATGCCGTCCATTGGAAAGATCACGGCCTCGTAGGTTTCGGTATGGCTGACGCCTGCCCTGGTATCGTCGTAGAGGAGTTGCACGGTGACCGCAGCGGCCGGTGCCAGGCATGTTCCGGTGGGGTCTGCACCCAGCTCCGCGGCCCAGGAGGCTGCCGGATCCAGGTACACGGCCTCAATGCCTGCCGCAACGGTTGGCGCCATGACTGCCGGTGAGTCGATTGCCTCAATATTTGCGCCCGGTGCCTGTGATGGTGTCGATGCAACTGCCGCAGCAACCGGCGCTTGTGCGGCTTTGGCCTTGTAGGTCTCCATTAATGAAGCCACCTGGGCCCGTGTAAACGGCCCGAAGCGGTAACACATGGAGTGTCGCCGGCTCAAGATGGTCTGGGTCCCTTTCTTGGCCAGATGCATCACGAACTGGCGTTTCTCGAGGTTGGAGATGGTCGAATCCAGGTCCAGCGTGCTGCTCGGTATCCCGTCAAGGATGCGCCGCTTATCGTTGTCAGTCTGCAGGCGCCCGACGATCCAGGTCCCCGCATTCGACATGGCTTTGTAATCGATATCCACCGGATTCTGGGTGACCAGGACCAGTCCGACACCAAATGCCCGGGCCTGTTTCAATATTGTGAGAATCGGTTTCTTGGAAGGCGGCTCGGCGGTCGGAGGCGCATAACCAAATGCCTCGTCCATGTAAACCAGTGCCGCCAATTCAGACGTCCCCGGTCTTGATCGCATCCAGGTGACGACCTTGGACAGCAGCAGCGTGACCACGAATTGACGTTCCGTTTCGCTGAGATGCGCCATGTAGATGATGGAGCAGCGGGTCTTGCCGCTTTGCCCGATGAGGTTCTCAATATCCAGCGGTTCACCCTCGAGCCATGATGCCATCGACGGGGAGGCCAGCAGGGAGTTGAGCTGCATGGCCAGTTTCATTCGTTGTTTTTCGTTGAAAAACATTTCCAGATCGAATACGCCGAGCTTGCGGAAGGGTGGCTTGGGTATCTGGCCTACCAACGTCGCCAGGTCGAGGTCTTTCCCCTGGCGCCACCAGGTCTCAATAATCATGGAGATCAGGATGTGTTCGGGCCCGGACACCGGATCGGAATTTATACCCGCCAGCACCAGGATGGACGAGACCAGGCCTTCGATCTCATCGCGGATGATCTCGGCGTTGTCTTTCCAGTCCAGGTCGGGTGCCTTGAGCGACCCCAATACATTCATTCCCACACCGATGGATGAGCCCGGGGTGTAGATCTTGAACTCGGTGTTGTCGCGAAGTTTGCGAATACGCTCCGGGGTGATGCCATGCCCAGCCAGGTCGGCCCGCCGCTCGGTGGACTCTTTGGCGGCCATGTCGGCAACGGTTTTGCCCTTGCGCCTGGCCTTGCCCTCGTCCATCCACGGCGCAAGGTCCTCGGGATTGCTGTCGGGAAAGTTGAGCATGATGTTGCCCATGTCGCCCTTCGGGTCAAGGATCAGCGTGGGAATACCGCTGAGCAGCGCCTCTTCGAGCATGTTGACCCCAAGCCCGGTTTTGCCCGAACCGGTCATTCCGAAAATCACGCCATGGGTGGTCAGTGTGCTGGCTTTGAGCAGCACCGGTTCATCGGTTACGCTTTCACGCCCGATATAGAGTTGGCCCTTTTTAGTATCCACCAGGTGAAAGTACCACCGGCGGATGCGATGGACAAGACCCATGGGAAATTCAAGTGGTCGTGCTGTGCCCGCTCCCCATACCTTCCGCTTGCAAACTCATTTTTTCTTCAGTTCACGAATGTATACAACTTTATGGTTCGTGCTGCCTTGCTCTCTCACCTCGGACTTAAAAAGCTTCGTGGCAGACACCAACGTGTTGAGCTTTCCATAGCCATAATTGCGAGGGTCAAACTCAGGGGACTGCTTCGCGATTATACTGCCCACAGTAGCAAGAGGGGCCCAGCCACTGTCATCAGATGAATCTTCCACTGCGTTACGTAATAGTTTCACCAATTTCGTATCCTGTCTCAATTCAGTGCTGGATTTTTGGGCGATGGCTTTGCTTTCATCGGTCTTTGCCCGCAAAACTTCGGTATATATGAACTTGTCACAAGCAGACACAAAAGGGGATGGGGTTTTTTGTTCACCAAAGCCATAAACCAGTAATCCCGACTCCCTGATCCTTGATGCCAGCTTGGTAAAATCACTATCACTCGAGATCAGACAGAAGCCGCCGAAGTTGCCTGTGTACAACAGATCCATGGCGTCAATGATCATGGCACTGTCAGTTGCATTCTTACCCGTGGTGTAAGCAAATTGCTGGATGGGTTGAATTGAGTGCATCAACAACACTTCTTTCCACCCTTTCAGGCGTGGTTCGGTCCAGTCGCCGTAGATTCTTTTGACGCTGGCTGTTCCGTAGTTGGCAATTTCAATCAGCAGGCCGTCGACGGTGCTTGGCTGGGCGTTATCCGCGTCTATCAGTACGGCTAGTTTGTCGGTGTTTTCCATGGTGTTCTCAAAGGCTCACAATGTTCGTCAACTTCGGCGGTAAGTTTTGCACTGGACTACTTAAGGTATTCTTGTGTGGCTCCTTTTACAAGTTCCTTTTTTGTTCTTTCTTGACAATTCATGAAATATCATGAAATATGTGAATATGAAACTTAAAAAATTCGCAACCCAAATTGATGAAGCGACACTTGAAGATCTCCGTGCCTATTCCAGGAGCACAGGGAGGAGTATCTCCGCTGTGGTCTCAGAAGCGGTGGGAGAGTACTTGAAAAAGTCCAGTGTGCGTCCAGCTTTTCGCAATGCCATGGATGAAGTACTGCAAGATCACGCCGAGTTGTTAAACAAACTGGCCAAATAGTGACACCGACCACTCTATTTCCAACTCTGCAGGAAACTCACGAGCTACATGAGCAACTGATATTGCGTTTTGGCGGTTCAAAAGGCGCGCGTGACCTGGGGTTGCTGGAGAGTGCCCTGGTAAGGCCGCAAACGGGCTACTACGAAACACTATCGATGCAAGCGGCAGCGCTACTCCAGAGTCTTTGTCAAAATCATTGTTTTGTAGACGGGAATAAGCGCGTTGCATTTGCAAGTACAGCAATTTTCCTGCGAATGAATGGCTATCGTTTAATTGTGAAGCCGGACGATGGCGAGTCCTTCCTGGTCGAACAGGTCATACAAAAGAGAGTCACCATCGAAGTAATTGCGGCTTGGCTTGAAGGCTGTATGAAAAAGGTTGATTGATGCTACAAAGCAAAAAAGGGGCCAAAAAAGGGGCCCCTTTTTTTCCCTTTTTTTTATTCGTACCGCAAAGCAATGATCGGGCTGGAACGCGATATGCGTAGCGCGTGCCCGGCTACCGTGCCCCAGGACAGCAGGACCGCGATAAGCCCTGATACCAGCAGGATCACGATTGGCGTATCAATGCGGTCGGCAAAAAATTCCAGGTAAGATTTCGAAGCGAACCATGCGGCGGGCAAGGCGATTAACAGGGCCCACATCACGGGCTTCGAAAACTGCCACACCAGCAAGCGCGTAATCTGGAATGAATTTGCACCCAATACCTTACGGATACCGATTTCCCGGGTTCGTTGTGTTGCCATAAATGCGGCCAGGCCAAACAAACCGATCAGGGCGAGGACAAGGGCAATAAACGCAAACCCCGCCAGCGCCATATTCATGTACTTCAGAATCTGGAAAACATCGTTAAACACGTCATCAAGAAAGCGCCCCTGGATGGGGTATTCCGGTATGACGCGCTTCCACCCATCTTCGATTTGGTCAACGGCTGCCATGAAGTCAGGGCCGGTTATCCGGACCGAGCCGATCCGCAGGTTCGAGGGCTGGTACATGAAAACCCAGGGCTTCTCGGTGTTGAACAGGCCGATAATATTCTGCGTTGGCACAACACCCACGATAACCAGTTCGCGCAGGCTGTTGTCTTCATTAAGGTCGTAAAATCGCTGATTGATGGCGTCAGCAGCTGATCCGATACCCAGTTTTGCAACGGTCAGTTCGTTGACCACTACATTCAGGACCTCGCTATCTTCGCGCCGCTCATCATTAGCAACGGATCGCGACAGATTCCTGCCTTGCAGCAAGGGAATATCGTAGGTAGCGAGAAACTCGGGGGTCAAGTACATTTGGTACAAATCGACCTGGCTGGCTTCATCACCCGGTTGCATGGAGACGTCAAAGGTCGAGTTGTTCTGCTCAAAGGGTACCTGTGAGGAGAACGTGACGCTTTCTATATTGGGCTGGGCTTCCAATTCATGCCGCAGCGTTTCCAGGCGCTCACTGATGCCTTCAACATTCAACCGTCCCAGTGTATAGATTTCCGAGCGCGGGAAAACATAGCTCGATTCCTTCACTTGCTCGTTTTGCATAAAGACGATGGTCACCAGTGACAGCATGAAAGCGGAGATTGCAAACTGAATTCCGATCATGACCGAGCGGACTTTTGAGCCCTTTTTGCCCTTTCGCGCAATATCACGAAGCGCATCGATGGGTTTTGTGCGTGTGATCAGCCAGGCCGGATAAGCACCGGCAAAAAATCCTACAACGGCCGTGGTTGCGACTAGCCACGGCAAGGTCTGCAGATAATTGATCTCTAATACCTTGTTGGTCGCGTTATTGAACAAGGGAATGATGACTTCCAGGATTGCGATCGCAAAAACCATCGCGATGGTCGCGATTGTCATGCTCTCAACAAGAAACTGGACAAGTAGTTGCGTCCTGTTTGCACCCATTGTCTGACGCATGCCCACCTCGCGGCTACGCCCCAGTGACTGCGCGGTTGCCAGGTTTGTATAGTTGACGCAGGCCACCAAAAGCACCAACAGGCTCAGTAACTGGATGGCCGCGACAACCGGCAAACCAATCATGTCCCAGATGGCCAGGTTCGCATTTCGCAGGGGCTTGGCAAACAGACCTGCAATGACCTCGCGTTGCTCATCCGGCACCAGGCGGGCGTGAATGCTTTTCAGCTGGTCATCCAGCCAGGCACCATCAAGATTGTCGGGTAACAGCACATAGGTCATATTGCCGATTGAAAGGTTGCTCCATTCGCCGGCTACATCGAAATCGCGCATACGGCCCAGCGCCTTTATCGGTGCAACTATTTCAAGGGCAGCATCCATGACCACCATCGAGTTGAAGTGTGAGTTCAGAGGCACATCCCTGATGACGGCGGATACGGTGAAATCAAATTCGTTGTCCAGTGTGACGACCTTGCCAACAACGTCCGTGTTGCCAAAATACTTCATTGCCATGGATTCTGTGAGCAGGATTGCCGACGGATCATCCAGCGCCGTATTATCGCCATGGAGGTAATCGAAATCGAAAATCTGCAAAAACTCAGGATCAGCGAAACGAATGTTCTGGTAAAAACCTTCCGCACCCATCTTGATCAGGAATTCCCGCGCAATGGTGCGTGCTGTCATTTCAACATCGGACAGCTCGGCATCAATGATCGGCCCGACTGCCGAAAACGTTGCACTCATCTCGCTCACACCAACATCAAGGCCTTCAGCAGCAACAGAACCGATGGTGTAGGTCCGGTCAGCCTTTTCGAAGAACTGGTCGTGGGTTTCCTCGTATTCAATCAGCAAACCGCCAAATACATAAATTGTCAGGCCGATTGCGAGACCCGCGATATTGATCACCGCAAAAAGCTTGTTCTTACGCAGGTTTCGCAGTGCACTTATCAAGTAATTCCAAAACATAAGATTTCTCGCTCCTGATGATTGATGATTTGCCGCTAGGCTGCGCGGACGTTTTCGGTGACGACGTGGCCGTCGAAAAGGTTGACCGTCCGGTGCGCGTAATCGGCATGGGCCGGTGAATGCGTCACCATCACGATGGTTGTGCCCTCTTCATTTAAAGAGCGCAGCAATTCCATTACTTCCTGGCCGTGCACCGAATCGAGGTTGCCGGTGGGCTCATCAGCAAGTATCAAGGGCTGGTTGCCAACAACGGCCCTGGCAACGGCAACACGCTGCTGTTGGCCGCCCGAGAGTTGACCGGGCAGATGCTTGGCCCGGTGCGCAATTCCCATCCGGTCCATAACATTGGCAACACGGGTTTTCCGTTGGCTCGCGGGCATCTTGTGGTACAGCAGCGCCAGCTCAATGTTTTCTGCTACGGTCAATTCATCGATCAGGTTGAAGTTCTGAAATATGAAGCCGATATTCAGCTTCCGAATCGCGGTTAATTGCGTTTCCTTGTAGCCGGCGACGTTTTCATCAAAGAAGAAGTAGCTGCCCTCGGTTACGTCATCCAATAAGCCGACGATATTGAGCAGGGTTGACTTGCCACAGCCCGAAGGACCCATGACGGCCACAAAGTCGCCTTGTGCGATTTCGAAATTGACGCCATTCAAAGCAACGGTTTCAACCTCGTCGGTTCGATATACCTTGTATAAGTCATGCAACTTGAGCATTTTTAGATCCTCTTGTGTTATTGGCAGTTCGTGTTCATGAAGCGCTTCAGGCTTCGTCGAGTGAAAGCCGGTCCATATCGGCATAGCTGGTGTAAGGCGATGTAACCACCCTCTCGCCGGCTTCCAGTCCGTCGAGCACCTCGATAAAGCTGGTGTTCCGGCGTCCCAGCCTGACCGGCCGTTTAATCGCTTCGCTACCATCGGGCGAGACAACAAATATCCAGTTGCCACCTGTTTCCTGGTAGAACGAGCCATTGGGTATGAGCAAGGCACCGGTGTTATCACCCAGTGTGAGCCGTAGTTGTAATGTCTGTCCGCGCCGCACGCCAACGGGTTCTTCGCTGAAGGCCATGTCAACCTCGAACTGGCCGTCTTTAACCTGCGGATAGATTTTGGCAATTTCCATATCGAAGCTGCGGTTGTTGTGTTCGGCAACGGCGACCTGCTCTAAATCAACACGGCCGAGATAATACTCATCAATACGCACATTCAGCTTGAAGCCGTCCGGGTCATCGACTTGTCCAAGACGGCCGCCACGTTCGATTGATTGGCCGACCTCGATATTAAAGCCGGACAATTTGCCGGCGATCGGGGCCCTGACATTCAGGTCGTCGAGGTTTTTACGTGCGAAGTCGAGGCTGGAGCGTAACTGCTCACCGGCGATACGGAGTTGTGCCAGTTGCTGCTCCTGCAAACGTGCATCGGTAGCCTGGCTTTCCAGCGTAACTTCGCGGCGGTCCTTGTAGTACTTGAGTTCGTCTTCAAGGTCATCAATGGTTGATTGCGATACCAGGTCTTTTACAGCCAGTTCGCGTTGGCGTTCAATACTGCGTGTCAGCCGTTTAACCTGGTAATCGATTTCGATCAGGTTGCGCTTATGGGACAGCCGGTTCTGTTCCAGCTGCAATTCAATTGTGCGCATGAAGTTGAGCTGCTCGGTGACCTCGGCTTCACGTCCGAGTACCACCAGTTGCAAATTTGTATTCGACAAAATGGCGATGGGCTCGCCGGCCTCGACCAGGGCCCCGTCTTCCACCAGTACCTGGTCGACACGGCCACCTTCAATGGCATCCAGGTAGACGGTGCTGCGCGGTATCAGCCGGCCACGCAACGGGATGTAGTCTTCGAAGGTACCTGTCGTCACGGTTGATATGGCGATTCGTTGGGAATCAACACTGAGGCTGCGCCCGTCGAGCAGGGAATCGACGAGCCACCACGCGAATGCAAGCAGCAGCAGACCAACGATGCCGAAGCCGGCTTTATGGCTGAGCGGCATCTTTTTTTCAACCACGCGATCCATCCCCTGTCCGGAGATGCTTACTCCATCACTTTTGTGCATCGCGGATAGTTTGCTGATCTTGTTCACGCTGCTTGCTCCCGGGAGAAAATCACTTTGTCATCTCTGAATATGCAGATTACGTGCCAAATTGTATATTACTGAAATCGTTGACTATATTATTATCAACGTTTTGAATAGACTCATTGGATTGTACGATATCGGACATTTGGTGTACGATATCGGACAGTTTTATCGGTGCTGAAATGCAAAAAAAGAACGACAATATAAAAAGCGGTAATATACTGATCGTTGACGACGATGAGGATATCCTGATCGCAGGACGCCTGATGCTAAGCCGGAATTTTGCACAGGTCATCACCTGTCGCCGGCCTGATACCATCCCCGAACTACTCAAAAGTCACCAGTTTGACGCGATATTGCTGGACATGAACTTCGGCCCCGGTGAGTCTTCGGGTAAACAGGGTCTTGAATGGCTGGAAAGAATCCTGGAAATTGATCCCCGGCTGGTTGTCGTCATGATCACGGCACACGGCAGCGTTGATACGGTGGTTGAGGCAATGAAACGCGGCGCCATGGATTTTGTCGCCAAACCCTGGCAAAACGAGAAGGTTATCGCAACGCTTTCCACTGCCGTCGCCCTGCACCGAAGCCGTATTGAGGCAGAGTCACTGCGGCAGACCAACCGTGCCCTGGTTGAAGCAACATCAGCGCCAAGCAGCAATATCATCGCTCAATCCGATGCAATGAATGCCGTGTTTGCGCTCGTCAGGCGCGCTGCCCCGACAGATGCAAACGTGCTGGTACTGGGTGAAAACGGAACCGGCAAGGAGCTCATTGCGCGTGAATTACACCGTAAGTCGGCACGTTCCGATAAGGTTTTCCTCTCCGTTGATGTCGGCTCGATTGCCGAATCGTTATTTGAGTCCGAGATGTTTGGTCACCGCAAGGGTGCTTTCACGGGTGCAGCTGAAGACCGCCCGGGGCGCTTCCAGGCGGCCAACGGCGGAACCCTGTTTCTTGACGAGATTGGCAACCTGCCACTGCATTTGCAGGCCAAGCTTCTGAATGCACTGGAACAGAGAAAAGTGACGCCGGTGGGCTCCGACACAGCGGAAGAAATTGACGTGAGACTGATATCAGCAACCAATGTTTCTGCCGAAGCTCTCAGAAATAGCAGCCATTTCCGCCCTGATCTGTTGTTCCGGCTTAACACCGTTGAAATCACCCTGCCGCCACTGCGCGAGCGGCGCGACGACATTTTGCCTATTGCAAATCACTACCTGGCAATGTATTCACGCAAATACTCGACTTCGCCCAAATCATTTTCTGCACAGGCCGAGCAGGCCATGCGGGTTTATGACTGGCCGGGTAATGTGCGCGCACTTCGTCATGCCATTGAGCGTGCAGTCATCCTTGCTTCGAATAATGTCGTAGAAGCGGAAGATCTCCAGTTGAACTACGGTACGCTCGCGGCTCAGCCCGACATCATCGCCGATGAACCGGTCGTGCTTAAACTCGACGAAATGGAAAAGGCAACCATCCAGAAAGCCTTGTGTAAACACGGCTTCAATATCTCACATGCCGCAAAAGAGCTTGGGCTGACCCGTGCCTCCCTGTATCGACGCATGGAGAAACATGGTCTTTAAACGCTTCCAGGTGCAGTTGGCCAGCAGGCTTTTGGTTGCCATGGCGGCGATGTTGGCGGTGGTGTGGTTTGCGATACAGCCGGGCTATCATAGTAT
>Ga0316187_10000112_pt1 | contig 50978 bp, 42 predicted proteins | sample CroRivburrow1_MG_FD_204927 | JGI IMG/M metagenome (GOLD analysis project Ga0316187, IMG submission 204927) | Coastal sediment microbial communities from Maine, United States - Cross River worm burrow 1 | ecosystem: Environmental > Aquatic > Marine > Coastal > Sediment | place: USA: Maine...
CTTTTGTTGTAATTTCAATGGCTTCTCTATGTGAGGCCACAAAAGCATGCACCGGATTACGTACATGTGAATCATATATACCGGAATAAGGGGCAACCTCCTTAGCCAATTCAATCACTTCTTGAGTCTGACTATACATCCCGGGCTCATACATCAACCCGGTTGATAATCCCACCGCGCCCATATCCATACCCTCTCTGACCATTTCCTTCATTTGATTTAACTCTTCTGGAGTAGGCTCTCTTTGCTGATCCCTTTTCATTACCCTTCCCCGTATGCCATTGTGCCCTATATAAAAAGCCACATTCGTTCCGATCCCATTTTTAGCATAAACTCCAAGCATATAACTTAACCTGGAAGGGGATAGCATTCCATCAGGCCCACCCACAATGGTTGTTACACCTTGACGGATAACTCCTTCATTCAACTTATTATCAGGATTTAGGAGCGCCTGGTCAGTATGGCTATGAACATCAATAAAACCAGGTGCGACAATCAAGCCTGACGCATCAATCATAACCTGCGCTTCAACCTTTTCACCAGGCCTTATAAGTTTCATAATACCATCTTTGAGAAGCAGATCACTTTTAAATGAGGGATTTCCAAGCCCGTCAATTATTGTTCCGTTACGAATTATGAAACTGGTAGGGGGTGTTTGACTGAAAGATATAAAAAGGAATCCAATAGCCAGGAAAATAAAATTTCTTATGGTTTTCATTTGATTCAAATGCATATCTAACATGTAAAGATTGTTTTGTCTCCTTAGTGAGTAGTCTTTCTACAATATGTGATTCAGGATTGAATGTGAATTAGTAAAATACTTGTTAATCCAGGTTATTTACATCCTTTTTCCCTTTGAATAATCCAACAATATAATTTAATATTTATCATATTGCAAATCCACTAAACCATTCATCTATCTTTTCATAAAAAAAGCAGAGATGATCATAGCCAGTTTAATAAATATTGTTAACGTAGCACAAAAGAGGAAATAGCAATTTAGGAAAAAAGATAGGTATGCTTAATTGGTTTTTCATGGTTGTAAAGTTTAGTGTGGTTTTTTATTTATAAAACTTAGTAATGTACGAAATTGGATTTATAAAAAAAAATGTGATGCCGATTGGTGGTGATGTAGTCAGCATTGATTCTTGTATAACTACTGCAACAATGAAATGAAGGATATTCAAAATATTAGAATTCGACTCAGCAATAAATTATAACGACTCAGCAATATAAACTGCCTATCCTGCATTAATTATTTTACTTCTATACTCATAAGAAGTTAGTTTGTCCTGCCAATATTTTTAGTGAATTGTGAGTTTAAGGTCAAATTGATAATAATTTAAAAGCGTATAAATTAATAGTAATGAGAGCAGAAATAAAGAAAGTATTCATTTGGTTAGGGTTAAGTTTTCTGATGTTGATATTATGGATCAGCGGGATTGCTCTTGGCAATGTGGTATTCCCCAGTAATCTTATGGAGATGGCATCCGATTCCAACAATTATACTGAACTATTGTTCTTTCTGATTTGTGGCTTGAACACCTGGATAATAATGTATTTCATTTACAACTCTCGGATTAATGGCTGGAAACTGGCAGGAATCCTATTTCTGGTAACATTCGGCATCCAATATTTTATGTCTCAAATTGAATCACTTTGGTTTAACGATAGTCTCAAGTTACCAATCAATGGTATTTGGGCTATTATAAGCGGAGGGGCTGTTATGTATTTATTATTTGCGCCAATTGCCACTTGGCTCACAGGGAAATTCAACACGGGTATTGAATCCCAGAACGCTCAAGTTCAAATGCAAGTTTACCCTATGGCTATAAGAATAATTTTATTGTCAGTAGTTGTATGGCCATTAATATATTTTCTTGCAGGTTATCTGATAGCCTGGCAATTCGATGATGTAAGAATGTTTTACTCAGGGACGACAGATATGGATCCTTTTCTATCAATAATGAAAGAAAATTTTGATTCAGGTCTTTATTTTTTTCAAATCATTAGAGGGTTCTTATGGATATTAATTGGATTTCTCGTTTTGAATACTGCCAAAGGATCCTGGATTCACAAAGGGATAATACTTGGTTTGCTAATTACAATACTGGGGAGTAGCGGTTTACTTTTACCAAATCCAGTAATGCCTTATGCGGTAAGAATGGCACATTTTGTAGAGACGGCTCCTTCAGGTTTCATTTGGGGTATCATAATAGCCTGGGTTTTTAGAAAATTTTAAACTAATACAACCTGGTTTTTTGAGATAAAAGCCTTCTATCTCCTATTGACTTTTCAATCTAATGAAATTTGTTTATAACTTTTGGCCTCCGGCTCCCCTGTAGCTGTTATTCCCTAATAATAGGATTTGATCACCAGTGCCTTTCATTCAGCGGGTAAAAATTCTGCTCATTCACTACCAAACTACTGCACTTGTACCACGCATGCAAAATATTTATTCGGTCACAAAAACAAAATCTGTCCACTTCAGGCTTTCAAAATAATAAGCGGCTGCACCGGATTCAGGTAAAAGATAGGATCCTTCGACCAGATAGGTAACAAGTTCATCAGCAAGGTCTTTCATCGGACCAAAGGCCTCTTTTACAGCAATAGTTTCCGGAGCGCCCGTTGGCCAGTATTTTTCTCTTGCTTCAGTTGATGTGATAGCAAAAATAGTGATATACGATCCAATATTTTCACCGGCAACTGCCTTATAATAGAACAATCCCATATCAGGTAATAATTGTGATAAAGAGGGGTTCAGTTTTTCTTTAACGAATTCTTCAAAAGCTTCTGTACGATCTTCCCTGACCTGAATGTAATGGAACCCCAGGATGTCAGCAATAGGTAATGGATCAAGCTCATCTGCTCCAATAAGCATGTATTCAGTATACTTTTCCAGGTTAATAAGATAACTGGATGGTCTGTCTGTCAAAGACTTTATTTGAGAGAAGGATAGGTCTGTAAAAGGACTCTGAATAGACAATGCCTTATCCTGATTGGTCACATTATTCATAATACAGGTGAGTAAATATTCGCCATTTTTATCTCCCCGGTCTGCCTGTAACAAATAAAGAAGGCTTCCAGGTATTACTTTCGACCATTCAGGTGCGACTTCATCAATAAAAAATTTTTCGAATGCTTCTGGATTTACATTTTTTTTCAGAACTGAATTGCTTGTAATGATCACCTCACCCAATTGCAATTTCTGGGCTATGGAATTATTACCGGATAAAAAAAATAAAAATAAAATAATTGAGGGTATTAATAATTTAGTCATAATCTCCTTTTAATAAAAAATTTAATACTTATATTTTTAATAACAAAGAGAACCACTTGTTGAGAATTCTAGTCCCGATTATTCTTGTTCTCCTGTCCCTTCTCCAGATTATTATCGGATTTACTTTCCATTAAACTAAAAATGAAATCTTTAAACAGCTAAAGATTGACTGTTAACCTAAGAAAATCCCCATTTTATGAATATAGCTTTGAATATGGATCATTACTTGTATCTGATATTCAATATCGCTAAATTGAAAATGAGTTATTCCCTTTTTAAATGGTGAAGAAAATTCTTTAATCTTTTATATTCTCTTCTTTTTAATCCTTAATAAATATACTATGACAATTTCAAAAAACATAAACCGTCGCAAGTTCATTGGTTCTGCCACGGTCACAGCAGCTACTATTTCAATTGTCCCAAGGCATGTTTTGGGAGGCCCGGGAAATGTGGCACCTTCTGATAAAATTACCGTTGCCAATATCGGATGTGGTACGCAGGGTTTACGAGAGATGTCTGGTATGCTTCAGAATCCCAATGTTCAGGTTGTTGCCATCAGTGATCCTAATAAATTTTCAACAGACTATCTTGACTGGTCCGCCAACGGGATCAGGGATGGAATTCGCCGGGCACTTGATGACGAAGAATGGGGAGCTAATTACAAAGGTATTCCGGGCGGTCGAGACATAGCTAAAGAATATATTGATAAATATTATGGGAAAAACATGCCTTCGGGTAATTATAATGGTTGTGTTTCATATGAGGATTATCGTGAATTGCTCGAGAAGGAAAATGATATAGATGCAGTCAAGATCATGACTCCTGATCATCATCATGCCACCCTTGCCATCGCTGCTATGAAAAAAGGGAAACATGTAATTACTCATAAGCCTATTGCAAACAGGATGTACGAAGGCAAGCTTGCAGTTGAAACGGCACGTAAATCAAATGTAATTACACATTTGCTTGCCTGGAGTAACCGTCCGGAACATGAACTTGTTTTGAAGTGGATAGCTGACGGCGTTATCGGAGATCTAAAAGAAATTCATAATTGGTCATACAGGCCTGTATGGCCTCAATGGACCTCAAATCCAGCTGAAGCACCCATACCTGATGGATTTAATTGGGATTTATGGTTGGGGCCAGTTCCTAATCGGCCTTATAGCCCGAATTATACTCATAATGTATTTAGGGGATGGTATGATTTCGGTGGGGGGAGTGTTGCAGATATGGGTCATTATAGTCTTTTCCCTTTGTTCCGTGCTTTTGGAATTGATACAGCGCCAATAAGTGCTAAAGCTTATGGAACGACCACCCGTGAAGTTGTTGATAATGTATGCAGGTGGGTAAATAATGATGTAGCCTTTCCATATTCAAGCCTTATTCGACTTACATTCCCTGAGCAGAAAAAACTTCCGGCATTTGACCTATACTGGTATGATGGTGGTATGAAACCGTTTGCACCGGAGGAACTCAGAGAAGATAACAGGGAAATACCAAATGAAGGGATGATGTTTGTAGGGGACAAAGGAAAGATCCTTGCTGGATTTTTAGGCCAAAATCCGGAGATTATTCCTGAAAGTAAAAAGAAAGCCTATTCAGGCCAAAAAGAACTCCCGGAAACAGAACGTGAACGTAGGTCGGATACCTGGGCTAAGGCTATAAAGGATAACCAGGAATCACCGGGAAGTTTCATTTATGCCGGGCCGGTTACAGAAGCTATAAATCTTGCAGCCGTAGCATTGCGGGCAGGTGAAAAAGTAGAATATGATTCTGAAAATATGAAAATCACAAATGTTGAAGAAGCCAATAAATTCCTGAAAAGAGATTATAGAAAGGGCTGGGAATTATAGTATTTATCATTAATATGGAAAAGGATGAAAAAAAATCATAATACAATAACCAGAAGGAATTTTATAGAAAAATCTGCATTATTGGGTGCAGCCGGAATGGTTGTACCTGTTTTTTATAACAATTCAAAGGCTTTTGCGACACCCCGGATGACGTATGACGATATATCGCTGGCACAATGGGCATTGGTACAGGAAATAAGAGATGGAAAATGGAAAAACCTGGATTTTCCAAGAATAGCAAGAGAGGATTTTGGAATAAATGGGATAGAATTTGTCAATACTCTCTTTGAAGTCCCGACAGTCAGTTACCTGAATCAACTAAAAAATAATGCAGATGAACATGGAGTTAAAATGGTGTTGATAATGATAGATGCAGAGGGAGATGGATGTGAATCCACTAAAGAACTTAGAAAACAATTTGTTATCAACCATAAGAAATGGATAGATATAGCTCATTACCTGGGATGTCATGCTATCCGCACCAATTGCAGGGGACCTGAAGGTGTTGATAAAGAGGAGGCTTTAAAATGGGCTGCAGAATCGTATAATATGTTATTAGAGCATGCCGTACCTGCTAAAGTCAGTGTAGTAATAGAAAATCATGGTGGTGTTTCCAATGATGCGGATTGGATGGTTGCATTAATGAAGAAAGTAGATAGCCTGTATTTTGGAACTTATCCAGATTGGCGTCGACCTTCGGATAATTTCGATAATCTTAATTATCTTGAAAAAACCCTTCCATGGGCAGGGGGGATGTCATATCGGAATCAGCCTACTGAGGAGTTAACGGCCAAGATGATTAAACTCTGTAAAGATTCAGGCTATATGGGCTGGTATGGAATTGAATCCAGTGGAAGAGATGAAATTGTAAAAGGAAAGGAATTGTTGAAAAAGTATCTTTTAATATAGGAAAGATAGATTGTTTCAAGGGGAATCAGATGGGGAACCAGGATTAAATTCAGAAAGTAATATTCCCGGATCAACATTGGAGCGTATAGATAGTAGTATTAAACTATACACTAAAATTTTCCCCCATGATTTGAAAAAGCATCTATCAAAGGGATGTCAAAAATCTTAAACCCGAATTCGGATTAAATTATTATCCAAGGTAAGTCCTCAGGGTCTTGCTTCGGAAATTTTGCCTAAGTCTCCGGGTAGCTTTCTCTTTTATCTGGCGGACCCGTTCCCTGGTAAGGCCAAATTTCGACCCAATTTCTTCTAAGGTCATTGATTGCTCTCCATTAAGTCCGAAATAAAATGCAAGAACATCCGATTCGCGTTGAGTGAGTGTTGAAAGAGCACGCTGGACTTCCTCACGCAAGGAATCTTTCAGCAATCCTAAATCAGGAATTTCCTGATCATTTTCCAACACATCAAGCAGGCTATTTTCTTCACCAGACACAAATGGGGCGTCCACAGAAACCTGTCGTCCCGAAATTTTCATATTGAGCACTACTTCTTCAGCATCAATATCAAGAACTTCTGCCAAATCTTCTGGTGTAGGATCGCGCTGAAATTTTTGTTCCAGCTCTGAAAACGATCTAGAAATTTTGTTAAGTGAGCTTACACGGTTAAGGGGAAGCCGAACAATCCTGGATTGCTCAGCTAATGCTTGCATGATAGCCTGTCGAATCCACCAAACAGCATAAGATATGAATTTAAAACCCCGCGTTTCGTCAAATCTTGAGGCAGCTCTGATCAAACCAATATTTCCTTCATTAATAAGATCACCAAGTGTGATGCCTTTATTCTGGTATTGTTTGGCAACCGAAACTACGAAGCGTAGATTAGCCTTGGTCAATTTCTCCAGAGCCATATGGTCCCCCTCACGAATTTTCTGTGCCAGTATCACTTCTTCATTTGCTGTAATCAATTCAACTTTACCAATCTCCTGTAAATATTTGTCAAGGGATTGACTCTCGCGATTGGTGATTTGCTTTACAATTTTTAATTGTCTCATGAATATTAGTTTCTTCTACTTCTTGTCACCTTAGATAACATTTGATAATCCATAACAGTTCAAATACTAATATACTTATTTAGGCTATATCCATTATGAACTCATTGCAGATATTACACAATGATAGGCACTATTAAGCTGATCCGGACTTCATCTTAGATTTTGTTGTGTCAATTACCTTTATTTTTAATAAATTTTATTGAATATTCGATACCTGTGAATTAATTCGAAATCTTAATCCATTATTACAGCGACACCAGCAATAGTTGGTGAACATTATAACAGTTAAGTTAAATATCTGACCAGGCATAGCTTGACAAGATAAGGGAAAACATCGACAATAAACAAGATTACTAATTTGGATATCAAACCAATTATAAGTTAATGTATATGACAACCTGATTTAAAGCCTTAAAATAGCATAAGTATACAGAATACAGTTGACTTGTGTGATAAATATCCAAACCTGAAAAAAAAGTCTGCTATTGTCATTCACTTCATAAAACAAAACGATAATTCGTATTTCTGAGGAAGAGAATAATTATTAGAAGCAAAATAAAATTAAAGTTCTGGCGGAAAATATTAACTTTCCAGCCTGTCAGGTTTGTGAAATATAAACCCAACAGACAGCAAAGTTTTTAACAATTGATTTTTAAATCAAATTATTCAATAGGGATGCTTTGAGCATTTTTTACCAGCCATTCATCGAAAGATTGAAGTTCAGGATTGAGTTCTTCTGAAATTTTCAAATTACGAACAGATAAACTGTCTTCTTCAAAGTCCCTGTAAAATTGGAGCATATTACCTATATCATCAGCTCCTGGAAAACCAAATCCTCTATATTGTTCAGGAGTAACCTCATTGTACCTTATTTCCATGTCAAGTGCTTTAGAAAGACTATTTGCCATCTCCTGCCCACTCAGATGTTCGCCTGCTATGCCAATAATTTTTCCGGATAATTCCGTTCCCTTTCTAAATATTCCATAAGCACATTTGCCAATATCCTCCGCAGCAATACCTGCTAATTTTTTATCACCTAATGGGAAAGTGATCCCAAGTTTGCCATCAGGTCCTTTTTGGGGTCCCGAACCAAAATAGATAAAGTTTTCCCAATAAAAGGATGCAATTAAAAAGGTAGTGGGTACACCAGAATCAATAAATAACTGGTTGGCTTCTCCTTTGGCGTCAAAATGAGGCACCTTGTATTTTCCCTGAAGAGTTGGCATCCGGTCATCATCAAGGGGAACCCAATTTCGGGTATCTTCCAGGGTAGACCATATAGCATGTTTTAATCCTGCTTCCTTGGCTGCTTCCGCCATGTCTTTGGCCTGAGAATACTCTTTTTCTGGCGAGAAATGATCCCAGAAAAACGTAATAAAGAAGGCTCCGTAAGCCCCTTCTAATGCTTGTTTAATGCTCTGTTTGTCATCAATATTAGCACCAACAACTTCAGCTCCCATAGATGCAAGCTGTTTGGCTTTATCAGATTCAGGATCTCGTGTAACAGCTCTAACACTGAATTCACTGTTTGGATCGTTCAGAATTGCTCTTGCCAATCCTCCACCCTGTGCACCGGTAGATCCAAATACGACGATAGTTTTTTTCTTTGTCATGATTGTGGGTATTTAAAGTTAGAATGCAATTTGATAATATGTAAACCAAAAAATTGGACTAATGTTTGAAATAAGAATTGATTTGAACAACTTATGTTTTTTACCTAATCTTTTTTCAGTATTTTGCTTAAGGTATGTGGTTAATCATTTTATTATTTATATCAATATTATTTATAATCTTCTCCACCTCAGTTCTGAAGTGGCATCCTTTTCTATCACTGATAATTGCCGCTTTTGGTTTTGGAATATTCTCTGGAACAATGTCGATGAATGAGGTAGTGGTAGCTGTTAACACTGGCTTTGGCAATACGATAGGTTATATAGGTATTGTAATTTTGGCTGGTTCAATAATTGGAAAATTTCTTGAGATGTCGGGTGGCGCTTTTAAATTAGCAGGAGGAGCACTAAAAATGGTTGGCAAAAAAAATATACCTTTGGCCATAAGTATCGTTGGGTATATTGTAAGTATTCCGGTTTTTTGCGATTCAGCATTTATTGTTCTGTCCCCATTATCCAAAGCATTGTCACGGCAGATTAAAACGACAATTGCTGTATTAGCAATGGCGTTAAGCCTTGGATTGTACGTGACACATCATCTTATTCCACCGACCCCTGGCCCGGTGGCTGCAGCAGGTATCCTGGAAGCCGACCTTGGTATGGTGATATTATTAGGCCTGCCGGTTAGTGTGGTTGGATTGATTGTTGGCTGGTTATTCTCTATTAGCATTGCCTCAAAATATAAGATTGAAAATAATTCAGATCAGCAAAAATCAGAATTCGATACGAGTAATGAAGGCCCTTCCTTAGTGAAATCATTATTACCAATATTTGTGCCTATACTGTTGATAATTTTTCGATCCGTAAATGAATTGCCTTCTTTTCCATTTGGAACAGGCATCATTTCCATGATTATAAGCTTTGTAGGACAACCCACAGTTGCTTTACTGATAGGTGTGGCGCTCTCTTTTTTACTTCCGGTAAAGCTTAAAAAAGAAATGTTGTCAACGTCTGGGTGGCTTGGTCAGGGAATAGTGGCTGCAGCTACTATAATTGTCATTACGGGCTGTGGTGGTGCTTTTGGAAAGGTTTTACAGGAATCTGGAATTGGAGAGGTGGTTAAGAATAATCTGTCCGGAGCGTTGAGTCTAGGCATATGGTTACCTATAATCATTGCAGCGTCTTTGAAGATTGCACAGGGATCAGGTACTGTAGCCATAATAACTTCTGCCAGCCTTATGGCACCTTTGATACCTTCGCTAGGGCTGGATACATCTTTGGCAAGAGCACTAGTAGTTGTAGCTATTGGCTCAGGGGCTATGATAGCCAGCCATGCAAATGATAGTTATTTTTGGGTGGTCACACAAATGTCGAACATGAATGTTAATCAAGGATACCGTTTACAAACATTGGGCACTTTAGTAGTAGGACTCTCTACTTCACTAGTGGTATGGATAATGAGTTTGTGGATGCTCTGAAAAAAATATCTGGTAAATTATATGCCATACAGATAATATTATTATGAAGGAATATCGGTTGACAAAAGTCAGAAATCATTTCCCGGATAATTCGCTGAAGGATGTAAAAACAGTATGCAAAAAGGAATTGGTGAAATTATCAGGAATAATAAAAAAGGATTCTTCCATTGCTATTGGGGTTGGGAGTCGGGGTATACATAATCTTGGAGTAGTTGTAAAAGAGGTTGTTGATTTTGTTAAAGAACAGGGAGCACATCCTTTTATAATTCCAGCTATGGGGAGTCATGGCGGAGCAACTTCAGAAGGACAGTTGGAGGTTTTAATAGGATATGATATTACAGAAAAAACCATGGGGGCACCTATCCGGTCTTCGATGGAAGTTGTGGAGCTCACTGGTAAGAACAGCACCGATCATATTTATATGGATAAAAATGCCTTTCATTCAGATGGAATTATTCTTATAAACAAAATAAAACCACATACTGATTTTCATGCGACCTATGAAAGCGGTCTTGTGAAAATGGCGGTTATAGGATTAGGAAAGGAAAAGGGAGCAGAAGCTATTCATTATTTTGGTGTTCGGGGCTTAACTGATTTGATTCCTCAGGTTGCTAATGTGATTTTTAACAGTGGTAAGATCCTTGCTGGGATAGCCCTGGTTGAAAATGGTTATGACAAGACTATGAAAGTACAAGCGATTCCCGGTAACTCCGTAATGAAAGAAGAAGTCGGCCTGCTCGACTTAGCACGTGCAAACAGGCCTGAGTTACCTTCTGATAACATTGATGTATTGCTTATTGATCAGATGGGTAAAAACATAAGTGGAGTTGGCATTGATACTAATATTATTGGAAGAATAAAAATATTTGGACAACCAGAACCGATAAGACCCAGTATCAAATCAATAGTTGTTTCAGATCTGACCGATGAGTCTCATGGCAACGCTACTGGAATTGGACTGGCAGATATAATTACCAAAAACCTATATAATAAAATTGATTTTGATATAACTTATAAAAATATAGAAACAAGCAGCTTTCTGGAAAGAGGTAAAATTCCTTTTGTTGTAGAAAATGATTTTAAAGCTTTGGAATTGGCTTTACGTAATTGCGGGAATGTTTCATCTGGAGAACGTATAATCAGGATTAAAAACACCCTGCATCTTGATGAATTATATGTTTCAGATGCAATATTAAATGAATTGAAATACAATCCTCAGTGGGAGCTGTATGAGAAAAAAGTAAATATATTCAAAGAAGATAAGGCATTAATACCATTTTAATTACAAATTAATTTTTCCTTTGGCAGAACTTCTCATAATAGCAGATGATTTGACCGGTGCACTCGATACCGGGGTACAATTAAGCAAACAACGGCTATCCTCCAGGGTAATCTTAAATCCGGATTCTATCAAAAAATTTGTTTACTCTGATAAGCTTACTACTGTTTTGATCGTAGATATTAACAGTCGACATTCCTTACCTGATATAGCAGCAGAAAGAATCAAGCAAGTATTCGAAGACATACAGGGATCGGCAATCAAGTGGTTTTATAAGAAAACGGATTCTACATTAAGGGGAAATATTGGTGCAGAGTTGGAAGCATTCATCAAAGGAACCGATCAGATTACTTTACCTTTTATTCCTGCGCATCCAAAATTAAACCGAATGACCAGGAAAGGTTTTCAATATATTGGGAATACCTTGTTACATCACACTTCATTTGCAGAAGATCCTTTAGAGCCAGTAAAAAGTAGTTATATACCTGATATATTAAAAAGACAAACAGATATTAATGTTCTTGTTTCTGACGCAGAAGGAAATCCGAATTCATCCTCATCCGGTTCTCAGAATAAAAGTATTTTTATTTTCGACTGCCAGTCAGAAAATGATTTAAAAGGAATAGGGAAATATATTTTTAAACAGGGTTGGCATAAATCGATTGCTGGAACAGCAGGTATGGTTGAAATATTACCTCGGATATATAAACTGGAAACTTCTCAAGTAAATTATCAAATTCCAAAAAGACCAATGCTGCTGGTAAATGGCAGCTTAAATAAAATATCCGCAGATCAAGTATCCTACGCCAGGAATAAGGGGATACTTTCTTTATCCTTGTCGGAATTTTTACTGGATGACTTTAATATCAACAACAATATCGGCAATAAACACCTTATAAAACAGCTCAATGATGCCATAATAGCTGGACTTGATGTTATTATAAATACTTCAAATATTGATATGCCAGATGGGGGACAAAATTTCACTAACAGCGATCTTAATAAAGCACATTTTGAAAATATTTCAAAGAAAATAGGATTGATTATTACTAATATATTGAACGAAATAAATTTTGGCATTCTATGTGTTTTTGGGGGCGATACCTTAGGTGGCATTATGAATGAATTGGGATGTGAAAGCATAAAGCCACAAAGTGAAATTATCCCGGGAGTAGCCTTATCTTTAGCTTATAGTAAATTTGGGGAAATTAGTTTAATTTCAAAACCAGGCGGATATGGGGAAAAAGATATAATCCTTAAAATTATTAATCATTTTAAACTACAAAGCAAATGATCGGAGTTTCTATCGGTGATGCCAATGGTGTTGGGCCGGAGATCCTGCTTAGGGCTTTCAAGGAAAGAAGGATAATAGGTGATATCATCGCGATAGGAGACTTTTCAGTTTTACATTATTGCAATAAACACCTTTCACTAAATATTCCATTAAATAAAATACAGGATGTTGATGATTTTCAGAAAGACTCCCTGAACATCTATGATCTGGGTATATTAAGAGAAAAGGATATTTCCATGGGTCAAATCTCTGAAAAAACAGGATATGCTTCAATAAAATATGTAGAAACCGGAACCATGCTTGCCTTGCAAAAATTGACGGACGCTCTGGTAACGCTGCCTGTTAATAAGGAAGCTATAAGAAAAAGTATGAACCATTTTTCTGGTCATACAGGTTATATTGCAGACCTTTGCAACACTTCTAGTTATACCATGATGCTTGTTTCCAGCAGGTTGATTGTTACTCATGTTTCAACTCATGTTTCGCTTCAAGGGGCAATCAAAAGTGTTAAAAAGGATCGTATTATTGATGTGATACGGTTAACGGATTCCGCTTTAAAAAAACTTCATAAAAAACAAAGGATTGCTGTAGCTGGGCTCAATCCTCATGCTGGCGAAAATGATGCCTTCGGTCTTGAGGATTCTACAGAAATTGTACCTGCAGTTGAAATTGCTATTGATAACGGGATGGAAGTTACGGGGCCAATACCAGCAGATACAGTATTTTACAAGGCTTTAAAAGGGCATTATGATGCGGTAGTTTGTATGTACCATGACCAGGGACATATTCCGATAAAACTTTTGGATTTTGAATCTGCGGTGAATGTTACACTTGGACTGCCTATCGTAAGAACCTCCGTTGATCATGGAACGGCTTTTGACATTGCGTATCAGGGTACCGCTTCAATAGCGAGTTTCTGCAATGCCTATAACCTGGCCCATAAATTGATTCCTTGATTTTTGATTTGGCAAGATACTTATTTATAGATTCATGATTTATTTCTTACAAATACACTCAATTTCAAATATTTATTTAATGAAAGGCATAAGTGATACATCGAAAATCTATTGGATTTAAAATTCGAGAAGGATAATTTTATATATTATACTAAATATAGAATTAGTACAATATGTCTAAACTCATTTGCTCTTTTTAATCATAAAAATATACCTATGGATAATTTAAAACCAAGGAAAGATTATGTTTCCGGAAACATTGAATCACTTATTAAAACTGCATTAATTTTTTTTGTTATTTATGCATGTTTTTTAATTTTTAAGCCCTTTCTAATTCCTGTAGTCTGGGCAATAATAATTGCTGTAGCGGTATACCCGATACATTTGAAACTAATGAAACTCATGCGTAATAAAAGTGGCCTTGCTGCGGCGGCGATTTCTTTAATTTTACTTGCCATATTAATTGTGCCTACTATCATGTTCATGGATTCACTGATAGTAAGCATACAAGATTTGGCGGACCAGTTAAAAGGTGATACTTTTTCGGTACCTCCACCCCCTGACAGTGTGGGCGAATGGCCTGTGGTTGGGAAGTCCATTGAAGGAACCTGGTTGTTTTTTACTAATAATTTGACTGCCGCTATTGAAAAATTCAAGCCGCAGATTCTCAGTATTGGGGAATGGCTTTTGTCTGCTATTTCCGGATTGGTGGGTGGAGTATTTATATTTATTATTTCGATAATCATAGCAGGAGTATTCCTGTCCAATTCAGGAGGAACTTATAAACTGGCAATCAATATATTTTCAAGGTTAGTAGGCAGTAAAGGGAAAGAGATGGTGGACAATTCTAAGAAAACTATCAGCAGCGTAGTTAACGGAGTAATAGGCACTGCTTTAATTCAAACCATTATTGTTTCAGCAGGTTTTTTTGTTGCTGATGTACCTGGAGCGCCTGTTCTTTCTGTTGTAGTATTGTTTATGGCTATAGTGCAGATACCTGTGATACTGGTTGTATTACCCGTAATTATTTACATGTTTACAATTATGTCAGGGACAGGAGCCACACTATTTGCCCTATGGAGTATTTTAGGTGGATTAAGCGATAACTTTTTTAAACCGATGCTTCTCGGACGTGGCATGCAGATACCTATGTTAGTTATCCTTATTGGATCAATTGGTGGAATGATGTTAATGGGTATAACAGGTTTGTTTATAGGAGCTGTTGTACTTTCATTAGGCTATCAACTTTTTCAGATCTGGTCTGAAATAGATCCAGTAGAAAATCAATAATTGTGTATTAAATTGGACAAGAGAAGTAGGTATGTGTGGTCTTATTGAATTATCGGCATTCAAATTCTGATCCTGAATTAATTTATAACATTCAATCTCAAATTAAAGTCCACAATATTTCACTTTTGAAACTTTTTCCCATCGTTATCGTATATTATTGTAATATTACGATAATACGATATATTATGGGAGTAAGTAAAGCCATATTGTTTTCCGAAGAACAGAATAAAATTGCCTCGATTGCAAAAGTAATGGGGCACCCTGCAAGGATTGCCATTATTCAACACCTTATTCAAAATAGAACATGTATAGTGAGTAACTTAATCAAAGAATTACCGCTTTCTCAATCCACTATATCCCAACACCTTAAAGAGCTTAAAAATATTGGCATAATAAAAGGGGAGATCGACGGACAAACAATATGCTACTGCCTTAACAAAGATAGGTTGCTTGAATTGTCTGAGTTATTGAATCGTTTAAATGTTGAAATCAAAAAATGCTGCTGATGAATGTAAAATCATACTTTATGACACCTGGAGAAATTTTTTTTGGAATGGGTGAGAAAATTGATTTTGAACTACCTCAGTTTGAAAATTTAAGAATCGAAAACGAAGAAGCTGAATTTGATAGTCAGTTTTTAAGGATATTTCGACAACTTAAAGAAATTCATAAGTTAAAGAATCAGTCAACTGAGTTTTCGTTAGATTGTTTTGTTGAAACCTTTGAAAAGGAAATCTCTGAAAAGAACAAATCTGTTTTAATAAAAGAAATTGAGAAAATCGGATTTAATAAGCTAAGAGATACTTTTGAGAAAATCAATTTGGAATGTGAGAATTATTTATGTGATCCCGAAAACATATTCGGAATTTTAAAACGTCATCAGTTTAATAAAAAATTGCCGAATACGGATAGCGATAAACTGAAACTAATTATAGAATTTATGCATATCACTTTAATTCATCTTAATATCTTGCATAATACTAATCACAAAAAAATACCGGAAAAATTGATATCTATTAAAACCGACGCTTTTAATACACTTGAACCTTTTGTGAGTAAGATAGATGACATATTTGTTGGTATAATAGCAAGTCTGAGAAAGAGGATTAATTGAAATTATTTTTTCATAAAGTCGAAATCGCAAATGTATTAAATACTATTGAGTGTTTTATTGATAACTATAATGTCCCCAGCCAATTCTCGGCCTTTTGATAGAGTGGGGTTACAATTTTAAACATCAATTTTAATAAACCGACCGGTCAGTAAAATTTTAATTTTACTTTTCCTTAGAGATATTGTACACCAAATACTGAGATAAAGGTATTTTAAATACCCACCATACATCTTAAGATCTAAATAAATATGGTATTATTCGTATCTCAAACTAACCGACGGCGTTTGTTGTGCTATTTTTCGACTATGTAAGCTTATTGTTAATATTGTAATAACCAGAACTATTATCGCTCCGAGAACAAATGGCCAAATGGATATGTTTGTTCTAAAAGCAAAAGTTTCAAGCCATTTGTTAAGTGTAATATATGCCAGGGGCCAGGCGATTATATTAGCAAGAATGACTGGTCCTAAAAAATTCTTTGAAAGGAGAATTGTTATCCCTGAATTAGTTGCTCCAAATACTTTTCGAACCCCAATCTCCTTCGTCCTCTGACTTATAACAAAGGTTGACATTCCGTACAATCCAAGACAGCCTAGAAGAATAGCCAATACCGAGAAGAATGTGAATATTGATCCAAGTCGTTTTTCAGAATTATAGGCCAGCTCAAATGCTTCATCAAAGAAAGTAAATTGAAAGGGTGCGTTGGGAGAAAAAGTATTAAATGTGCTTTCAATGCTCTTCAATGTACCAGGGACATCATTCCCATCAATCTTAATTGAAATATATGAATATACACTTTCATCTAACATAAGATATAAAGGAGCTATATCTGAGTGCATAGACTGAAAATGAAAATCCTTAACAACACCTATTATATTTCCTTTTCTGCCATCGTAATGACTTATCTCCATGCCAATTGGAGAATCCCATCCTGCCATTTTTGCGGCTTTCTGATTTATAATAAATGAACCTAAAGCATCTGAGGGATAATCTTTTGAAAAATTCCGTCCCTCCACGATCTCAAGATCATAAAGCTCCACAAAACCATAGTCAACAGGATTATATGATATAGGTGTACAATCTGATGGATCATCACAAAACCATTCCTGTCTGGTAAAATCAGTTATTTTGTGGGGAAGATTATGCGATGTTGATATGTCCACTACATTCCTATTGTTAAGTAATTCCACCTTAAGAGACTCAATATTTCTTTTTAGAGAGCTATCAAAGAGCCGCATAGTAATAATTTGTTCCTTTTCATAGCCTGGATCCTTTTCAATAATGAATGCCAATTGTCTCTGAACATTAATTGCCAATATTATCAATACTAAGGCGATTGAAAATTGAAAGACAACCAGAATATTACGCATACTATAGCCTCCACTATTGTTTCGAGATGATTTCCTGAATATTGAAATCACACTAATCCCGGATACTGATCTTGAAGGAAACAGTCCGGCTGCCAGGCCTACAATAATTGCTAAGAGAAGTAAAGACGGTATTAAAAAAGGAATATCAGAAATACCAAGGGATATTTTCCTTTCCATAAGATTGGCAAAGTAAGATTGCGAATAGATCACAATTAATGTGGCAATAGATGTTGAAATAAGGGCGACAATAACAGATTCAGTTAGAAACTGATGTATTAACTGTGCTTTTTTAGCTCCCAATGCTTTTCTTATCCCTACTTCTTTATATCTTTTCCCTGACATTGCAGTGGTTAAGTTAACATAGTTTATCCCGCCAATTATTAAAATAAGCAAACCTATGGATGAAAAAATAATTACATTTCTGATATCACCGTTTACTTGTAGCTCTTGCCTGCGATGTGAATACAGATGAATTTCCGTTATAGGTTGAAAGAAAAAATGTTGTTCATAAGGTTTTCCTGAATCGGGTGTCCATTCTACCAGTTTTTTCTCAATTTTTATGAGCTTTTCATTAACCGAAGCAATATCAGCATCCTGGTGAAGTTTAACGTAAGTGTAAACATAATTACTCCCCCAGTACTCTGGATCACTATTTCCAATCTGAAAATATTTTTCAATGGGTAATACTATATCAAAGTGAAAGTGTGAATTGGCAGGTAAATCTTTAAATACACCGGCTACACTGTATTCGAGATTCCGTGAGATAGTTAATGCTTCTCCCATAGGATCATTATTTCCGAAATACTTTCTTGCAATGCTTTCTGAAATTAAAATATCCGTCGGATTATTAAGTATTGTCTCGATATCACCCTGGATAAATTCAAAGGAGAAAATTTTAAAAAATTCATTATCTGTCCAGAAGTACTCATCTTCTGTAAAATAGTCCTCTCCAACTCCTATCAGAATGTTATTACTGACAATAAACCTTGAAGCAAATTGAACCTCAGGTATACCCGCTTTAAGAGTTGGTGCCATTGGTGGAGGAGAGCAGGTATATTCATCTCTTACAATACGATATATACTATTTGCATCTTCATTATATCTGTCAAAACTTAGCTCATGACGAACAAAAAGAGCAATGAGGGTGAAAGCAGCCAATCCAACAGCCAGTCCTAAGATATTTATAAGTGAATAGTATTTCTGATTTAGAATTGACCTGAATGCAGCTCGCAATTGGGATTTAAACATATGTATTATATATAGTGAAAAATTAATTAGTAATAGAAATTATTATGTTACTGACAATATCAATTTCTTAGACCATTATTAACTATTGATTATCAATTCCTTGACCTTTTTGACCTCCTCAATTTTGGTACTTGGCAATACACAGTACCAAATCTATGCCAAAATGACAAGTCTCCGACAGTGAGTGAATTAACTTTCTATTTACATAAAATTGTGTTCATATTCGATCAACTTGGTGTTCATTAAAATTTCCTTTACTAAGATGAGGTCATGTTTATATCATTAGTTCCAGTATCGAGATTTAGTTTATTCATCTCGTAAAGAATTAACGGGATTGCTATTGGCAACCCGGAAAGTTCGATAACCTACTGTAGACCACGATATCAATATCATGATGACCAATGTGCCAAGAAATGTTACCATGCCAATGTTGATGTGATAAGCGAAATCACTCAACCATATCTGCATAAAGTAATAAGCAATAGGAGCTGATATTATAAATGAAATTATCACAAGAAGTGTAAAGTCCTTAGACAGCATATAGATCAGTTGCCCTATCGGGGCACCCAGGATCTTTCGAATGCCTACTTCTTTTATTCGCTGTTCAGCAGAATAGGAAGCTAATCCATACAATCCAAGACAAGCGATAACAATAGTAATCAAGGTTAATAATTTTGCCAGTTTTCCTGTTTTCTGTTCCGTTTTATATGCTTTATCGAATTCTTCATCAAAGAAAGTATACGTGAATGGATATTTATCAGAAAACGTTTCTTTAATCTTTTTAATTTCTGCTAGTGATTCATCTATATCGTTTCCTAAGATTTTTATTGATACATTCCATTGAGAACCATTAAAAAAAAGTTGTAATGGCATGATTTCCTGATGTAGTGAATGTTGATGGAAGTCCTTCACAATTCCAACTATTTTACAGGTATCTTTCCAGTTGATGAGTTCTCTCCCAATAGGATCTTTCCAGGGCAATAACCTGGCAGCTGATTCATTGATCAGAACTGCCCCATGCTCATCTCCAGCCTCTCTTGAAAAATTCCTGCCCTCGATAATTTCAATTCCATATAAGTCGATAAAATCATAATCCACCCTGCAGGTATAAATAGACCAGAAAATATCATCAGGCTTACCAGGCCATCTTATATCATTCAAATTGGTAATGTTATTAGGTAAATTTGAAGAGGTAGACACCTTCATAACTCCCCGGGCTTTTTCGAGTTCTTCTTTAAAAACCGGCATTTTATTTACTATATCCTGGTCATGAAACCGTAAAGTTATGATGTGGTCCCGATCATAGCCCATATCTTTATTCTGAATGAAAGTTAACTGCTGCGTGATGATCAGGGCAGAAATGATCAAACATCCGGAAATAGCGAACTGGGTTACTACGAGTATACTACGTAACCTTGAGCCTTTTACGGATTTAGAAAAATTCCCTTTTAAAACCGTAATCGGTTTAAATGCTGATAGAGTGAAAGCAGGATAACTTCCGGATACAATTCCTACAAATCCACATACGACCAGAAGAATTATTAATAAATCTGGATTTTGCAATACATTTAACGAAAGATCAAGCTCCACAAACTGTTCGAAATAAGGCAGACACAGTACAACGATAAGAAGTGATATTATAAGGGAAATAAAAGTGAGAAGTAGTGATTCTCCAAGGAATTGTACAATTAGATTGTACCTGTGGGCACCTGAAACTTTTCTGATGCCTACCTCTTTTGCCCGAATAGTGGCACGCGCTGTTGCTAGATTCATATAATTGATACAGGCAATAAGTAGAATTAGAAATGCAATCGTAGAGTAAATATATAAACTGTTAATATTGGTTGTTCTTGCATGATCAAAATGAGTATTGGGGTAAAGATGGATTTTGGAGAATTTTTCAAGATATAGCCTTGTAGAAAAATTTCCTTCATCGTGCTGGTCTTCACTATGCTGTTCCAACAATGCAGGAAATTTTTCTTCCAATCTGGATGGATCACTTCCATCATTTATTAAGAAATAGGTATAATACGAACTGTTTCTCCAATCCTCCAACTGATTTGCTCTACCTGTGATTTCCAGAAATGTTACAAAAGGAAGCATGATATCCATCCTGAATGAAGAATTATCCGGCATATCTTTTATTACTCCAACAACTTCAAACTCAATTTCTTCTTTGAAAAGGAATGTTTTGCCTATTGGATTCTCATTCTTAAAATATTTTTTGGCAATAGATTCAGAAATCACAGCAGAATACTTATCCTTTAAAAAGGTATCTGGATTACCATATAAATATTCAAATGTAAAAATTTTAAATGCCTCAGGATCAATGCCATGAATACTAGGCTCGAGTATGGTTTCCTCACCATTTCGGATCAGAGTATTCCATCCACTGACAATCCTGGTTGCTGCTTCAATTTCCGGGAACTCTTCTTGTATGGCAGGTCCAAGGGGAGCACAGGTTACTGCAAATCGATCATTCCCCATATATATATTACCTTTCTCCTGCTTGACTATTCGATAGATTCGATCCTTATTCTTGTGATACTGGTCTACACCGAATTCATAATTTACATAGAGTGATATGAGGATGAAGACTACCATTCCAGTGGCCAGGCCTGTAATATTTATAAGGGTATACGCTTTGCTTTTCAGTATAGTACGGATGATGGTCTTTAGATAATGTTGTAGCATAATTCAAAAAATTAAAAATTAGTTATAAAGACCACACTCAAAAAAAATATAACTCAGATATGCAATTTTATTAAAGACCTGAACTATTTAAAAGGGTTGCATATGTTTGAAGTATATTAAATCCTTTTTGATATAAATCTTTTAATTCCTGGGCTGCTGTAAGAAATCCCTAAGTTAATCAGAGGCTCATCGTTCCTCAGGTGACTCTGATTGAAGAAATATTGCTCTGTGCTCCCCATCACGTCATTCCTGGCTTGACCAGGAATCTAATAAAGTTCTCTGAGATTCCTGCTTTCGCAGGAATGACGATTATTTTCATTCCTCATAGTCACATGATAAAGGATTCTGATTGAAGAAATTAAACATAATGAGGGATGAGGACATGCTATATCAAACAGCAGTTTTATTTTAGTCTTCGATACAGGCAGGTCCTCCGCCAAAATTAAATACCTAATCATTTAATATAGCTCTGTACTCCCCATCACGTCATTCCTGGCTTGACCAGGAATCTAATAAAGATTGACTAAAATAGGAGAATAAGCTGTTGGGCCTTATTTTATCACCAGTCTTCCGGTTCCTTTAATTTCCAGCTCAGAAGACAATTGAAAGAGGTATAAACCACTCATTAAGTTTTTTCTTGATATGGTTATTGTATTGGAGCTGATATTGCTTACGGTCCTGACAAGTTTACCTTGAGAATCATAAATAGTAAGCATATGCAGGTAATTGTATGGATTATTAAATTCCAGAGTTGAATGGTAGGTAAATGGATTAGGGTACATTTTAAATTCAATGGATTCGAACTCTTTTCCTAAACTAGTTATAAATGAAATGGTAAAATCCTCACTGATTCCTTCATAATCGTTGTCAACGTTATCCTGAACTACTTTAATTCGGCCTTCCATAGTTGGAATACCAGGTACCAGCCAGTTATAACTCAAGTTAGCCACGGGTATATTGCTTTTTAAGGTATCCCATGTGATCCCACCATCAGAAGAAATAAGCAAATCCCAGTTCAAAGTATTATGTTGTAAGACTTCTTCCCATTCAATAGTAACTATATCACCTGGTTTAAATGTTTCACCACCCAGAGGATTCAAGAGGTTGACATGTGCTCGGGATTCAATCACTGCAAAAAGTAGCAATAATAATAGAAGTATATTATTTTTTGTTCTACCCATTCTTATTTATTATTCCGTAATCATTCAACTTTTAAACCTATATATTGTTTAATAGGGTAATTTTTTGCATTTAAGATTCGATTTGACTTTCTCCCGATATTCCAGTTTCAAAATCATCTAAGCTTCTGGAATTTTTTTTTATCCGATACTTGGTGATCCGCTCTTCTCCCAGTTTTTCGGCCCAGCTTTTTAATTGTGTTCTTTCTTCTTTAAAATCCATAAAGGGCACAGCATGTCCACAGGAAGTTTGTACTAAATCTACTTCCATTTCAATTATTTGACGCGAACCGGCAATTTCAGGAAAAAGACCAATAAATCTATGATAGGATTCATCTCTGTTATGATAAATTCTGGATTTACCATATAATCTTAAAATCAATGGTTTGCCTTCAAATGCACAGAATAATATGGTCATCCTGTTATTTTTTAGTACATGAGCAGCTGTTTCATTCCCGCTACCTGTCAGGTTGAGCCAAACTACTTTATTAGAATCGATCACCCTGAAGGTATCCATTCCTTTAGGTGATATATTTACCCGTCCTTCATTCGCAGCGGTTCCCACAAAGAATATTTGCTGATGCCGTATAAACTCCTCCAATTCAGGAAGAATTTCGTTATATCTTTTTCCCATATGGAAATTATTTATGAAAAGGTTGTATTATGATTCTTTTTATTACCCATCATGTATTTTATCAAATACTTCTTTTTAACACTTCTCCTGTAGGTAAAATTTCAAGTTTATCTATTTTAACCAGGCGTTTTAATAAACTATCCAGATAGGTAGAACTCATGGGCCCCCAACCTTCATCATCAAGGCCATGGGTATTTAGAATAAGCCACCCACCAGGTGAAGCAAGAAAATTGTTGATTGTCTTTTCCACCCAGTTGTCTATATTATCGGGTCCCATAAAATCACATACCAGGTTATAAAATTCTTGTGGCTCTGGTGTTGGATTTATTCGGGTATCTCCACGAGTTCTGATTGCAAGAACTTTAGAAAGGGTGAATTCTTCTAATTCTGGAGTGGACGCATTAAAAGGGAAATTGAAGACAGCATTCGAATTTTTGTATCCCTCGAGATTTTCTTCAAAGTAATCAAGACATTTGATTATTAGTTCCTGGGCCCTATCAAAAGGTTGTCTTGCCAGATTAAGGTGTTGCCAGCTATGAGGCATAATTTCATGTCCTCTGTTATGAAGGGAATTCCAGTCATCAAAACTGCCCATTAATTCAGGTAAGATCCAGTCATCTACTTTCTGAAAATCAGGTAAGTGCCCTGATGCAATAACATTGAGACAGGCTTTCAGTCCATAATCTTCATAAATGTCAGCAATCTTATAAAAGGATTTTTTGAATCCATCATCGAAGCTAAGCGTAATTATATGGGATTTATTAATATGTCCAAAACTCTTAATTCCAAAGGCTAAACTACTTATAGCTGTCGTTTTAATAAATGTTCTTCGGTTCATAGTAATTCGATTTTTCATTAATCTTGTTTACGTACGCTATGATTTGTAGACAATGAAATATGTTCTTATAATGTTCAACGATTGATTTCTTCCACTCGATTTTTCATGGCTTCATTCATAAGCTCAAAGTTGGCATGAGTATCTTTACCGATCATTTGCATAATGATTCCACTAAGCAATCCAGAGAATTTTTCTCCATGAACCATTTTGGTCTTACCATCATTAATTACTGTAAGCCTGAAATAATGATTTCCCTTAAACATTCCACCAAGTCCGGATCCCAGCCATTCAACAGATTCATATTTCTCGAAAACAGTAATAACAGGAGAGAAAGTATTTTCTTTACCTTGATTTACCATCACATTTGTTATCTGTGCACCTAGTTTCATTTCTCCTGTTACAGAAGTAATAAATGGATTCCATTCGGAATATTTATTAGTATCAGTTAATACATTCCAGACTTCTTCTTTGGGAGCATCAAATACCATCTCTGTTTTCATTTCGAGGTTAGTTACTAAGTTTAAAACTAACAAGACAGTCAAAATTAGGCCTAGTACGATTACAATAATTACCAGGATTTTTTTCATAATAATTTAGTTTCTTCAGATATTTATAGTATTGTACTCTTTCTCTTATTCTATTGATTTATTAACCATATAATTCGATCATAAGAAATAATATAGTGTATTGTTACTATCATGCCAAGAGCCAAACTTAACTTAGAATATCCTAAGTCATAAAGTGCCCAGGTAGCTATAGCAAAAAATACTAATTCAATTGCAAGTCTAAGTATCCCTGGAACGGGAATAGGAGCTGCACCTGAACGACTTGGATCATTTAATACTGCGAAAGTACCCCAAAACGCGGCAGCAATAATTGGTATACCTAAAACCAGAACGAACCGAATCCATCCATCACTTTGCTTCCAACCCCAGAGACCCATCGCTATCAAGGAAGTTAATTCAAGGAGAAATCTAATGGTCAGATTGATTGGATGTGATCCCATATTGTTTTTTTTAAGATGTATATTCTTTGATTAGATTCATTATTTTTATTTATACCTTTCTATAACACGCTACAACCTAAATAAAATGAATGAATCCCTACTTTATTTTAAGTTAAATGTATTATGCTAAACTCATTATACAAAACATTTTTTTAGTAATACAATCTTGTAATCTAAGATATTTTCAATCAGATACCAAATTGATAAAATCCTAAATCTGTTTTTTAAATTATAGGAATTCATAAATTTTATTTCCACAAAATGTTTTGAATACTTGTTGATAGATGTTTCGAAAATTGAATAATCATTGACTTTTATCTATTTTCATGGCAAGTATATTTTTTACTATCAACAAATAATATGATCGCATTAAAGCCTCAATTAATCTTTGCCATATGTCTATTTTATTCATATACTATTTTTGGACAGAATGATATTGACAAAATAAACCTGACGAATCCTGATGGTTTAGGAGATATGCAGATGGTATTTGAACCTGGACTCAGGATCCATAATGAAGAAGTTTGTAAAACATTTCAACCCTCTTGTGTTATTACGTCTAAAGGGACCTTATTGGTGTTTTGCCAGGGAAGGTTGTATAGTGGAGCTGATAATGATCCGAAAATAATTTTGATGAATAAAAGTTATGATATGGGACTTACCTGGGAAGGTGTGGAGGTGCTTTCCTCTCCCATGAATTTCTTTGCTATATCCCCTTATGTTGCTGTAATAAATGGAAAGGAACGTGTCTCCTTTTTAACATGTGTAGGATTAAAGGTCACTAAAAAATACTATGACCATGATCCGGAATTATTAAGGGAAAAGACCGGAATTGATCTGGTTGAATTTGGAAATGACAACGCTGCGGTTTTATGCAGGTATTATTCAGATGACGATGGTATCACCTGGGAAATGGAAACCCTGGTTAATGATAAAACCCCTTTATATAAAAACTATAATGGATTTACACCTGTCTTTATGAATACAATCGGACAGGTTCATCATATAACAGAAGGAGTTTTCAGGGGAAGGTTAATACTTGCTGCTCCTATGTATACAGCTTCTGAAAGTGATACGATTACAGATAATTTCAGAAACCATATATGCAGTGGTTCAGGACTCATTTATAGTGATGATAAGGGTGAAACCTGGAAGATGGATGGAATGATCAATGATTTTTTAGGAAATGAAGCTTCTGCAGTATCTATTGATAACGGCAAGGCTATTCTAATGATCAGAAGGCTTAACAATCCTTCAGGATATGAGGAATTTGTTTCTAACTCAATAAGTCTCCCTGGTATTAATGAAAGAATTGCACATAAAAGTTATGATGGTGGTAAAACATGGACTGAACCTTTTTTTTTAAATATTAGTGATATTAAATGCCATGGAACATTAGCCAGAGTAAATCAAAGATTATATTTTTCTATACCGGCAGGAATGGAAGATAAAGACCTTCCAAAAAAACGTTGGGATGATGATCGGGTGCATGGGGCAATTTATTATAGTGATGATGATGGCAAATCCTGGAATTATAAAATCATTGAGCAAGAATATTTTTCTTATAGTACTGTTAGTAAATTAAATGGCGATTACATGATTACTTTTTTCAGTAGAGGGGGGCATGGTAGGTTTGGTATTGGATATCGTGTGTTTACCGATCAGTGGCTGGATAGATAATAATTAATATTTTTCCATTTTTTCCTCACACTCAATCTCAGGTTATCACCAGAAAATTATTCAAAATAGGATGTAAAAAATCTAATAACGATTTAAACATTATTATAAACAACCCAACCTGGTATAATTCCCCTTCTGCAATTATTATTTCATAACCATAAGTATCTGAACGTATTTTGAATCATCAATTAGATAATTCGATAATGAAGCAACTACTGTTCATCGTATTGTTTTTTACACTTACCGATTTACTTGCCCAGGTAGAAATTTCAGGGACTATTTCCGATGTAAAAGGAAATCCAATACCAGGGACTAATATTTATTTTGCAGGAACCTATGAGGGTACAACTTCAGGAGCTGATGGTGAATATTTATTGAAAACAAATTTAACAGGAATACAGAATCTAATAGTAAGTTATATTGGCTACACTAATTTCGAGCATGAAGTCGATCTCAGCAAGGTACCTATTACAATTGATGTACTATTAGTTGAAGAAACTAATGAAATAGATGGGATTGTAATTACTGCTGGTTCTTTTGAAGCCAGTGATACAAAGAAGGCAGTCTTATTAACACCAATGGATATTGCAACTACGCCAAGTGCACAGGGTGATATCTATGGTGCCTTGGCTGCTTTACCGGGAACACAAAAAGTGGGGGAATCAGGAAAGATCTTTGTACGCGGGGGAGAGAGCTACGAGACAAAGACCTATATAGACGGGATGATGGTTCAATCTCCATATTTCTCAAACATGCCGGATGTGCCGACCAGGGGTCGGTTTTCTCCACTGCTTTTCTCAGGAACAATTTTTAGTACCGGGGGATATTCAGCAGAATATGGGCAGGCGCTTTCATCCGTCGTTGCATTAAACACGAATGATATTGAAACAAAAGATAAAACCAGTATTTCATTGATGACGGTTGGAGTGAATGCGGCTCATGTTGAATGCTGGGATAATACTTCACTGGCGATAACAGGAGAATATATAAATAGTACGTTCCACAATTTAATTTTTAAACAGGAAGTAGAGTGGTTTAGAGCCCCTGTGATTGCTGATGGTACTTTGATGTTCAGACAAAAGATAGGTAAAAATGGAATGCTAAAATCCTTTGGAGTATACAATTACAATTCAATGCGAATGAATTACGAAAACTTTGAGCTGAACCAAATGGAAAATATCAATCTTATCAATAATAATATTTATTTAAATACTACCTATGAAGACTTGCTCAGTCAAAAATGGATGTTAGAATCCGGAATTGCATACAATTTTGATAGAGAGGATGTAGATATTGATACGACTAAACTTGTTACAAATAAAACTACCCAGCTGGCGAGAATTGCATTTACCAATTTCACCTCAAAAAATGTCCTGTTAAAAATGGGGATGAATTTTTCAAGTTTTCAATATGGACAACATATCAGAATGGAAGATATGTATAACCTGACATTCAATAATAATCAATTCTCTGCCTTTCTTGAATCAGAGATTACCGTCTCAAAAAAAATAGCAGCCCGGGTAGGGGGTAGAGCAGAATTCAATTCCTTATTGAAAGAGGTTACATTCATGCCTCGATTATCAGCCGCATATAAAACCGGCAGCCATTCTCAAATATCAATAGCTTATGGTATATTTTATCAACGTCCGGAGGATGATTATCTAAAAATCAATCCCGGCTTGATCTCTGAAAAATCTTATCATTATATACTAAATTATCAGTACCAACACAATTTACGCACTTTTAGAATTGAGGCGTATTTAAAAGAATATTCCAATCTTATAAAGTTTAACGATCAATACTCTGGAAATCCTGATGACTATTCGAATTCAGGGAATGGAAACGCAAGAGGAATAGATTTATTCTGGCGCGATAAGAGAACTTTCAAGGATACAGACTATTGGATTTCTTATTCCTTTATTAATTCAAAAAGAAATTATAAAGATTATCCAATACTTGCAACACCTCATTTTGTTTCAGCACATAATTTGTCCCTTGTATATAAACGTTTTTTCACTGCTATCAATACCTATGTAGGGGCTACATATTCCTATGCCAGTGGTAGACCATACCACGATCCCAATACACAAAATTTTATGAATGGTAAAACAAAATCATATAATGACATAAGTCTTGGGATAACGTATTTAACTTCTGTTTTCAAAAAAGAAGCCATACTTCATTTAATGGTGAACAATATACTTGGCTTTGAAAATGTATATGGATATCGATATAGAAGTGCACCTGATGAAATTGGAGCATTTGAATCAAAAGCAATTAGGCCACCAGTCCAAAGGCAGGCAGTATTTCTCATATCTATTTTACTATGAGATAAACAACTCAAATAATAATTAATATTCAACAATCTTAAAAATTAAAAATTATGAAAAATGTAATCTTATCAATTGTAATTTCTTTTGTTTTTATGCAGGCGTACAGTACAGATGACCAGTATTTCAAAATAATGGCTTCTTCAATCGATGATTTAGACTATTGTAAAACTGTTGAAGCATATTTAGAATGTGCTAACAAATTTGAAAGAATAGCTAACAAAGAAAAAACAGAATGGCTTCCTTATTATTATGCCTCTTTTGCATATGTTAATATTAGCTTTCTGGAACAGGACGTATCAAAAAAAGACCCGCTTTTAGATAAAGCTCAGGAATTGCTTGATATTGCATTCCAATTAGCTCCAACTGAATCAGAATTATTTGTTTTACAGTCATTTCTATATCCTTCGAGAATTATGGTTGATCCAATGGGAAGGGGAATGCTATACCTTGATAAAATATACGAATCACTTGATAAAGCTGAAGAGTTGAATGCTGATAATCCCAGGATATATTTTTTAAGAGCAATTAATAAACTAAACCTACCTGAATCAATGGGCGGTGGTGCAGAAATATCAAAACCCATTTTCAAAATAGCTGAAGAAAAGTTTAATTCTTTCGTTCCAGCAACTGAGATTTCACCGAATTGGGGAAAGGAAGCTAATGAAATAGAATTGCAGAAACTGAATTAATCGTACTATTAAACCAATTTTATGAAACCAAAATTATTTATTAAAATAGGATTCACGGTTGCTGTCGTCACATTCCTGAATTTCCTTGTAGATATTGCAATGGGTTCGGTTTCTGGTTTGTCATTCTATTTATGGCAGTTAGTTTACAACTCTCTTATTTTCATTTTATTTGGGTATTATATTATTTCCTCCAATTTATCAGGAAGAAGCCTCATTCTGTCAGTATTTACGATTTATTTTCTTATTGGCAACCTGAATCTTATTGTGGAAGCTATAATATTTAATCTGGTAAGTTTCGAGACAGTATTAATTGCCCTACCCAGAGATATAATAATGACTTTATTTATTTCATCAGCATTAGTTTATGTGATGGGTAAATGGGAATCGAAAACTGAAATTATTGAATATCAAAGTAGAACCGCACTGGGCTGGGTATGGCGTATTGTGGTTGGTGATATTCTTTATCTGTTTTTTTATATAGCAGCTGGAATTACCTTAATGACTCTCTATCCTGAATTAATGGAATTCTACAATGAAAAAGCACCTCCATCTCCTGAGATAATATTTGGCACACAATTAATCAGGGGTTTGGTTTTCGTATTTGTAGCCATACTGGTATGCAGAACAGTGAAATTAACCAAACTTAAAAAAGCAGTGTTGGTAGGTTTGATATTTTCTATCCTGGGAGGAATTGCCCCCTTGATTTTACCAAATGAAGTAATGCCTCTTAATTTGAGGATGGGTCATTTATTCGAAGTGGGGATATCCAATTTTCTTTATGGATATCTACTTGGATATTTATTAACACAAAAAATTAAATAATCAATGAATTTCTTTTATTGTATGGTCTTAGCTGAGATATTGTTTGTTTAAAAGCTATTTATTTACATACTTGATATACGTATTCAGATATAAAACGGATTGAGTGCTTTACATTTCGTTATTCAAATACATCAATAAAATGAAAAAAAATGGTCGCCGGAAATTTATTAAAGGTGCTATTGCATTGCCACTAGGTTTATCTCTTAGTAATGTCCCCACATGTGGAGTCTCTTTAGGGACAGGATCATTGTATTCCGCAAATTCGAAAGCAAAGATCAAATTAAGCCTGAATGCCTGGTCTTATTACATACCGCTATATAAATATCAGAGAGGAGAAGCAGGAGGGATGAGTCTTTTTGACCTTCTGGAAGAATGTGCCCGCCTTGACTTTGATGCTGTTGATCCGACAGGTTATTTTTTTCCAGGCTACCCGGAAGTACCCGAAACTAAATTTATAAATGAATTCAAACGAAGAGCCTTTCAGCTTGGCCTGGATATCAGTGGCACGGGTATACGTAATGACTTTGCAAACACAGATAGTGTAAAGAGAAAGGAGGATGTAGAACTGGCCAAACGTTGGATCGAAGTGGCTGCTGAAATGGGCGCTCCGGTTTTACGGATTTTTGCCGGTGCGCAACCAAAAGGACATAGTTGGGAAGAGACAGCAGTTTGGATGTCGGAAGCTTTGGGAGAATGTGCTGAGCATGGCAAAAAACATGGTGTTATTGTAGGAGTGCAGAACCATGGTGATATGCTCCAAAGTGCTGATGAGGTTTTGAAAATCATAAAGATGGTTAATTCAGATTGGTTGGGTGCCATAGTCGATACTGGCTACTTTTTAACACCCGATCCGTATTCTGACATTGAAAGGGTAATACCCTATGCGGTAAACTGGCAGGTTAAAGAACTATTAAGTGATCGAAAGGGAGGTGAAATTGATATGGTTCGATTGGTCCAAATAATCCGCGCTTCAGGTTATCGGGGTTACGTCCCAATAGAAACTCTTCCTTTGCCGGGAAAAGAAGAAGAATATGATGCATATAAGAGGGTGCCTCTATTGCTTGAAAAATTACGTAAGGCACTTATTTAAAATATAGAATCAATTTATTGTATTTGATTATGATTGTTTATCAACTTTTGCTATTTTAATTCCAATCAGGTAACTATTAATTCCATAATATAATTGACTGAAAGGCTAAACATAAAAGAGCTCGTATACAACCATCTTATTACCTTGCTGGATAGAAAAATAGAGGTATCCGTAAAAGCTATTAAATCATCAAAGGAATCAAGAGATGCAGATATCAAAAGTAGTGTAGGGGATAAATACGAAACGGGAAGAGCCATGATGCATATTGAACAGGAAAAGAATGAAGTTCAGATGGCTCACGCTCTAAAACAAAAAAATGAGCTTTCTCAAATAGATATCCATAATAAATACCTTAAAGTAGGGTATGGATGTTTGGTGATAACCAATCAGGGAAACTATTTTATATCAATTGGGATAGGCAAATTAGATATGGATGAAGAAAATATTTTTGCTATATCTCTGGCCTCACCTATAGGAAAGCAGCTGGAGAATAAGAAAAAGGGAGATACATTTCAATTTCAGGGAAGAGAGTTTATTATTAAGGATATCATCTGATCAAAATTCACGATTCCACCCTAATCATTAAGAGATTTTTGATCTGGTGATTGAGTGATTGAAAATATGACCTTCCTGACTGAAATTGTATTAATAATTAAAATTAAGAAACAGTGAGAAAAATATTTCAATTATTTATCCTAATGCACATAGGTGTTTCAATTATGGCTCAAAACAGTTTAAATATTGCCGGCTTGCAAATGAATGTATCCAACGATATTTTGGAAAATGAACGAACTATTGTACGATATTTAAATGAAGTTAAAGACCAGAAAATTGACTTTTTAATTACACCTGAAGGATCCTTGTCTGGATATACCTCGCAATTTGATGGTAGTGAATTAAAAGAAGCTTTGAATAGAGTTGAAGAAATTGCTAAAAGTTTAAAAATAGGATTGATCCTTGGAACTTGCTATAAAGAGACAATAGGAGGACGAGAATATTGTTATAATCAGGCTAGAGTATATTTACCAGATGGAACATTTCTGGGAGCATATTCTAAGATATTAACCTGTAGCCCATTGGATAATCCAGGTACCGGTGAAATGATGGAATATGTTCAGGGAAAAGTAAAAACATTTACTTATAATGAAGTTGACATAGGTATATTAATTTGTAATGATCTATGGGCAACCCCGGGCTATACAACCACTCCAAATCCATATTTACCATGGAAAATGAAGGAAGCCGGAGCAAAGTTGATTTTTCATATAATTAATTCTGGCACGGACCTTTCCTATCAAACATTTCATGAAGCCTCAGTAGATTTATGGGCGAAAACCTTAAATATACCAATCATAGAAATTAATGCGGCGCATGACGATAACGAGATCAATGCCAGATCAGGAGTTATAAACAGGAAAGGGGAAAGGGTGAAAACAATAGTCAATAAAGGGGAACAACTCTTTATATATAATCTTGATTTATAGGTTTTTGCTCAAATATTCTTTCATAATATTAAATTTCCATAATTGATTTTGATAAATATTATATCCTTAAAAAATGAACCAGGAATTCTGAATTTAAGTAGTATATACAAATCCTGAAATCTCAGATCCTGAGTCATCAATTCCTCAACTTTAACTTTTCACATTCAACATTTCCCTTATACACCACATCATTAGTGACTTTCATTTAGATTTTTCAATTTCATAAATCATTTTATCTATTTCAGAAACTACAGGTTTTTGCTCCTTTTTCCATATCACGTAGGCAGTATAGAAATCTATTCCTACTAATAGGACAATTACCACTTGGAGTAGAATTAACAAAGGCAGAATGTATTCTTGATAAGGAAATATAGAACTTATGATCAATCCCAGTCCCAGGTCTATAAATATCCAGATTGGCAATACCAGCCAGGTTCTTTTGGTAATTACGCTCATCCTTTCTTTTGCATCTTTTAAATAACTAATCACACGATTATCGGTATAAGTATAATTATATTTTCGATATCTGAGTTGCTGGACAATAATTACTAAGAAAAAAGACAATATAATGAATCCAATACCTAATCGCTCATTAGAATTGTCAATGGATATCATTAAGTAAAACAGGATAGATATCATGAATACATACGTTGCTTGAATGAACCTGATGGATAACCTGGCTTTTCGATCCACATTTTTTAATTGACTTTCAAGTGTTTCCATTGCTTTTGATTTAGAGTTTTTGAATTTTTGATTTTCTTTAAAATCAGGAGCTCTCACTTCTTTGGCTTTTTTTACAATATCTTCAAATTTCATAATTCACCTCCTTCGATTAAATTTTTGAGCGTTTCCTTTGCTCTATGTAATCTTACTCTGACATTGCTCTCTGTTAATCCGGTAATTTTTGCTATTTCCTTTGATTTTATTTCCTCCAGAACAAGAGATATAATAATCATATCAAGTAAGGGTAATTGACTGATCCCTTTATGAAGCAGGTTGATCTCGTCGTGATCAGTATATTCAGAAGATTGATCAGAATCTTTTATCAATTCGGCATATTGTTTATTCTTTTGATCGGTACTTCTTTTTTTACTTAAAAAACTCAAAGCTGTGTTTACGGTTATTCGAAACATCCAGGTGGTAAAAGCAGCATCTTTTCTGAAATTTTTGAATCCTTTCCAGATATTTAATAAAGATTCCTGGTATAAGTCCTTTCGATCCTCTTCATGGGCTACATAATAACAACATATTCTATAAATTTTATCTTTATGATCGTCAAGTAGATTTGTAAAGCTGTGTTTACCTTTTTCCATCTTTCAGGTGATCTTTATTAATTTAGAGTAAAGTAAAACCAATGTGTTACAAATGAGAAACATTTTCTTTATTCTGCCTTCTTTTAAGCCATTTGTCAAAAAGATAAACGGGTATACTAAGAGATACATAGGCAATAAAATCGTAAGGATCATAATGGGCTTCATAGATCTTATAATATTGCATGATCTCAATAATGAACCCTATTCCTATTACCAGGCTGATGGCTTGATTGGGAGTGAATTTGATTGATAAAAATGCTGACTTTTCCAGGTTATATTGCCCTCTTAAAAGAATATAGATCCAGGCAGGTCCAGCTATGTCAAGGGCATAACTAGTCCAGAATCCTGGTGATTTAATGAGTCCTGAAGATAGACTAATTATTCCAAGAGTAATGAGCAATACTTTCCATAACAATTCTCTATTATGAAGATCATTATTCATACTTTACATATTTATTATTTTGAAGTATTAAGTTCTGGATGTTTGCTCAACTTTTCTTCCAGGTCATTTTTGATATCAGATTCGTCTATCTTTAAAGAATCTGTATTTATAGGATATCTTTCAAGTAAATCATCGGAAATATTGAAAAATCTCCCATCCTGGTATAGCTTGTAATCAATAGTTCTTATAAATTGATTTCTGAACTGGTTCACATTGTTACTCCATCTTGGATCATAATGGACGAAAGCAGTTTTTCTGGATACATATTCCCCACCTGTAAGCAATGGATAGAAACTTCTGCCATCACTTGTAACTTCTATTCCTGCGATATCTGCAATAGTTGGAAAAAAATCGCTGAACTCAATTAATCCATCATATCGTTTACCTTCTATTATTTTTTCAGGCCAGTATACTATTAATGGGACATGAGTGCCGGCATCTATGGTATTTCCTTTGCCTCCCTGTATGATCTCACTATTTATGTTGGTGAAAATCATAGGATGCGTACCATTATCCCCAGTAAAGATCAGGATTGTATTGTTTGCGATTTCCAGGTCATTAAGTTTCTGAACAATTTTACCCACAATTTTATCTGTATATGAAACCATATCCTTGAAATAGGAGGTGTCATTTATATATCGTATTTCCTTTTGATTCCATTCTTCAGAATTTGGAGTAGGAACAAATGGATCATGTACCAGGACCATTGGATAGTATACGAAGAATGGCTCTTTTCTCTTTCTTTCTATAAAATCTAATATGAATTCAGAAAAAATGTCCGGGCCATAATCAGCATCTGTAGTCTCCAGTATCCTGCCATTTTGCTCAACGAGTGGATTGGAATATCTTTCGCCTTCTTTTCTTTGTTTTGTCAATTGCCATAAGCAATATTCATCAAATCCAAACTTAATTGGCCGGGTAGGATCATTCCAATCTGTGATTTTCTCAGGATAAGAGAGGCCATTCAATTGCCATTTACCAGAGATACAAGTACTGTAACCGGCATCTTTCATGAGATTTCCAAATGTGTATTGTTCAGAACGCAAATGTCCGAAATAATCATAATTGCGATAGTTATATTTCCCCGTCATAATTTTCACTCTAGAAGGAGTGCATAAGGGTTGTGATACACATCGTGAAAAGAGTATTCCTTCAGAAGCCAATGCATCCAATGAAGGAGTAGAATATGAAGTGCTTCCATAAGCGCTCAGACATTCGTAACCCATATCATCCGTCATTATAAGAATTATATTAGGTTTTTCGAGTTCATTTTTTGGATCACAGGAAGAGGATAAAATCAATAAAATAAGTAGGAAAGGAATATGGTTTTTCATTTTTGCCAATTTTAAAAAGTCGGCGGATAATAAGCCTCTAAATATTATTAATTTAATTCATTAACAGAATACATCATAACGTCAATGGAAATTTTTATAATTCAACCTTTTATATACTGGTTACTTAGTGATTCAGTGATCCGGAGATTTAGTGATTTGGCTAATTATTTAATACTTTTGATTATATTTTCGATTTCAGGACGCATAACTGGAGATGAAATTTTGATCAGGCGTTGAGAAGGAAAATTTGAGGATAACATATTTTTAATGCGTTTCATTTATTTGTTCAGTTTATTTTTTGCTTTTATACTATGTAAAAGCACCATTCTGTTGGGTCAGCTTGATTCAACGAACTTGCCATTATTTATCATTGATACTCAAGGAGGAAGGATTATCGATGAACCCAAAATTTCCGCTGACCTTAAGATAATATATAAGGAAGGTGGGTACAACTACCTTGATGATCCGGCTAATGTTTATGATGGCAATATTGGAATAGAGATTCGTGGCCGGTATTCTGCATCCCTTCCACAAAAACCCTTTGGAATTGAAACCAGGGATAGTCTGGATGAAAACTATAATATCCCTTTATTCAACATGCCAAAAGAAAATGACTGGATTTTGCTTGCTAATTTCAATGACAAAACCTTTATGCGTAACTCCTTGGCCTTCAAACTTTTCAGGGATATGGGTCATTATGCTCCCAGAACACAATTCTGTGAAGTAGTACTTAATGACACGTATGAAGGGATTTATGTTTTCACTGAAAAAATTAAAAGAGATAGCGGCCGAGTGGATATTGCTACCTTAACACAGGATGATAACTCAGGAGATGATGTAACCGGTGGATATATTTTTAAAATTGACTATTACGATGATTCTAATAGTTGGCCAAGCAGTTTCCCCCCAATTGGACATTCTGACAAAAAAGTTCATTTTGTTTATCATTATCCGAAACCTGATGAAATAACGTATGAGCAGAAAGACTATATACTTAATTTCCTAAAGGAATTTGAAGGCACACTATATACAACCAATCGACATCTTTTACTGGATGCTCTTTCAGATTATATTGATGTTGGTTCGTTTATTGATTATTTCATAGTCAATGAACTGGCACGGAATGTAGATGGGTATAAGAAGAGCAGTTACTTTCATAAAGATAAGGATAGCAAAGGTGGCCTGATCCACGCGGGTCCTATCTGGGATTTTGACTGGGCCTGGAAAAATATAAACGAATGTTATTTCGGGGCTCTTGATGGATCGGGATGGGCATTCCGGATACAAGATTGTGATCCCTGGCCGGTACCTCCTAGCTGGATGGTTCGTCTATTACAGAATCCTGGTTTTAAACAAAAGGTTTTTGAAAGGTATTTTGAGCTGAGAACAAATCATCTAAGTGAAAATTCCTTGTTCAATTATATAGATTCGGTTGCTAATGTACTGGATAAATCTCAGGCTCGTCATTATAGAAGATGGCCTATTTTAGGAATGAATGTAGGAACTCCTGAAACCGACAGTCAGCCCACAACTTATGAAGGTGAAATTGAAAAATTCAAGAATTGGATTGCCACAAGACTGAATTGGTTGGATGCGAATATTATATCTTTTGAAGTTACGGCACTGGATGATCCTGAAATAATATCCGGGAAAGCATCTGATTTCCTCTTCTTTCCAAATCCAGCAATCAATCAGATATCCTTGCAATCGCCTAAAAATTTACGAAGCTTAACTATCTTATCAACCAATGGACAGGTTTTGATATCTAAACCCGATATAAATACCAGTTTATTGAATGTAGATATTGCCAAATTGCCACCTGGTATCTATTTAGCGAAAATGTCATTTATTGATGGATCATTTCTAAGCAATAAATTTGTTAAAGAGAAATAACCTGAATTGTAAATAGACTCTAATACAGAATACGATCAGGGATATTCCATATCACTTTCAGCCTTATTTTAACCCGAAATCGGCATTAGAAAATTTATTCCGTCTTTAAACTGCTGCAAAACAGTCCGCTGCACCCACTTATATCAACTCACCATAGCGGTGCTATGCCTCGTCTCAATAAGTGTCTGTTTTATTGCACTTTAAAGCCTCATTACAAAGTTCTATTGCCGAATTCAAGTTTAAAAATTCAACTACAATATTTACTTACTAAAGTTTTATGAAAATTCTCTTTCTATACAAAATAATGGCAGGTATATAAATTACGCATACAAATAGAAGAGCATATGTCATACTGGTAAATTTCTCACCAAGTCCAATTGAAGTAAAAAAGTTAAAAAAATGTTCATTCAAGCTGTTTCCACCTATCTTTAAACCATAAAACAGAAGTGCAAGAACATCTCCCAGCACATAAACGGTAATGGCATTTGCTCCAAATACAATACCCGGTTTTGTACCATACGTATAACCAAGAATATCGACAATAAAATATACGGCACCTAATAACAGAGAGGCAAATCCTGATGTTACCAGAACAAAAGAGCTGGTCCATATATTTTCATTCACAGGAAAGACCAGGCCCCAGAAATATCCAGCTATTGCGATAATAAATCCACCGGTCATCAGATAAAGGGCGATTTCATGCCTTGATAGATTTTTACTAAGCAATATTCTACCTGCCAACATTCCGGTAATACCTGTAGCGATTGAAGGGAAAGTGCTTAGAATTCCTTCAGGATCCCATGTGCCCTGCCACATTCTGCCAGGCATAAATTTTTGATCAAACCATGCTGCTAAATTGACGCCAGGTTCAAGCATTACTTCATTGTAACCAGGAGTTGGAATCAGGGTCATACATAACCAATAAATCACCAATATACCTGCTACCATCCACACTTGTGTTTTCCAACTAGAATTAAGAAAAAGAATTGCACAGACAAAAAATACGATCGCGATTCTAGGAAGGGTCCCTGTCCATCTTATTTCTGAGAAATCAAAATCAGGCATCAGATTCAGGAAAATGCCTACTGCAAATATTTTAATACTTCTGGTAATAATTTTATTATACATTTCCTTTTTTGGCACCCCCTTCTCCAATCGTTTGGTATAAGCATAAGCAATTGATACGCCAACTATATAGAGAAAAATGGGCGCTATCAGGTCAGTGAATGTCAGGCCATTCCAATCGGAATGCAATAATGGAGAATACACAAAATTCCAATTGCCCGGGAAATTCACCAATATCATTGCAGCAATAGTGATGCCTCGCATTGCATCCAATGAAATAAGCCGCTTGTTTTGAAAGAGTTCAGAATTCTGTGTCACTTTTTAAAAATCTCTTTTCGAAATATATAAATAATCTATTTAGCCATCTTTTCAGAAAGTTAATTCATTTTTTCAATTGATATAAAGACCTTATATATGTTGGTAACATAATTCAATTGACTTCAACGCGGATTGTGGCATACATTTTTTGGGTGGCGAATTGGTATGTATACAATCCGCAAAATATTTAATTTCATCATAATAACCATCAGCGTCCCCGGTAGGTATCGATACTATTTCTTCATGGTTAGCTATCTGGATTTGATCCGAATCACTTGTGGAATATAAGATACTGGCATTTTCAAACGCTGCCATGTAATTTGCCTGGAAGGGAAATTTAGAGTGAAAAGTATTTCCCCCTTCCACTTTTACTTTGAAGTCGGGATAATCCCAAAAAGCAGAGATGTAGTCATGATTACTTAAACTGCCTGGCAAATAGGTGCTGTCGATCTTCTTTGGTAAACCAAACATGAAATTTAAAATGTCAATATCATGAATGAGAAGGTCAAAAAGTGCTCCCCCTGAAGAACCAAACTCTGATTGTTTGTTTTTCCATTGACCCCATAAGGGTAGGCCTGAATATCTTGACAATGAAAGAAATTTGAGGTTCCCATATTCCTTTGAATCAATCCAGAATTTGAGCTTAAGGTAAGCAGGTTCAAACCGCAGAACATGGGCGACCATCAGGATGCAATCGTTTTCTTGTGCCAGGGATATTAAATCTTCTCCTTCCCGGATATCAAGGCAAAATGGTTTTTCAAGGAGAACATGCTTGCCGGCATTTAAAGCTTCTTTGGTAAGGGAGTAATGTAAGTTCGTGTGAACGCAGATATGCACAGCATCAAATGTCTCCATCTTTAAACAATCAGAGAATCTTTTGTACTTTCTAACTCCTTGAATCATTTTGGGATCAAGGTCACCGATCGGGAGATTGCCCTCATTCTGAAATAACTTTTGTTCAATTCCATCCGTATCAGTATCGACAATTGCAACCAGTTCCAAGTCATTATTCTTTAATATATTGAGGGTATGAGTTATTCCCATAAATCCAAAACCGACAACGACGACTTTTCTCATATTTATAAAATTAATTAATTTCTACAGGCAATGATAATGTGTGAATAGTGAGGCGATTTACCTAAAAATAAATTTAATTTTCGATCTTAATTACGATTAACTTTTCAATATCTTTCAGGTAATTTGCACTTTCAACTTTAATTTTCAAACCCCGTCCTTCAGCATATTTTCGAGCTCCAGCCAATTCTATTTTTAATTCAGAAGATATTTTTGAATCCTGAACTGCATCAAAAGCCTTTTGACCAAATACAAAAGTAATATTGAAATAACCATCGCATATGGTGATAAAAAATAAATTGCGTTTCTTATAAAACTTCTTGAGAAGCCATCCAATTTTCTTTCCATAGTGCTTCCACTCCTCTTTAGTATCTCCAATAGAATGTATAATATATTTCCTTATAGTTTCAAGGTATTCAGAACTTGACAACAATTTTTCTTCAATTAAATCCTGATTTGGGACGACCTCTTTTTCGATAAATACATTTTCTGTCATTATTAATCAATTTTATAAAACGTATGCTCATTGTTCCAGACAAATCCGATGTGCTCACTATCCGTTTTGAATCTCACTTCATCACCATCTTCCAAGTCAATAAAGCGTGTAGAATTCATTGGTGTCAATTCATCTCGCTCTTTGTTATTGGGATCAATTACAACCAGTTTATTGTTTTCTGCGATTATTTCAACCAGATAATCCCCGATCCCAGGAACTTGTTCATCTAGCATATACTGTCCGGTTAGTTTTTTTAATGCATCAGATGATAATGTTACGGTTTCTACTACCCTTGGCTTCCTTATCCCCCAGTCATAATACTCTGATACTGAATTTAATATTTCATTCATCAGGTCACCTCCATTATCAGCATTGGTCATTATAATTACTGCTGCCCCTTTATAGGCAAATGCTATCATGCTATTGGTAAAGCCAGCATTTTTACCTCCATGCTGAAATCTCAACGAATCTCCTCCCCACGATAGTCCAGGGCCCAAACCCCAATTATTTTTATGTTTTGTAAGCATCATTTCGATGGTTTCTTTTGAAAACACTTTGTTGGATGTGCCGGCAAGAGATTCCTGGATCTCAATACAGTATATAGCCAGATCAGTAGGTGTGGTCCAAAGACCCGCTGCCGCCTGTTCAGGATAGTTATGCCATAAACCTTCAATTAAATCACCCTGATTATCATATGCTGCACTAGCATTATCATGAAAAGAAGTGGGCAATGGTTGTTCATATGTGCTGTGTTCCATACCAAAGGGGATAAAAATATTTTGATACATATATTCCTCTAATGGCAATCCACTCACATCTTCTACTACTGTTTCCATGATGGTATAGCCACCTCCTGAATATCTCCATATAGCTCCGGGGAGGGTATCAGGATAAATTTTAGGAGTGTTACCTTCACCATTTAGTACCTCTTCAATAGAAGGAAAAGTATCTGTCTGCTGGTAACCGGGGAAGCCATGCACGGTTATTCCTGCAGAATGTGTTAATAGTAATCGTAAAGTAACCTTTTTATCCTGAGTGAATTTGTTTTCAGGAACTTTCCAGTTTTGTAAATATTCATTAACATCCACATCCAGATCCAGTGATTTTTCTTCTACTAATTTTAATGTCGCCAGGGCTGCCAAAGGTTTGCTTATAGAACCCGCCTGAAACATGGTATTCGTATCCACCTTTCTTCCATTTTCAGTATTGGCTATTCCATAAGCTTTGGCCCAGTGAATCTTGCCATCTTTTACTATTGCAATGCTTACACCTGGAACCTTATAATGATCCATCCTTTCCTCCAGTTTGAATTGCTCAGGTTGAGAGCCTTTAACAAGAATAGCAGGAAGCAGACTATTTTCGATGGCAAATATTTCATCTTCTATCCGCGGTGGTTTTTCATTACTACACCTGATAAAAAAACCAATAGATATTATAAGAATGTAAGTAAGAAAGGCATTTTTCATATTTATATGTTTTGAAAAATAATTCTATAAAAAACTTTATCTAATTCCAGCAATAGAGAAAAACCTAAATCTCTTTGTGTTTTCTAAAGGTAATAAATTGATTAGATCCTTACAATACTGGTTGGTATGACATATGAGTAACTGAAATGGCAGAATTGAAACTTGAGTTGCACCCGAAAATGATTAAAATAAAAGTATTAAATCCTTAAATTTTTTAAAGTATATCCTTTTTGTTCCAGTAATCCTCTGATATTATTTGATCCAAAGAGAATATACCGGAACCTATTCTAATGAAGTACAATGTTCAAACCTGATATTAAAATCATATTACTCACTCATTACTTTTTATTTGCAATCGTTTATATCCTCATTTTATTTTATCATGATGTGTGATTTCTTTAAATTGGCCCGAAATTAATAGACTATGAAGCTAGCCATAAAATCGAGAAAGCTTATTTCTCCATTACAGGAAATTAAAGATGCAGTGATCCTTATTAACGGAGATAAGATTGAGGAAGTAGGCAAACAGGAAAATATAAATATTCCGGAAGCTTATACAATAAAAGATGTTGGAGATAAGATAGTAGCACCAGGATTGGTAGATATTCATAACCATGGTGCCTATGGTTATTTTGCCAGGGAAGGGGAAAAAGCTGTTCAGGAAGTATGTAAATGGCTGGGAAAAACCGGAACAACTACATGGTTGGCTACTATTGGAGATGCTGAAGGCGTAAAGGGAGGTGTTCAAGCTATTAAAAACGGAACTGAAGGATGCTATGTTCCAGGGATAAGATGTGAAGGGCCATTTCTTTATCCAAAGTACCTTCCTGGAGAATCCTCATCACCACCTCCGCCAGCTGACGAAAAGACTTTCATGGAAATGTATGAAGCTGGTGAAGGTTATATCAGAATTATGGATTGTTCCCCTGATCTTCCTGGAGGGCTTGAAATGTTTAAAACAATTACGAAGCATGGAATACGAGCTGCATTTGGGCATGGGAATGCGGGATATGAGCTATTTATGCAATCCGTTGAATGTGGGGCTTCCATCTCTACGCATACTTATAATGTTATGACTGGCTTGCACCATCGCAGGCCGGGAGCAGTAGGAGGCGCACTTACCTGTGATGAAGTGATGGCTGAAATCAATGCTGATTGTGTTCATGTTCATCCAGTTGCCATAGATATACTACTTCGTTGTAAAGGTCTGGATAGAGCTTGTCTTGTATCAGATATGCAGGCAATTGCAGGTCTTCCTGATGGATTTTATGACTGGTCCGACAGGATTATTGATGGAGAATATGAATGGGTAGGAGTTAAACTTCAAAAAAAGGATGGAATAGCCCGGCTGGCGCAAATGGGTGATGATCAGGATGGTGCAATTTCTAGTTCGTGTTATCCTTTGAAAAAGGGTATCCAGAATATGATTAATGAAGTGGGTCTTTCTCTCAAAGATGCATTTCGTCTGGGATCGTTAAATCCAGCGAAAGCAGCTGGGCTTGAAAATGAATTGGGAAGTCTTCGACCTGGGAAAAGGGCGGATTTATTGGTTATCGATGAAGACATCAATCTTTTTATGACGATGGTTGGAGGGGAAGTGGTGCATGAAACTGAGGTAATAGATGAAATTTATTATTAAAATATATTATCAGGGATTGATGACCATTGGAGCACTTCCTGTACTTTTCTTTTAAAATTGATGGACAGTCGAAAAGTATTGATTATTTTTTCAACTTTAGGGATTTTTGGGCTTTCAGTAGATTTGTTTGGTCGGGGGAGTATACAAAGATTGCATTTCCCTTTCCAGGATTTAGCGCTTCTGCTATGTGGCCCATTATAATTTCACTGGCATTGAATTCGTTTAAAGATCACCATGAAGCTTTTGACGGGATTCTGATAACAGGAATTATTGGAGGGGCCATCTGGCCTTTAATAATCGGATCTATTGGGGATGCTTTAGGTTTAAGAATCGGTATGTTGGTGCTCTATATTTCTTTGGGATATATTTTAGGTATTGGAATTTGGGCAAAACCTTTTGTGACTAATAAAACCATTTGGAAAAAGAGGAAGAACCTGGTTTCCTAAACCTTCCATATTCTTAATTCATATTGCATAATCTAATTCATTCTGAGCCAAAGCTCTCAATACTGCTTCTTTAAATTCAACAGGCTGATAGAGTGATTTTAGTAAAGTATCCTCTTTTTTACATATCACTTCATTGTGACAACTTTCCATTAATGATCTAATGATCGGCCAAGGTATTGGAGTAAGTAGACTAGCAAAATATGAATACAATTTTACATTAGATAAAAAAGATGACTGTATAAATAGCTTTTTTTTGTTAAGAATTTGAGAGAATGTTTTTAGCATCTTTTCATAGGTAAGGATCTCCTTCCCCCCAATATCAAATGATCTCCCGGTTGTTTCATCAGTTTCTAAAACACCAACAAGAATATTGATCAGACTATGAATACTTATAGGTTGACATTTCGTTTTTGCCCAATAAGGAATCAAAAATACTGGCGATTTTTTAACGAGATTTTTAAGAATTTCATAAGAGGCACTTCCTGATCCAACTATAATTGCTGCTCTTAGTACCGTAGTTTGAACATTACCTCTCTTAAGTTCTTTAGCTACCCTAAGCCTGGTTTTAAGATGAGGCGATAATAACGATTTCTTGTCACCAAGTGCCCCTAAGTAAATGATTCTTTTGACATTATTAATTTCAGCTGCTTTTCTGAAATTTATAGCAGCCTGAATATCTACTTCCCGAAATTCTTCGGATTCGAGAAGTAATGAGTGAATTAAGTAATAAGCCGTATGTATTCCTTTTAGGGCTTCAACTAATTGATTTAGATCAAGGGCGTCTGCAATTACTGTCTCAACTTCAGGAAAAGATTTAAAAATCCTTGATGATGAGCTTCTTATTGTAGCACGTACTTGGTAACCTCTGGCGAATAATTCCTTAGTAAGATGCCCCCCTACATAACCTGTTGCTCCTGTTACCAGAATTTTTCCAATTTCCGGACGAGGTTTTGTGATTAATGTATCACAAAAGAGATCCTCTTTTTTTGTTATAATGGATAAATCCATACTAAATCTAATAATATTTCATTATGAATAAAAATATTCCCCCAGGATTCTAACAGTGTTCCGTTCAATCCAATTATTTTTTTGCGTTTTGAAATGATTTAGAATCACGGGAAGTCTTTCCAGAATATTCATATTAGATTTACATTGCCAGTCCAGTTTTTTTTGAGTGTAACTATTTTCTACCGTCCAAGGGCGATCAATAAATTCAAGCATCCAGTTTTGTTCAAAGGGAATTTTGTTTACAAAAGATCCCAAAATAATTTTAATATTGAGGCCAATTTTTACTAATTCTAAAGGCACATAAATGGGTTTAACAGAACCTGCGTTGCCCGGTGATTCTGTAACTGATGAAAATAGATCTTTATGCATAACAGCTCCATTTTGCGACGCCAGAAATATTTCAAAGGAGTCTAATTGATCACTCAATTGGATACAACGTTTAATAATTCGAATTGTATCAATTATATGAATATAGGGAATCCCGGATTCTCCTTTCCCAGGTATGGTTTTTGAAAAAGGCCCGGAAGACAACCATAATTTCATCAAGCTGTAGAGAGGAGGGAGTTCGCACCAATCACTAAAAACACCGGCTAGCCTTAGAACAATTCCGGGAATTTCTCCCGATGCATTCTTTATTATCTTCTCTCCTTCAGATTTTGATTTAGCATAAGGGAAATAATCACTCACTGCTGATTTCTCAGTTAAAGAATCTCCACGAGGAGGAGGTACCATTGCAGCAATACTACTTGTAAAGATGATCCTTCCAACCCTTTGTTTTATTGATGCCTTAATTATATTTTCTGTTCCTCTTATATTGGATTTTTCATATTCTATTCTCCAATCATTTCCAAAATGGTAATAGGCGGCTAAATGAATAACAAAATCGATAGTCCCAAGATCCTCTTCTATTTTTTGAAAAGTATTATAGACCTTGTTTGCATTTGAAATATCAAGTTTTTCCCATTTAATATTTGGAGCTGCTTTAATTAGGGCATGAGTAGGTTGCCGCTGATCAATAGCGATTATATTATATTCTTTTGATAGAGCAACAACTATGGAGGATCCTATAAATCCTGCTGCCCCTGTTACAATTATGATTTTTTTTATCATAATCTTTTAAGCCTGGGTAAGTCCTTATTTGTATCTAGTTAATTGAAATGAAAATAATTGGAATGAGTTAAATATTCTAATTTGGAATCTATCATAAACCTATCCAATGTATTTTACATATATTGAATTAACAAATCCGCGGGTTTTAAGATATCTTCAATTTACAAATTATTTTCAACTAAAAATGTGAGGGATTAAGTTTTTAATAAATTGTTCTAAAGATTTCTGAGGTAATTGATCAATAACCAACGATCCTTTTCATCTTTTATTTTTTGTCAAAAGCCGGCATATCCTCTCTTCCTATGTACATTTTATTCCAAAAAAAATTGATGTAGGTTTAATTACTTCAAGAACTTAAAATTATTAAAACTTATTCTATTGATTTTTATCCTTTTTCTGTTGGCCGGGTGCATACGGTTTAGCGGATTGACTACCTGTCATCTTTTTCATTTGTCCAGGAGGCACCTTGCCTGAGGAATTAACATGAGCCGAGGTAGTACAACCTGTAGTTAAAAAGATCATTAATCCAAATATCGAAAGATACATAACTAGCTTTTTCATTTTAAAATATTTTGATTGGTAACTAAAAAATATAAACTGATATCATTATTATTTTTTACCTCTTCCTTATTAGAGAGGCTAAACTTCAATTTATCAATCCCGGGAATCGAATATTAGTAACCTCATTTTGTATATTATATTCCTGACAGACCAGCACAAACTCTTGCCATAAGAGAATCCCCGGCTTATTCTTAATGGCAGGAAATTAAAGAAGCCCAATTTTGCAGATTGGGCTTACTGTTTCTAAATAATAAATTGTTTAGAAATAGCTATTAGAATACTTTTTGTATGGTAGTGCCATTATCCCGATTTCACCAGGAATGTCACCTCTTCACTATTCGTATCGCAGAGCTTCAACTGGATTTTTGATTGCTGCTTTGATAGATTGAAAACTTACCGTTATCCAGGCAATGACCAAAGCCAACAATCCTGCGGAGATGAATATCCAAATACTCAGTTCTGTTTTATAAGCAAAATTTTCGAGCCATTTGTTGATCACAAAATAGGCAAGGGGACAGGCGATAAGAAAAGAAATTGCAATCCATTTGGTAAAATCCATCGACAGTAAAAATACTATCTGCTGAACTGAAGCTCCCATAGTCTTCCGAACACCGATCTCTTTGGTGCGTTGTTCTGCATTAAATGTTACCAATCCAAATAAGCCCAGAACAGCAATAAATATGGTAATAAATGAGAAAGTTCTGAAAATACTTCTGGTATGCATTTCATTCTTATATAAATCATTATATGCATCATCCAGAAAGAAATACTCAAAAGGAAGATCTGAGAACTGTTCCCAGGTTTCTTTTGACTGGTTGATAATTGATTGGATATTCTCATTATCTATTCTCACTATGAAATTATTATTTGACCATGCATTTTTGTGATAACCGGGTAGAATTACCATAGGCCTGATTATTTCATGCATGCTGATATAATGAAAGTCTTTGACTACACCAATTACTTTTTGTAAACTACCTGACTCACCTCCAAATCTTATTTCCTTTCCTAGAGGATTGTCCCAGCCAAGGTTTTTCATTGCAGCCTCATTAAGAATAATACCTGTTGAATCCGAGGAGATACTCGTATCAAAAAATCGACCACTTATCATTTCAAGACCTAATGTGTTTTCATAATCTTCATCCCCAAACAGAACATCAATAAGGATATTGTCTTCATATCCTTCTGGTCGAAATTGTATGTTTCCATAACCTTGTCCTGGAACTGTATATGCGGCAGAAATATTTTGTATACCGGTTGACTGTTTTAGAGACTCTTTAAATGTATTGGTTTTATCATTAATTGACCATGCATTTTTTAATACCAGGATATTGTTCTTAGTAAAACCAAGGTTATTATCTTGAATAAAACCCAATTGTTTATCAATAAGGATAGTACCAATGATCATTACTATTGAAATGGTAAATTGAAATACTACCAGGATGTTCCTTAAAACGAGGCCTCTGTTTCCTTTTCTTTTGGTTTGTAAAGAATCAGAAGGGGAATATGAGGAAATATAAAAAGCAGGATAAATGCCGGAGAGAATTCCAATAACCAATGTCAACAAAATAATTGAAACGATATTTGTAAGATTATCATAAAATCCAAGTTCCAGAGTTTTCCCGGTAAAATTGTTAAAGAAAGGCAGTACCAGTTTGGAAGTGATCAATGCAAAATTGACTGAAAGAAAACTAAGAATAATTGATTCCAAAAGAAGCTGTATAATTAATTGCGATTTTTTTGCCCCCAGTGTTTTCTTTATTCCAATTTCTTTGGTTCTATTAACAGCTTTTGCTGTACTCAAGTTAATAAAATTAACACAAGCGATGATTATAATGAAAAGTGCGGCAATTGAAAAAAGCAATATATTCTGATAATTGCCATTTGCCTCCAGTTCACCGGCAACATTAGATTTCAAATGTATATCAAGTAATGGGTGAATAAAGGACTCCCATTGATTACCTTCAGCTAAAAAAGAATCAAATTTATCTTCTCCCATATTTTTACGATAAATAGCCGGAAGTTTTTCTTCCACGGATGTCACGCTACTATTTTCATTTAACAGGAAGTAGGTTTTATAGTAATTGTTCCACCAGGAATCCCCTTTGCTATAGGGGAAGTTTTCATTGGATACAAGGAAGTTAAAATGGAAATGACTTTTTTCCGGAATGTCTTCGACTATTCCTTTTACTATCATAGGAAAGTCATTCCCACTTAGTGTTAAAATCATTTCTCCTCCCAGAGTTTCTTCTGGCAAAGTCTCTTCTCCGAAGTATTTATAAAGAATGGATTCGGTTATTATTATAGACCCTTTTTCTTTTAATGCATCTCTTGGATCTCCAGCAAGTATGGTAAAAGTAAATATATCGAAAATAGAACTGTCAGCTGCATATATACCAGGTTCTTCAAATGTGGTTTTGTCACCATCTTTCTCATAACTCACGAAGGTTTTAAAGTTTTGAATACGTGTTACTGCCTCAATTTCAGGACAAGTCTGGAGCAGTTCTTTGGCAAGTAAAGGTGTTGTATATGTTTGAGTAAATTCCGTATCACCCATTTTTCCATGTAATCCAATTCTATATATGTAATCTGCATTTTCATGGTATTTGTCATATCCCAACTCATGTTGAATATATAAATAGATCAACAAGCTTGCTGTTAATCCAACGGTTAAACCAAGGATATTTACTACAGTAAGTAATCTTTGTTTCAATAAGTATCTGTACGCGATTTTTAAAAAATGCAATATCATATTATTCGTATTTTAAAGTTTCGACTGGGTTTCTGCCGGCTGATTTTAGTGCCTGGTAGCCAACCGTGAATAATGCCATTATCAATATCGAAATACTCACCATTACAAAGATCCATGCTGATATATTTATTTTGTAGGCAAAGGCATCGAGAAATTTATTCATTAAAAAATAACCGATAGGCAGCGCAATAAGATTGGCTATAAAAAGCATCTTTAAATACTCCACAAATAATTGCTTTACTATACTAATCTTTGTGGCACCCATTACTTTTCGAATACCAATTTCTTTAGTTTTTTGAAGTATTGAGAAAGTGGATAGTCCAAATAATCCAAAGCATGATAAAATGACGGCTATGAAAGTGAAATATCGGACTAATTTTTGAGCGACTGTTGCTGTTTTTTCTTGAGGAAATGTATAATCTTCGAGAAAATTATAAATTAATGGGTAATCCGGATTGATTTCTTTCCATTTTATTTTAATTTGACTAAGTAGTGCAGATTGTTCCGATTCATTAAACGCATTAATTTCTAATAATAAATAATCAGCTTCATTAGGGGTTAAAAAAAATGCTACCGGGCTGATATTCATAACTAAAGGGACATGGTGGAAATCTTTCATCACTCCAATGATCTCATAATTATTACCCTGGTAGAGAAAATTTTCTCCTATTGGGGATTCTAATCCGAGCTCATTTATAGCTGTTTCATTCACTACAATGTTATGTTGATCTCCTACATAAGCCGGATCATAAAATCTCCCTTCAGACATTTCGATATTAAGTGTTTTTAAATACTCGTAATCAACTCCAGTTGAAACGAGGTATGAATTTTCCCGACCAGCTCTACCCCATTCCTGATAATATCCTCCAGCAATTAGGATA
>Ga0316187_10000113_pt1 | contig 50871 bp, 49 predicted proteins | sample CroRivburrow1_MG_FD_204927 | JGI IMG/M metagenome (GOLD analysis project Ga0316187, IMG submission 204927) | Coastal sediment microbial communities from Maine, United States - Cross River worm burrow 1 | ecosystem: Environmental > Aquatic > Marine > Coastal > Sediment | place: USA: Maine...
AGGGAGGTTGAAGCGGCCTTCAATCAGGGCTTTATCGGTATCGTCATAAGCAGTGACATCGGCTTGTAGCAGCTGGTAATTGGATAATACGCCGATGACTTTGGGATCTGAAAAAGTGTAGCGCTCCATCTCTTTGCATGAGACGCACCAGTCTGCAATAAAATCGAGCATGACGGGTTTACCCTGTGCGCTGGCGGCAGCAAGCTCACGGTCAAGATCGGCGACACTTTTGATGAGTTTGAATGATGTGTGTGCTGAGGCTGCTGAGGCATTGGCTGTTACGCCCAGTCCCAGGCCACGCAGGGGTTGTACCGTATCCTTGCCGCCTGCTGCTGTGCCGACCAACATGAGTGCGCCATAGATCATCATGACTACGCCCAGTCCTTTCCAGAGGTGATCCCAGCCGCTGGCTTCGATGGGGAGAACACGCAAGGCCCCCATATAGATGGCACTGACAACCAGCAGTATGCCCCACAGTGCCATTGATATTGGGGCGGGGATGATGCGTTCCAGCATGACAATGGCGACTGCCAGCAGGCCTACACCAAATACGGCTTTAACGGCATCCATCCATGCCCCGGCTTTGGGGAGTAGTTTACCGGCAGAGGCTCCCAGTATGAGTAGTGGTGTGCCCATGCCCATGCTGAGTGCAAACAGGCTGATGCCGCCGCGCATCCAATCACCCGTTTGACCAATCACAATGAGTGCAGCAGCCAGGGGTGGGGCTACACAGGGGCCTACGATCAGAGCGGATAGAAAGCCCATAATGGCAACGCCAATCAGACTTCCGCTGCGTTGTTTGTTGCTGGCTTCAGTGAGCTTGGTTTGGAGTTTGTGTGGAAGCTGAAGGTCGTAAAAGCCAAACATGGAGAGAGCCAGAAATACAAAAACGGCAACAAAGGCGCTTAAAACCCAGGGATCCTGGAAGGCTACTTGCAGGTTTCCGCCCAGCAGGCCCATTGCAATGCCAATAGATGTATAGGTGATGGCCATCGCCAATACATAGACCAGCGACAGTATAAAGGCTTTGCTTTGAGTGATCTTGGTGCCATGTCCGGCGATGATGCCGGAGAGGATGGGGATCATGGGGAAGATGCAGGGGGTGAGTGCCAGTGCCAGTCCGGCACCAAAAAAGACAGCGACTACCAACCAGATGTTTTCATTGACCAGTATGTCGGCCAGTCGATCCTGTTCTGCGACAACTTCTTCGGTAGCTATGTTGCTGTCTGCCGGGCTTGAAGTCTCTTTTGATACGGTGGTTGGGTTTGCAGCTGCCGGTAGATTCAGCGTGGCTTTCTGCGTGACAGGTGGATAGCAGATGCCCAGATCGGCGCAGCCTTGGTATTTGACCTCCAGCTCAATGGGAGATGCTGCGATATTGGTGCGAATAAGCGGCACCAGCAGGTCAATATCATCGTAGAAGACAGCCAGTTCGCCTATTGTGCCATCTGGGCGCAGGGCATCCTGCTTAACGGTTGGTTTTGGTAAGTTGTAGGCGCCGATGCTGATGCCTTCAGCGTTTATTAGTTTAACCTCGAGCTTGTCGTAGTAGAGGTAGGTCTCATCGGCAATTCGCCACAGCAGACGCAGTTGCTCGGGGCCTTCCACTTCAGCGCTGAATTGGTATGCCTCCTCCACGCGCAAGGGTTCACTGTTGCTGCCAAATTTTAGGCTGGAGAGGAAACCCTCTGCCTGTACAGAGAGAGAAATAAGCAGCGGAAAGAGAAGAAAAAGTATGTTTTTCACTAGTTTTTTGTGCATTGTGTAACCCAATTCAGGTACCCGGTCAGGCCCTGCTCTACAGGGACAGCGATGATTTCAGGAAGTTCATAGGGATGCAGGGAGAGAAGTGCTTGCTCAAGATCCTGATAACGTGATTGATCTGTTTTGATCAGCATCAGCACCTCGTCATCTTTCTCCAGCTTACCTTGCCATTTATATATAGAGGTGACCTTTGGAATAATATTGATGCAGGCTGCAATCCCCTGTTCAACCAGAGAGGTTGCAAGCTCTTCTGCCACGGTCTGATTTGGGCAGGTGCAGAGTGTTATTAGGGTGGAAGATGGCATCGCGCAAAGATACAGGATAATGGTGGTCGTTGTCAGTCATCAGTTGTTGTTTGGCTGATAGCAGAAGCGGTTGTTGGCTGATAGTTGTCAGGGCGTAAAGGTCAGGGTATGGTGCTTATCTCTGTCATAATATGGTTTGGATATGAACCCTGGCTTTATATTTTTATTAATCTTTGTTGGCGCCCCCGCTGTTGAACTCTATTTTATGGTGCAGGTGGGTGCTGAGATTGGTGCTTTTTCCACCGTGGCATTGGTGCTGTTTACTGCCGCTTTGGGTGGTGTGCTGGTTCGGGTGCAGGGCTTTACCACGGCTATGCGTGTAAGGGAGAGCATGGATCGGGGTGAAATCCCCGCCATTGAAATGATGGAAGGGGTATTGCTGCTGCTGGCAGGTCTATCGTTGTTACTGCCGGGCTTTATTACCGATGCTTTGGGTTTTATCTGTCTGATCCCTGCGGCTCGTCGCGGCATAGTGCTGTGGTTTCTCAAGCGAAGCAATGCTATCTGGCCCGCTTCATCCTCAGTGCGGCCAAAATCTGATTCAGACCCTCGTATTATTGATGCCGAATATCGGCGTGAAGATGATTAAGTCTTAATTGGTATCTGCAAAACCTGTCGACTCCCCCAAGAGGGTGTGTTCAGAGTGATTCATTCATAGAGTCTTGCCCCCCCTATTCACGGAGTGTTTCCTGATTAGGATGCGCTTATACCGTTTAGCTTTGCTAAAAATAAACTTCATTCGTTCCTTTTATGGGGATTTTTTTTAGTCACCCCTTGACTATGCACTTTTCGCCCCTATTATTAGCACTCACATGTGGTGAGTGCTAATGACTCACTGCTTTAAATTTGTGAATCAATTTTTAAGCTACTACTAACGGAGATAGCAATCAATGAATATTCGTCCGCTGCACGATCGTGTGATCGTTCGTCGTAAGGAAGAAGAGCGTACTACCGCATCTGGCATCATCATTCCAGATTCTGCTACCGAGAAACCTGTAATGGGCGAGATCCTGGCTGCTGGCCATGGCAAAATCCTGGAGAGTGGCGACGTACGTCCTCTGGATGTAAAGGTTGGCGATACCGTGCTGTTTGGCAAGTACTCCGGTACCGAAGTGAAGGTTGACGGTGAAGATCTTCTCGTTATGCGCGAAGAAGACATCGTGGGTGTTGTTGAGTCCTAATCCGGCACTCAAGCAACCGTTGAGAGGTTTTGCGCGATAGTTCGCTGCAATCTCGACACACTGACAAACACATATTTATTTAAGGAATATATCATGGCAAAAGAAGTAAAATTTGGTGATGACTCCCGTACCCGCATGCTGGCTGGTGTCAACGTGCTGGCTAATGCGGTAAAGGTTACCCTGGGTCCTAAAGGCCGCAACGTGGTTCTGGAGAAGAGCTTTGGTGCTCCGACCGTAACCAAAGATGGCGTATCTGTAGCTAAAGAGATTGAGCTGTCTGACAAATTCGAAAACATGGGCGCACAGATGGTTAAGGAAGTTGCTTCCCAAACCTCTGATGTTGCTGGTGACGGCACCACAACTGCAACCGTATTGGCTCAGGCTATGCTACGTGAAGGCACCAAGGCTGTAGCTGCTGGCATGAACCCAATGGATTTGAAACGCGGCGTTGATAAGGCCGTTATTGCTGCTGTTGAAGAGCTGAAAGGCATGTCCGAGCCTTGTGCTGATGATAAAGCCATCACCCAGGTAGGCACCATCTCCGCCAACTCTGATACCTCTATCGGTGAGAAGATTGCCGAAGCCATGCAGAAAGTGGGTAAAGAGGGCGTTATCACCGTTGAAGAGGGTTCTACCTTTGAGATGGAGCTGGACGTTGTTGAGGGCATGCAGTTTGACCGCGGTTACCTCTCTCCTTACTTCATCAACAATCAACAGAACATGAGTGCTGAGCTGGAATCCCCTTACATCCTGTTGGTTGAGAAGAAGATTGCCAACATCCGTGATCTGCTGCCTACCCTGGAAGCTGTTGCTAAAGCGGGCAAGCCACTGCTGATCATCTCTGAAGATGTTGAAGGCGAAGCTCTGGCTACTTTGGTTGTTAACAGCATCCGTGGCATCGTTAAAGTCTGTGCTGTTAAGGCCCCAGGTTTTGGTGATCGTCGTAAAGCCATGCTGCAGGATATCGCTATCCTGACCGGCGCTACCGTGATTTCTGAAGAGATCGGTCTTTCTCTAGAGAAGGCCGGTCTTGAAGAGCTGGGTACCGCTAAGAAGATCCAGATCACTAAAGAGAACACCACCATAATCGATGGTGCTGGCAGTGAGAATGATATCAAGGGTCGTGTTGAGCAGGTTCGCGCCCAGATCGAAGAAGCTACCTCTGATTACGACAAAGAGAAGCTGCAAGAGCGTGTTGCCAAACTGGCCGGCGGTGTTGCTGTGATCAAAGTCGGTGCTGCTACCGAAGTTGAGATGAAAGAGAAGAAAGCCCGTGTTGAAGATGCGCTGCATGCAACCCGTGCTGCAGTAGAAGAGGGTGTTGTTCCTGGTGGTGGTGTTGCACTGGTTCGTGCCCTGCAGGCTATCAAAGACCTCAAGGGTGCCAATCATGACCAGGATGTTGGTATCACCCTGGCTCGTCGCGCCATGGAAGAGCCACTGCGTCAGATCGTTATCAACTGCGGTGAAGAGGGTTCTGTCGTTCTCAATAAAGTTGTAGAGAATGAAGGTAACTATGGCTATAACGCCGGTACCGGCGAGTATGGCGATATGATCGAGATGGGTATCCTGGATCCTACCAAGGTGACCCGCGCCGCACTTCAGAACGCTGCTTCTGTAGCCGGCCTGATGATCACTACCGAAGCAATGGTAGCTGATGAGCCTGCGGATGACGCTCCTGCAATGCCTGATATGGGCGGCATGGGTGGAATGGGCGGTATGGGTGGAATGGGCGGCATGATGTAAGCTGTCTGTAACAACCTGTAGGCCAAAAAGCCTCGCTAGTTTTAGCGGGGCTTTTTTTATTAGGTAAAGGACTCAAGTGGGTCTGTTGGGTAGATAATTGCGCTTCTCTGGTGGTATTGTTGAGTAAATTAGTTAGTTTAGAGGTGATCGTGTGGAATTGAATGGTGCTGAAATTCTGGTTCAGAGCCTGAAAAAAGAGGGTGTTGGGCATCTGTTTGGATATCCCGGCGGAGCAGTGCTGCACATCTATGATGCACTCTTTCAGCAACAGGATGTTCAGCATATTCTTGTTCGACATGAGCAGGCGGCTATTCATGCGGCGGATGGTTATGCGCGTGCTACAGGGCAACCAGGTGTTGCGCTGGTGACCTCCGGCCCTGGCGCAACCAATGCGTTGACCGGTATCGCCACGGCCTTTATGGATTCCATCCCGATGGTGATCTTTACCGGTCAGGTGCCAACCCCGTTTATTGGTAGTGATGCCTTTCAAGAGGTGGATGCGATTGGTATTACGCGCCCTTGTGTAAAGCATAACTTCCTGGTCAAGGATGTTCGTGATTTGGCGGAGACCATCAAAAAAGCATTCTATATTGCAACCTCAGGCCGGCCTGGCCCTGTCGTTATTGATGTGCCAAAAGACGTGACTGATCCGTCGGTCAAAATCCCTTTTAGCTATCCAGCAGAAGCCAAGCTGCGCTCCTATAATCCTGTGAAGAAAGGCCATAAGGGACAGATCAAAAGGGCAGTGGATCTGATGTTGTCAGCTAAACGGCCGGTGATCTATTCCGGCGGTGGAGTGGTAATTGGTGATGGTGTTAAAGAGCTGCGAGAGTTGGTGCAGACACTGGGCTTTCCAATTACCAGCACGCTGATGGGGCTGGGTGCCTATCCTGGCACTGATAAGCAGTTTCTTGGTATGTTGGGAATGCATGGCACCTATGAAGCCAATATGGCAATGCATGATTGTGATGTGTTGGTTGCCATTGGTGCCCGCTTCGATGATCGTGTCACAGGCAAGATCAAAGAGTTTTGCCCGGATGCCAAGATCATCCATGTTGATATTGATCCAGCCTCCATCTCCAAGAATGTGCGAGTGCATATTCCCATTGTGGGGTTGGTACAAGAGGTGCTGACTGAGATGGTCAAAATGGTTAAAGGGCATAAGAACCAGCCTGATGCTGAAGCCCTTAAATCCTGGTGGTTGCAAATCAATGAGTGGCGGGAGAAAGAGTGCCTGCAATATGACCGTGAGAGTGAGCTGATAAAACCGCAGTTGGCACTTGAAATGCTGCAAAAAGTGGCAAGTGATGATGTTTACGTAGCCTCAGATGTGGGGCAGCATCAGATGTGGGCGGCGCAATATTTTAAGTTTGATCAGCCGGGACGTTGGCTCAATTCAGGTGGCTTTGGCACCATGGGTTTTGGGCTGCCGGCAGCTGTGGGCGCCAAATTGGCACATCCAGATTCCGAAACGATCTGCATAACAGGGGATGGCAGTCTGCAGATGAACATTCAGGAGCTGGCAACCTGCAAACAGTACAATCTGCCGCTGAAAATCATCCTGCTCAATAACAACCACCTGGGTATGGTGCGCCAGCTACAGGAGTTTTTTGTAGAGAAGCGTTATGCAGCAGTGGCGTTGGATGGTTCGCCTGACTTTGTCAAAGTGGCTGAGGCTTATGGGCATGTGGGCATGCGTGTAGAGAAGCCGGAAGAGTTGGAATCTGTGCTGCGCAAGGCATTTGCTATCAAAGACCAGCTAGTGCTGATTGAGGTAATGATAGATCCGGAAGAAAATGTCTACCCCATGATTGAAGCAGGCCAAGGTCAGCACAAGATGCACCTTGCTCCTAGTTGTAGCTGCTGCCCAGAAGATTAATTCATACATCAGCCAGGCGTTCTGCCTGACTGATACCGCATCGCTAGGCTTCTTTTTCCTTATTCCAATAAGTGCTAGCAATAGAGCGAATAACCCATTCTGGTGATAAGCGGCATCATGTAAAATATACCGACATGCCCGGATTTTGCCGGGCTTTCTGTTTTTAGTTTTATGAGGAATGTAATGTGATTGAGGCGGATAAATATATCAAGCAGGAAGATTTTGATCGGTTAGAGTTGGCCCTGCAGGATTATTTGGACGAAAAGATTGATCACAACCAGATGGTTGCTGAGCGTCTACAGCTTGGGGTTTACGGTCAATGGCAGGAAAATCTCTGCATGGTCCGTTCAAAGCTGCCGGGTGGTGATGTACCGCTCTCTTATCTGCTGGGATATGCTGAAGGGCTGGATGAGATTGACTGCATGGAGACTGTGCATATCACAACCCGTCAGGATATCCAGTACAACGATGTGCCGCTTACACAAACACCAAAGCTGCTGCGACTGCTGGCTGAACATAACATCACCACACGTGAAGCTTGCGGCAATACCGTACGAAATGTATCGGGTTGCCCCATGGCGGGTGCCTGCCAGCGTGAGCATGTGGATGTCATTCCCTATATTGAGTCGACAGCTGCCTATCTGGTGCGCAACCCGCTAACTCAGTCTCTGCCGCGTAAATTTAAGATTACCTACTCCGGCTGTGAGGCCGATTGCGCCCAAGGTGCTATTCAGGATCTGGGTTTTGTAGCCACCCGCAATAGTGAAGGCCAACCTGGGTTTAAGGTGCTTGCTGGTGGTGGATTGGGGCCTCAGTCGCGCCAGGCTATTGTGATTGACGAATTCTTGTCTGAAGAGCTGTTGCTACCTGCATCGCAAGCTGTGTTGGCTATGCATGACAAATACTCAGATCGTAAACGTAAATCCCGTTCGCGTATCAAATTTTTGGTTGAACGCTTTGGTGCAGAAGGCTTCATTGAAAAATACCGTGAAGAGTTGGCGCGCACCGTTGCTGCCTTTGACACAGATCTAGCACCAGCAGGCCAATGGCGACAGGCACAGGAAGATGCGGAAGTTTGTGGGCATGGTGCGCCTCGTCAGGTAACACCTCAGCATCAGGCTGATCTGTTTGCTGTGCCAGTGCATGTACCGGGTGGTGATCTGACCGCAGGTCAATTGCGTGGACTGCATAAGCTTTTAACAGAGCAGGGCTATTCGCATCTGCGAGCCACTCAGGATCAGGAGCTTATCGTCTTTAATGTATCTGAGCAGGGTATCCCTGCTTTGGTTGAAGGATTAAAGGCGCTGGATCTGGGCCTGATTGAGCCGGGTACTGATGTTGTAGCATGTCCAGGTACAACCACCTGCCAGCTGGGTATCACCTCATCGCGTGTCGTGGCCAAAATGCTGGATGGTGGCCCGGATGATCTGGTTATCCGTGTTAATGGTTGCCAGAATAACTGCGCGCACTCAGATCTTGCGGATATCGGTTTTTATGGAAAGGGGCGGCGCCACTTTGGTCAGTTAATACCCACTTACGCCATAAGGCTTGGTGGTTGCGGTATGGCAGGTGGTGAACTGGCTTTTGCTGGGCCAGAGGTTCCTGCTGTGCGTGTTCCTGTTGCCGTAAAACGAATTACGGATGCTTATGCAGACCAGCGTGAGGGGGATGAAAAATTTTCTACCTGGAGTCGCCGATTAGGGCCAGATTACTTTGATAAACTTTTGCAGGATCTGACTCAAGTACGTGAATTTGAGCTGCCGATGCTGCAACGTGATCACGGTGACAGTGCTGTATTCAAGGTGCAGTCTACGGGTGTGGGCGAGTGTGCCGGTGCTTCGATTGACCCAGTCGACAAATTGCTACTGGATATTGCTTACGAGCGCAATCTGCGAGATGCATTTGCCGCCAAGCGTAAATTTAGAGAGGCAGCTGAGAGCATGGATAATGTCTTCTCACTAATTGGACGGGCATTACTGACTTCAGCAGGAGCAGAAGAGACTAGCCCAGCAGAAGGTCAGATGGCGGCAGCAGTGGCTGCGGCTCTACCTGATGATCAAGCTGCCGCAGAGGCATATGCTGAGCGTTATGCGCAATTTGCAGATTGGACGAATGAGTTGGATGAGCTGGTCTACCCCAAGCTTATGGAAGAGACGGATGCCTGGTTAAAGCGTGCGCGCATGTCATGTCGCACCATGCAGGCTAATCGCAATAAAAAGAGTAGCTGATCTGCTGTAAAAATTGCGAGAGCAACCTGGTCTATGGTTAGGCAAGGTTGCTCTCGCATTCCCACTATTTAAGGGAAATTAATTCCCTAAGCGCCTGGAGTCTATCCAGCCCCCCTCGTTGAGTAATGGAAAAGTGCGCAGCATTGCAATTTTGTTGGTGCTTATGGCTCGCGTGTTTCACCCAAAAATACCATTCTGCTGTTGTATTGGGAGCAAAGAAATAATAGATTAGTCCGCACATAGCCGAATGTATCCAACCTTTTTGGGCATTATTCCATAATGTATCCTTGTTGCAGCGTGGATAAGAAGTTGGGGCGACACGGATGCAGCAGACGAGACGCACTCATTGAGTGCGCGGACTAAGAGGTGCAACTCTTTATAAGAGTTGAATACCGTGTGGCGTAATGAATCACCAAACTTAGAATTTAGGTGTATTGGATGAATGATCCGGCAAACATTCAACAAATTGATAAATTAATTGCAGAGTGCTGCTCTTCGCGCTGGAGAGAATTGCTCGAAGAAAATAAAGAGACAATTGAATACTCAAAGGGTAGGTACATTTTTAGGGAAGAGCAGGAAGCGAAACGGATTAAGATTATTATAAAAGGGAAGGCCAAGGTATTTCTCACATACAAAACAGGCCGGGAGCAAATTGTTCGCCTTGCTACAAATGGTCAGATAGTTGGGCACAGAGGATTTGGTGGTGATCATTACTACTCTGTAAGTTGTAAAACCCTGGTAGATACCACAGTGGTGCATATCCCGTTGGAGCTTTTTCAAGAAGCTTTAATGGAAAACAATCTGTTTTGCTATCGCTTTATGATGTTCTTTGCGGAAGAGTTGCGTGCTTCTGAACATCACCTCAAAAGTTTTACAAACCTGGATGTTCGTCAACGCATGGCGGAAGCGCTTCTTTATAATCTCAAAACGTTTGGCTACGACAGAAAAAGAAAAAAAGTATTAAGCTATACACTAAGCCGGAAAGATTTTTCCAGTTTGGTTGGGGCTACATATGAGTCAGTGGTACGTGCTTTGAGTGACTTTGATAAAAACGGCATTATACAAATTATTAATAAAGATATAAAAATCCTAAAATCCAGGGAACTGGATAAAATTATAAAAGGAAGTTAGCTTTATTTGTACTAGCTCAGACCTGATCTGACAGTGCTGCGTTTTTTAGTGTTCGTCAGGATCTGTGCTTTCCCTCAATATCTTAAGGTGTAGTGTTTGGGTTGTTGACAGTGTCTCTGTGCGCAGGCCTTTAAGCACCTTATAGGGCCAGGCGCGTTGAACTATATTTATAATCCAGTTGGGTATCCAGCCCTGTGGGTCTGCTTGAAATAGTAATTCAACTTTTGTCTTGTCTGATCCCAGCTGTGTCAGTTTAAATGTACTTTCATGCAGAATACCGCGCACAATATCTTTTTGTTCTGGCATCAGTGGGCTGGGTTCAGATTTCATGCTATAGGTGAGGATGTTGTTGTGGTCGCTGGGGATGGCTTTGGCGCGAAAAACAAAGTCACGATTGGATGCTGGCCAGGGAGCGTTGAACAGATTGTATTCCAACCGTTCTGTGTTAGAGATGGTTTGAAGTTTTCGTGACTCCTGCAGATAGGGCACCCATTTGGGATGGTTGCTGTTGTTATCGAGTACCTTCAGTATGGCTTCGGGTTTAGCCTCAATAGTGATGATGCCTTTTGCCATGACAAAAGGTGATTCAGCCGTCTCCTGGGTGTAGATTTGGATACCTTCTTTGTCCTTCACTTGAATCCAATCAGCGGCACAGTAATCGGACAGCAGGATCAATAGAGGCAGCAGCGCTAAGCGTCCAGATAATGCGTTCATAGCTTTGTTAAATTTATCTTTTGGGTGTTCCCCGGCTTGGGGTCAAGCCAAGGGCTACAATGTTATATACAATGAAAAACAATTATTTCCATATTTCCAAGTAGAGTGACACTGTGCCTTCTTTCCTGCAAGTAGACAATCTGGCTCGACATTATCAAGGTGTAAAGGCTGTAGATGGTGTTAGTTTTTCAATTGAGCGGGGGCGTTGCTTTGGCCTTCTTGGCCCTAATGGGGCAGGCAAAACGACGACCGTTGAGATGCTGGAAGGAATTAATGAGCCCACTGGTGGATCAATCCTCTATCAGGGTGAGCCGCTGGGGCCTCGTTTCAAGGATGAAGCGGGCATTATGTTTCAGACAACGGCACTACAAGATTACATAACAGTGCGCGAGACATTGGAGATGTTTCAGCAGATGTACCCAAGTACGATTCCATTGTCTGATCTTATTGAGAGCTGTTCACTGGCTGAATTTTTGGACCGTGACACACGCAAGCTTTCCGGTGGGCAGCGCCAAAGGCTGTTGCTGGCGATTGCGCTAGTCAACGACCCAGAAGTGATCTTTTTGGATGAACCGACCACCGGGCTTGATCCTCAAGCTAGACGCAATTTCTGGGAGTTGGTGCAGAGCATTAAAAAGAGGGGCAAAACCATTGTGCTGACGACCCATTACATGGAGGAGGCCTATGTGCTCTGTGACGATATCATCATAATGGATCACGGCAAAATCATTGCCCAGGGCACTCCAGAGGAGCTGTTGGCAAAGCATTTTGGGGATGTGGTAGTGCAACTGCCAAAGGTGGATTTTCCAGCTGATTGCAGTCAGCTTGAGGTGCTGGACAATGGTGATGTGGTCGAAATTTTATCGAATGATGTCAATGACACTATTCACCAACTGATGGAGCTGAATATTTCATTGGCTGGATTGCGCATTCGACCGCGAACCCTGGAAGATCTATTTCTGGCGCTGACAGGTCGGGAGTTGAGAGTATGAGTTTCAGACGCTTCCTGGCCATTTTACGGGCTCGAAATAAGGAATTCTGGCGTGACCGCGCTGCGCTGTCTTGGAATTTTATCTTCCCCATCATGATTATCGGTGGCTTTGCCATAGCCTTTTCAGGCGATGGACCAGATCTCTATAAAGTTGGTATCACCAACGCAGAAGCTGATCAAAAGCTTCTCTTTGAGGAGACCCGGTATATCCAGTTTATTCCAGTGACTGACCTGGAAGCCGCTGTTACCAAGGTTGAACGCCACCAGTTGGATATGCTGGTATCACCATCCACTCAGCAGTTTTGGATCAACGAAACCTCACCGGCAGGCTATATGTTGGAGCGCCTGCTTAATGGGAGTGATAACGGATTCAAACGGCAGGCGGTAACGGGGCAGGGAATACGCTATGTAGACTGGCTGATCTCGGGCATCCTGGCGATGAATCTAATGTTCAGCGCACTGTTTGGGGTGGGCTTTGTTATTGTGCGTTACCGTAAAAATGGCATGCTGAAACGGATCAAGGCAACGCCCGTCACAGCATTTGAGTTTATTGCGGCACAGGTGGTCTCCCGAATGTGGCTGCTGCTGTCGGTCAGTATATTGGTCTTCATTCTTACCGATCTGGTGCTCGATTTTCGCATGTATGGTAGCTATCTGGATCTGCTTATTGTCTTTATCCTGGGGTCGATCTGCCTGATCAGCCTCGGCCTGTTGATTGCTGCCCGCCTTGCCAGTGAGGAGTTGGCGGGCGGCCTGCTTAATGCAATTAGCTGGCCTATGATGTTTCTCTCTGGCGTTTGGTTTTCGCTGGAGGGTGTTAATCCCTGGCTGGTGAAACTTGCGCAACTGCTACCACTGACGCATGTAATCGATGGTGCGCGAGCCATTATGATTGATGGGGCTGGCTTAATGGATATTCTGCCTAACCTTATTGCCCTTGTGGTCATGTCGGTCATATTTCTTGCCATTGGCGCCTATACTTTTCGTTGGGAATAATTCTTATTTGCAACAAAATGGCCTGACATGAGGTCATATCTGTATTGGCAACCAGGTTGAGGGAATCAGTATGAAAAGACTATTCAGATCGTTGGGTGTGGGTCTGCTCTTTCTGTTTTCTATACCAGGGCACACCGCACAGCCGACAGCAACTGAAACGGCAACCTTTGCGGGTGGCTGTTTCTGGTGCATGGAGAGCGCTTTTGACAAGGTGGCAGGTGTTACTGATGTGGTTTCAGGCTATATCGGTGGTCATCTGCAAAATCCAACCTACAAACAGGTCTCTGCTGGGGGCACGGGTCATGCGGAAGCGGTTCAGGTTACGTTCGACCCTGCCAGAATAGATTATGCAGGTCTGCTGGATATATTCTGGCGTAATGTGGACCCCACCCAATCCAATCGGCAATTCTGTGATGTGGGGAGTCAATACCGTCCTGGCATCTTTTTTCATGATGAGCAGCAAAGGGTGCTGGCTGAGCAGTCAAGGCAGATGCTGGAAAAGGCGAAGCCTTTTAAGGAGCCGATTGTGGTTGAGATTACGCAGGCAACCCTCTTTTATCCTGCAGAGGAATATCATCAGGACTACCATAAGAAAAACCCAATCCGCTATAACTACTATAAGCTCAGCTGTGGACGTGATCAGCGCCTTAAAGCACTGTGGGGTGAGTCATGAAAGGCTCCATAAGCAGGCGTGCCGTTCTCCAGCTGTTGAGCGTAGGTGGTTTAACCCTGATGGAGCCGCAACTTTTTGCCAAACATATAGGAGCAGTAGTAAAGATGACTAAAACCAGAGCAGAGTGGGAGGCTGTTTTAACTGCCGAGCAGTTTGATGTCCTGCGTGATGAGGGAACTGAGCCGCCGCATAGCAGCCCTTTGAATAAAGAGTACCGGGATGGCATCTATCACTGTGCAGGCTGTGATCTGGAGCTGTTTAGTTCGGAGATGAAGTTTGATAGTGGCACAGGTTGGCCCAGTTTTTTTACCAGCATTGAGGGGCATCTGGAAACCAAGAAAGACTTTCGGATGATCCTACCCAGAACAGAGTATCATTGCGCTCGCTGCGGCGGTCATCAGGGGCATGTCTTTAACGATGGGCCAGAACCTACGGGTGAGCGCTGGTGCAATAATGGTGTTGCGTTACGGTTTGAGCCGGCTGATTGAAATAGGATCGGATAAAGGAAAGCAGCTATACTACGCCCACTTATCCAAGCATGAAGGGCAGCAGAACGTGAATCAACAGCAAGATACCCAACAGCAAAATATCATCTGGGTGGCACTCCAATCCGTTATGGACCCTGAGGTAGGGATCAACATTGTTGATATGGGCATGGTCTATTCGGTTGTTGTTTCCAATAACCAGGCGAAGGTCGCAATCACTATGACCTCTCCCAGTTGTCCGCTGCATGTCACTATCAGAAAAGAGGCTCGGCAAGCCATTATGCGCAGACTGCCAAAGCTTCATGCAGTTGATGTTCGAGTCGTATGGGAGCCACCCTGGACGCCTGAGCTTATGACTGATGAAGCCAAAAAGACTCTTGGATGGTAGTAGCTCATCCTCCCACCTTGAATTTCTCTATTTCTCCCCAGTGAATTAATTGAGTCAATTGGTAACCATATGAGTTTAAAGCCGAACCATCGTCTGCCCCTGATGGCGATGGGAATGATCTCGCTATTGATGGCGCTGTTTGGTGGCGTGCAGCGCCTGGGGTGGGATCTGCCTACACTGACAGTAGTGCTGCCAGCCAATCATGGTGCATTGATGGTGGGTGCCTTTTTGGGAACGGTGATTGGATTGGAACGTGCTGTCGCACTGGGCAAGGTATGGGGGTTTCTGGGGCCTCTGACAACCGGGCTGGGTGGGCTGCTATTGATTACCGGTATTGCTCCCGCTTTGGCCCAGGTGCTGATCTGCATTGGCAGTTTGATGCTTAGCATACTGTTTGTGGCCTTTCTCAAGCGTCAGTTTGCATGGTTTACTGTGATTATGATGGTGGGGGCCATCTCTTGGTTGATTGGCAACCTGCTCTGGCTGATGGGTAATGGCATCTTTGTTGTGGTGTGGTGGTGGATAGGGTTTCTGCTGCTGACAATTGCGGGTGAGAGGATGGAGCTGGGACGCATGCTTTTTATCTCCAAACCACGACAGGTGCAGATGATTGCAGCGGTTGTGCTCTCTATGCTTGGTGTTGTTGTTACCCTGCTGGATGTTGATGCAGGGCTACGCATACTGGGTGTGGGCATGATTGCAATTGCACTCTGGCTTGGTCTCAATGATATTGCGCGGCGAACGGTAAAGCAGGCAGGACTGACACGGTTTATCGCGGTCAATCTACTGGCGGGTTATGTTTGGCTGGCCTGCTGTGGTTTATTGCTGGTGCTGTTCGGGGGTGACTTTAGTGGCTTGCGATATGATGCTGTACTGCACACCTTTTTTCTTGGCTTTATCTTCTCGATGATCTTTGGACATGCCCCGGTGATCTTTCCCGCTGTACTGGGGCGGGGCATGTTGTATCGACCAGCCTTTTATATTCATGTCGTGCTATTGCACATCTTCCTTACTGTTCGTGTTGTTGGCGATCTGACCGTAGAGATGCTGCCTCGCAGCGTTGGTGGATTGCTTAATGCATTAACCCTGCTGGTTTTTGTACTCAATACTGTGTTGGCAATTCGCGCCTATCTGGTAGCAGAGCGAGCAGAGCAAGCGAGCTAGCCAGTCTCTGCTGGAAGCATTAGTTTTAGGATGTCTGCGGCTTGCTGTGGAACATCATCCAAAACAGACTCTACATCCTGCGGTGTTAATCCTGTGGACTGCCAGGCAAAAGGGGTCACTCGCTCAAGAATCTCGTCGATATTTTCATCCAGGGTTTCGCACTCCGCCAGGATGCTGCTAATGTGAATGAGTGATGTCTCAATTTGGTGCACGGGTGCCAATTGAGGTTGATGATGGTAGCGGGTAATGGTTTGGATGCTTTCTGGCAGATTCCATGTGCGGGTTAGCAGTGCGCCGACTTCGGCATGGGTAAAACCCAGCACATCCTGTTCAGCGGCGGGAATGAGGTCATAATTTCCATCGGTAATGAGCAGAACATCGCGTGCTTTCTGGGGGAGCCTAAGATAAATAGGCAGGCGGCCAATATCATGTAGCATGCCTTGCACAAACAGACGCTCGCTGTGCAGGATATTGCATTTCTCTGCTAATGCGCTGGCAACAATACCGGTGTAGACCGACATGCCCCAAAACTCTCCCATATCCATCAGTTCGCCTGGAATATCTTTAAAAATACGACTGGCTGAGGTGGCAAGAATCAAATCGTGCAGGTCAGAGGTGCCTACGATGGTGACGGCTCGGGAGATGGTTTCAATGGGAACAGGAATCCCATAAAAGGCGCTGTTCACAATCTTCAGTAGCCGTGCGGACAGGTCGGTGTCCTGTGCAATGATCTTGCCGATGTCGATAGCGGAGCATGTGGGGGAATTGATCATTCGGCTAATTTGCACATAGGCCTGAGGCAGTGCTACCAATGTGTCGAGGTCTTTTACTAGGGTTTCTGCTGTCATTTGTTGGTTCCGATTTGGGGTTTTTATTAGCTTTTTAGTGCTCAAAAAGCCAGGTCGCACACTAAACAAAGTATAGTATCGAATGAATGATGTCGGCAGAGGAGATTGTAACTTGAGAAGCTCCTGCCTCTTTTTGGGGGGGGCGTTAAATGCTGTATTGCTTTACCGCATTAATGAATTTATTAAGCTGTTTTGGATTGGTGATTTCTGTTTCGTCAATGACGGGTAGTTGTGGGTAGTATTGGGTTAATGCCCGGGTAAAGAGGCCTGGGCCTCTGCTTATGATTTGCCCATGCTGATCAAAAACAGGGGTATCCCATAGGCCGCAACTGGGTGAACGGGATTTAAGAATTACGCCTGAGACGCCCTTGGTTTGAGAGAGCCACTCATTGGCAAAGGATGAGAGTGCTGTGGTGACATTCAGCTCAGGATCATTGACGCCCAATGCTGATGGTTGTTGAGGGTTGCCAGTTAATCTGACTGGAGGACGAGGTGTGCCCAGGCCTGCGTCAGCCTCGGGGCAGATGGCGAGCATCTCAAACTGTTTGGAGAGATCTGTGCAGATGAGGTTGTTGTATTTGTCTGTGCCGTCGTAACGGACGGGGTTGCCGAGTAGGCAGCTACTGACAGCTATGAGGGGTTTAACGTCAGCCATTTTGAGGCATGCCCTCCCTGGCATGCTGCCTTATTTGGTTAGCTTTTGAGTCGGGCGGCTACACGCAGACGCAGGGCGTTAAGTTTGATAAAACCTTCAGCATCGGCTTGATTGTATGCACCGTCATCCTCTTCAAAGGTGGCAATAGACTCATCAAACAGACTGTGGGTCTCTGATTTGCGGCCTGCAACCATGACAGTGCCCTTGTAGAGCTTGAGTCGTACTACGCCGTTGACCACTTTTTGGGTCTGGTCGATGGCGGTTTGTAGCATTTCGCGCTCTGGACTCCACCAGTAGCCATTGTAGATAAGGCTGGCGTAGCGTGGCATCAGCTCATCTTTGAGGTGAGCTGATTCTCTATCCAGAGTCAGCGACTCAATGGCACGATGTGCCTTGAGGATGATAGTGCCGCCGGGAGTTTCATAACAGCCGCGTGATTTCATGCCGACATAGCGGTTTTCAACGATATCATCACGACCAATACCATTTGCACCACCCACCTTGTTTAGGGTCTCTAGCACGGTGGCAGGGGTCATGGCTTCACCATCGATGGCAACAATATCGCCTTGCTCGAAGGTTAGCTCGATATAGGTTGGTTGATCCGGAGCCTTTTCGGGGGAGACTGTCCAGCGCCACATATCATCGGCGGGCTCCTGCCAGGGGTCTTCCAGCTCGTTGCCTTCGTAGGAGATGTGCAACAGATTGGCATCCATTGAGTAGGGTGAGCTGCCATCCTTGCGCTTGGCATCGACGGAGATGCCGTGGGTTTCGGCGTAGTTCAGTAGTTTTTCGCGGGAGTTAAGATCCCATTCGCGCCAGGGGGCAATAACATGCACGTCTGGCTTGAGTGCATAGGCACCCAGTTCAAACCTCACCTGGTCATTACCTTTGCCGGTAGCACCGTGGGAGATGGCGTCTGCACCGGTCTCATTGGTGATCTCAATCAGCCGCTTGGCAATCAGTGGGCGGGCGATGGATGTGCCGAGCAGGTACTCCCCTTCATAGATTGCATTGGCGCGGAACATAGGAAAGACATAGTCGCGGGCAAACTCTTCACGCATGTCATCGATGTAGATCTCTTTGACACCGCAGGCCTGAGCTTTGGCACGGGCAGGTTCTACCTCTTCACCTTGGCCTATATCAGCAGTGAAGGTCACTACCTCACAGTCGTAGGTCTCTTGTAGCCACTTCAGAATAACTGAGGTGTCCAGACCGCCTGAATAGGCCAGTACGACTTTTTTAATACCAGACTCTGACATGAGATTTGCTCCGAATTGATCTGTGTTTGTTGCAGGTGAAACATTATCCTAAAAAGAGCGGTTGAGTGCATGCACACCTGGCTACTCTTTTCAGGATCACTGAAAGCGGGGGATTATAGCCTATTTGTTGCAGACTAGGAGTGCTGGAGCTGGTTCTGCCAGTTATTGGCGATAAGTTCCACATTAATATCTTTAGGGGTGGACTTCCAGTTGGCGTAGAAATCAGTATCACTGCTGTTGGGTTGTGGGTTTGGAATATGCATTTGGAACCGCAATGGTATAGGCACGGCTTCGCCAAGAGCCATAACCTCGCCTCGCCCCAGAGCAGCCAGAGTGTCGATGAGATTGCTTTCACCATCTGGAACCAAGCTGCGAACATAGGCTTGGTCATCAGGGTTGGTAATACGAAAACAGAGAAAATTGGCGCACTGTGCAAGCACTGTTTCAGAAAGTTCGTGGGGGCGTTGGCTTATGACGGCAAGCGAAAGCCCATATTTGCGTCCCTCTTTGGCAATGCGTTCGATTGATTTGCGAGTGCCCGCATAAGTGGTCTGGTGCTCACGAGGAATATAGGTGTGCGCCTCTTCACAGACCAACAGGATTGGAAATTGAGTGCAAGTTGGGTTCCAGTAGTTGAACTCAAAAATAAGGCGGCCTATCTGCGCAGAGACAGTGGGGCGCACATCAAATGGGACGGAGCTGAGATCAATGATGGTGATTTGGCTCTTTTTTTGACCCAATCCAACGAGATCGCGAAGTAGGTCAGAGAGTGATGCGCTATTTGTGCGGAGCTTGGGTTTGAATAGGAAGTCGTAACGTACGTCATTTAGCCGACTCTGCATGCGCATCAATAGGCCATCAAATTTTCCGTGAAGCGCCCCTTTTTGCTTACCAAAGTCCAGGTTTTGTTCGTTGGCTGCTTTGATGTGCCGGTACAGGTCTGTCAAGGAGAAGTAGACGGGGGTGTCGATGGAGATTTTGTTGGGGTCGACCCCTTTGTTGGCTCTTCGGCGGAGGTTGTGAATAATTTCCCGCAAGAAGGCGATCTGGGTTGATGCCCCCTCTTCAGTACGGTCGATAAAGAGGTCAACTATTTCTGCAAAGGTGAGCAGCCAGAATGGAATCTCCAACTTGCGTGCATCCAGATATTGGGTGGTTTTTTCATCAAAAGCTGTGCGATCAATGCCTTTGTTATCAACCCAGTGGTATTCGCCATGCAGATCAAGTAGCACGATATGAGCATTAGGCATTGTGCTTGCGGCTTGCTGAAGCAAGTTAGCAACACCCCATGATTTACCAGAGCCGGATTGGCCAAGAATTGCACTGTGCCTACCAAATAGTGCGGTGGCATCAAGTGATACAGGAATTGAGGGTTGGGCTGGCAGATGGCCCAGCTCCACACTCTTTTTTGTAAAGCCTGAAAAGAGTGGGGCGAGTTTATCTTGTGTGATGATATGAGTCTTGGCACCTGGGGTTGGAAATCTACGGATGCCACGGTGGAACTTTTTTGCTGTAAGTTCTCCGAGTGGTATTAACTCCAGCCACCCTACTGGTGCTGCATGGCTATCAGTGGCATTTGTCTGTGGCATATTGCTGGCGCGACTCACCCGTGCCAGGATGCAGATGTCCCCTTGATGGATGGTGAGGTATGAGCCAATCTGTCCGGCAAGAACCTGTTCGCCTTGTAGTGAAATAACGGGAAAGTTGCCTTTGTCATTTAGAATAATTGAGGCAATAAGTTTATCGTTTTGAACGCTGGTGATATGTCCGATTAAGGTGTCTTTTTTAGAATCCATAGAGTAATTGCCAAGTCTGCATAAGAGTGACAGATAGTGTTGTCTGAGGTGTAGGTTTAAGCTTCCATTTGCAAGATGCAGCTTACCCAGGTGTGGTTGCTACGGCAATAAAAAACCCCTTCACAAGGGAAGGGGTTTTGAAAGATGGTGCGGTGGCTGTTAAATCAAGCGGATATCACTCTTCCATATCTTCAAGTGGTGGGTTTCCATCGTATATATCGCTGTGCCGCTTTTGAAGATAGGCATCCCGGTGAAATTCGTACTTGTCCAGAGCGGCCTCTTCCATGATTTTGCTGGCAGAGAGCAGGTCGGCACGCTTGTCGATTCCGCGTAGCCCTGATATGGCCCAACGGTCTCTCTCTGGATCAATCTGGCGAACTGGGTCGACATACCAATCAACAACTAAGCCAAAGGTGTCTCGCGCATCACTTGAACCAAGGAGGGGGAGTACGATATAGGGGCCTGGGCCAACACCCCAGCTTCCCAAGGTTTGGCCAAAATCTTCCCGGTATCTTGGCAGGTCTTGCTCGCTTGCGATATCAACCAAGCCAAGCATGCCGGCTGTGCTGTTAACAAGTACACGCCCTAACCCTGATACAGCATGGTCAAATTTGAACTGAAGCACGCTGTGCAGAACAGAGGTGAGATCGACAAGGTTGTTAAAGACATTGGTGATGCTGCGATTAACGGGGGTTGGGAGTACAGCTTTATATCCTTTGGCCAATGGAGTAATGATTGCTTGATCCAAGCTATCGTTTACTTCATACATGAATCGATTGTAACGCTCAAGCGGATCACGTGGGTCATCATAATCATTGATTGTTGCGCATCCGCTAAACAGCACTGTTGAGGCCAGCAGGAGTATTGCCAGTGGTCGATGAAAATGTTTGTAACTCATTCTGTTATCCTTTGATCTTTTAGTTGTTTCGTATGCGTTGAATCTAAGTGCTTGTATTGATGCGCATAAGTTCATAAGCATAAATTGCTGGCGCAGGCAAAGCAAGAATCAATTGGCGTGATCTTCAATTTAATCTGTTTAATAGACTGTAGTGACTTGGAACCCTTGTTGTTTTAAGAGATTGAGTACCCCTTTTTCTCCGGGAAGATGGAGTGCGCCGATAGCAATAAAGCTGTTTCCCTGTTTTAGAATGGGGTTCATACGATCTACCATAAGTTGGTTGCGTTTATTCACCACTCTTTCCTCTAATTGTTGCGCTGTTTTTGCATCGGCTGGGCCGTATTTGTGACTCAGTTGAAGCAGTGTTCCCAGTTCGCGTTTTAAGTAAGCGACCAGTAGCTCCTTGAATACTTGTTTGAACTGGTGTCGGTTTTCAAGCGTATCACGCAGTATTTCTATTTGATCAACTTCAGGTAACGTGTCAAAAACAGCCAGCTGCTCCTCTACTGTTTCGAGGCCTTTGATGGCTTTTCCTTGTGTTATTGCAGATTGATAGAGCACTAAATCCAGGAATTGCCCTGTTTTAGTTGGTGGCATGCTTAGCAGCATAACAATTCCCCAGGGCTTAAATTTTTTGATGGCGTTCTCAGGTATGCCACCTTCTGCGATGGCAGTGACAGTCTGTGCATAGAGTTGAGTGCCAATGATATCAGACAGCTCTCTTTCATCCTGCAATAGCATTCCTAGCATTGAAGCTTGAATAGTGGCCGGCTCCAGATCCAGCTCTAGTGCCAGTGTGTCTGCATTATCAAAGGTGTTTTTTACGGGGTCTGGCAATGCTAAAACCTGTGGATCATCACTGTGCATTGTTCCAAAAACATGGCTGGGAGGGGTGCCTGCTTTTTCAACGCGGAACAGGAGTCCATGGGAGAAAGGTATTTCTGCATCAGCATAGGCATGCCCTGCAGCCATTAGGAGCATGATGAGCCAGATATTGGTTACTTGAAGTAAGAATATTTTGGGCTTTTTGGCCATTACTATTATTAATCCTGATGGTAAACCAGCCTCTATTAATGGCGGCCTTCATAGCTTATTCTGTAGGGATATGAGTGACTATGACTATAACCCAAAGATTGCAAAGCGTTTTCGAGGTTTCCTCCCAGTAGTGGTGGATGTTGAGACAGCGGGCTTTAATTCAAATACAGATGCATTGCTGGAGGTTGCAGCAGTCATTATTTGTATGAATGATGACGGGCTTCTACAGCCTGCTGAGACCCATGCCTGCCATGTTGAGCCGTTTCCTGGGGCAAATCTGGATCCAAGGGCGCTGGCCTTTAATGGCATTGACCCTGATCATCCGTTCCGTATGGCTTTGTCAGAGAAGAAAGCATTGGAAAAAATATTTGCTCCGATTCGTGAAGCTGTTAAGGCCAGCCACTGCAATCGGGCGGTTCTGGTTGGGCATAATGCAGGATTTGATCTTGGCTTTATCAATGCTGCTGTTGAACGCACTAAATTTAAGCGTAATCCTTTTCATCCTTTTAGTATCTTTGATACGGTATCTTTTGCTGCTTTGGTATATGGGCAGACTGTATTGGCTCGCTCAGCAGAAGCTGCGGGTATTCATTGGGATGAAAGTGAGGCCCACTCTGCTATCTATGATGCGGAGAAGACGGCTGAGCTGTTCTGTCATATTGTTAATCATTGGCAAATGCATGCTCCAAATACTATTGAGGCAATGTTGTAGAAAATATAGCTTGTTTTGTGTGCGCATGGGTTTTCAAGAGGTCGATCATGTTGTGGCTGACTGTATATGTGCACAATGCTCAGCGAGCTTCTATAATCGAGTGAACAGATAATAATAAGCGCAAAGCTTACATAGAGTTGAATGACGTTATGCGTACAATCATGCTGATGAATTCCAAGGGAGGGTGTGGCAAAACCACGCTGGCTACTAATATAGCCACATGGTTTGCGGATGAGGGCAACAAAGTTGCATTGGCTGATTTTGATCCCCAAGGCTCTGCATTGGACTGGTTGACCGCTCGGGAGGACTACACGGGCATCCCTAATATTGAGAGTATCAATGCTATTGAGGATGGTGTTCATCCAGCTAAGGGCACAGAATATTTAATCATGGATGTGCCGGCAGGCATTCATGGCAAAGAGATCAATATTGTTTTACGTCAGGTTCAAACGCTAATCATCCCCGTTATGCCCTCGCCAATAGACATTCGCGCCTGCTCACGATTTATACATGAGTTGCTTGTTGCTCGTCAGGTATCGCGCCATCGCACGCGTATAGCCGTTGTGGCAAATCGCGTGAGAGAGAATACGATTATCTACCAGCAGCTGGAAAAGTTTCTGAATAGCCTAAATATCCCGTTTCTTGCCTCTTTGCGTGAGAGTCAGAACTATATACGTTCAGCAGAGCGGGGGTTGGGGGTTTTTGAGATGGCCCCTTCAAGTGTTTATCAGGATTTAGTGCAGTGGGACCCTATTCTTGAATGGCTGGATAGTGAAGCCAGCTTGCCAGCGCCGCTGAAGAAAAAGGTTACAAAAAAGAGTTGAGGCTGACGGGGGCTGATCTGGAGGTTTCTTGCCCCAGGCGCTGCATGTACGTTCTGCACAATTGTTGTGCTTCACACACTCAGCCCCCGGGGCTGTTTTATCGAGGTTGGTGCTCTTTAAGTTATGTCTACTGGATGTTAGGCGCTTTTTTGTTCCAGCTGCTGAGCAGGCTCTTCTGCTACAGGCTCCTCGTTTGCTGCTGTTGCAGGTGATGGCAGATCCAATGTGGGATCTTCAACATGCAGCTCAAGGCCTGCGCGATAACATTCCATAGCCTTTTCAGGCTCTTCCAGTTTCTCCAGTAAAGCGCCCAGTTCACGATAGGTGGTTGAGGATGCGCAGATGCTAAGGCTGGATTCCAGATAGCTTCGCGCTTTGCCCCAAAGTTTGCAGCGCAAGCATAAGCGTCCTAAAGTGAGCAGGAGTGTGGCGTCATCAGCCTTTCTGCTTAACCATCCTTCGGCTGTTGAGAGTTGCTTGCTAGGCTCGCTGGATTCGATATGTCCATAGAACTCGATAAGCACTTCACTCCACTGTTTACGCATGGCGTTAAATATCAGATCACGGGCCTGATCATTGCGCCCTCTTTCCAGCAGATGCTGCGCATAGCAGACAACCAATGCTGCATTGGTGTGGAGTTTGCGTGGTATCCCTTCCCATGTTTGAAGTAACTTTGCCCGATCATCATCGGTTGTAGCTTCCCCCAGGAGGGCTTTGTATATATTTATCTCAAGCGCTTCCAGCTCATCTTCGTTGATAACATTTCGCTTGCGCAACTCAGGCAGTAGTTCACGTAGCCGAATCCAATCACCCAGTTGCTCGTAAAGTGTCTTTAGCAGCTTCAATACTTGAGTATGATGAGGCGCAATACTGCGCAGATGTTGCAGTGTTGCCAGTGCCTGTTCCTGTTGCTCGTGAGCCATTTGCAACTCGGCCTGAGTTAGACCAACAGCAACATCAGCAGTTGGCATACAGGAGTGGGCCAGCTGTAGGTAGTGGTCGCGCCGGTCGTAGGCTTGTTGCTGTTGTGCAGAGCGAGCAGCAGCCAGGTAGTTGAGTAGTGGGGTTTCGGAGCGATCAGCCAAACGTAGCAGGTGTTTTTCTGCGCCTTTCCAGTCACCTTCTGATAGTTCCAGCAATCCACGGTTTAAGGCGTTTCTGGCTCGTTTTGCGCTGTGGCGAGAACTCCAGGTGCGCATTTTATCTGGGGCAGACAACAGGTTATCAAAGATGCGCAGTGCTATATACATGGCAGAAAAGACGATAACGAGCGCAAGAACAAATAGCGCAAGGCTGGACTCAAATGTCCATACATCGTAGCCAATCAAAACATAGCCACTATCTTCACGAACACCCAGTGCAACAAAGGCAGCAATGCCTAATGCGATCAAGCAGAAGAAGAGTAGTTTCATGATGCAGGTGCCTCCAAGCCAACAACCTTCATTTTTTCACGCAACAGACGTAAAGAACCTGAGATGTCAGGTAGTTCAGGTCGGATGTTGACTTTAACCAGACCTTCCAGTTCTTCTGCCATGGCTTGGGCAGCAGGGTCATCCTTTACTACAAATTCATTTAGCCACTCTTGAACGGTGGTCAGGCTGGAATTATATAACTCGGCATCAGAGCGCAGGATGGCAAAGCGTGCTGCCTCCAGTTGCATGCGCAGGTTTTGGTAGATGAAGTAACGTTGCTCAGGCGGCATCATTGCAGTGACTGGTGCGTCATGACGTCGAACAATAACCAGTGATTTAAAGCCGAGCCACCCTTGTGCCAATAGTTCTTTAGCTTTGGCGATAACATCATTCAGATCAAGCGCATCAGATGTTTTGGTTTTTACATGGATCTCGGGTGCTGAGGCATCAATCAGGCGAAGTTTATCAACCTGTTTAACCATGCTGCTCAGAGTGGCTGCTTTACCGATGGTATCCAGCTTTACCAACGTCAGTAGGCCGGACATTTCACTTGCAAGTGCTTCACGCACCTCTGTCCAAAGCGGATCCCCTGTGGCCTTTAGGCGACCATCTGCAGCTTGGAGTGCAGAAAGGGCGGTTTTCTCATCACGCTCCAGTCGCAGCCGATGGTTAGCCACCCGTATCAAATATTCTGCTTCAGCAGCCATCCATTGACTGCCTGTGCGGCCAATGCTGCGTTGAACATCTTCAAGTGTGGTTTGCAGTTCACTTTCCCGCTGCTGTAGACGCTTATTCTCTGATTCAAATTTTTGCTGCTGCTTTTCAAAGGTGGTTTTTTGGACTGCCAGCGCATCTTTATGTGCAATAAGATCTTTTTTGCTGCCGGCAAGCCCAGAGCTAATTGTTTCTACCTTGCTGCGCAACTCGCTGCGATCAGTTCCAGATGTTGTGATCTGGCTTTGGATCTGTTTCTGCAGTATTGATTGCTGCTCGAGGAGTAAACGTTGTTGCTCATTGGCAAACCAATATCCACCGCCGGCAAGTAGAGCAACACCTGCAATAGCTATGATCGAGAATGCAAGAGGTAGAGGAGATGCGGCATTTGATTGGGCAGGTTCTACTATTTCAGTAGCTTCAACCTCTTGCGCTTCGCTGTCTGCCGCTGTGGCTTCGGTGGTGGTCTCTTCTATTTCGCTTGGGGACTCAGAGAGCATTACATCTGTTTCCGGAGCCTTATCTTTATCGTTGCTGTCGGTCATTTTTTTTACCGTTGCTGTCAGTCGTTCTTTGATGCCTAAATGGTGAACTCATTTAGGGGCTTTGAAAATAATTTATGCCATATAGTTGGGGCTTGGTTTTAGCTGCGCCCATTTCCCACAGCTTGGCAGCTTTGTGCTGGATTATTTTTGTTAAGCGCCTTCTGGGCGTGCAGTTTGGCCAGGTCTAGAGTGGCAAAAACTAATCCAATTCCAAACTGAAATATGAGATAAATCATATTTCTAAAATCTCTTTCGATTATGCCCCGAGCGCATTTTTTATGTCACGTAACATAAAATAACACGATTAGATAATCAATAGAAACTGCTTCACGGTGATTTTTCTGTGGTTAGCCAACTGCACAGTGCCTTTAATACCGATTGATCGTCAGCACGTTCTGCCAGGATAATGCTCTTGCAGCCCATTTTTTGCGCATGTGCCTGCATACGCTTACTAACAACAAGCAGAGGAGTATGTTGCAATTTTTGTACTCCTTCTGCCCCCAGTAAAGCGACCAAATTATTCAAAATATCAATGCTAGTAGCTGTAACTACATTTACTGCTGCTGACCAATTGGCCAGCAATTCAGTGGGGGCTGCTGTAGGTTTGCAGCGTCGATAAACCTCAGCATAAACAACCTCTGCGCCACGCTGTTGAAGAGTATCACCAAGTAGGGGGCGTCCCCCATTGCCACGAAATATGATGATCTTGCGATCTTTAACATCATGCAGTTCCTGTGTCTCCAGCAGGGCTTCGCTGTCAAATCTATCTACAGGGGTAATGTCTACAGTCAGTCCAGCCTGTTCCAATACACGGGATGTGCCTTTACCTACAGCTGCTATGTTGAGCCTCCTCAGAGGGGTTTTGTCTGCCAGCATTTTTAGGCCGTGGTTGACGGCGTTTGGGCTGATGAAGATGGCAATATCAAATTGCTCAAGCTGGGCAAGCTGTAGCTGAGTGATCTCAGGATTTTCTGGGCCGGATATTTCAAGTGCAGGAAAGGCGATGGGGTGCCCCCCGTGGGTGCGGATCAGTTCGCACAGGGGGGCGGATTGATGCTCTGCCCGGGTAACCAGTACCCCTATTCCAGCAAGATCACATCCTGTTTTTGACAATGCTGGTGTCCAGAGCTGATTTTAGGCTTATGAGGTAAAAAGTTAATTTTCGTATAACGCTTTGAGTATGCGATCAGCACCAAGGCTGAGCAGCTCATCTGCCACTTGAATGCCGAGTTGCTCTGTTTGTGCCGCATCACCCCGTACCTCTGATCGCAAAATGCTGCTGCCATCTGGTTCACCGACCAGTCCGCGCATGTAAACCTCTCCATCTTTTAGCTCCGCATAGCCAGCAATAGGAACCTGACAACCACCATTAAGGCGATGGTTCATGGCGCGTTCTGCACGCACACGGATGGCAGTCTCTTCATGATGAAGTGGTTTCAGCAGGGCATTGATGCGTTCATCATTCTCTCGGCATTCGATGCCGACAGCCCCCTGGCCAATGGCAGGCAGGCTCTGCTCTGCACTGATAAATGAAGCGATACGATCACCAAACTCCAAGCGAATCAAGCCAGCTGAGGCCAGAATGATGGCGTCAAATTCACCCGCATCCAGCTTGGCCAGTCGAGTGTTGACGTTGCCTCGAAGTGGTTTTATTACCAGGTCAGGGCGTCTTTCACTCAGCTGGGATTGGCGGCGAAGGCTTGATGTGCCTACGCAGGAGCCCTGGGGAAGCTCATCCAGGCTGGCGTAATTATTGGAAACGAAAGCATCGCGGGGGTCTTCACGCTCCATAATAATGGGTAGGTGCAGCCCTTCTGGTAGCTCAACAGGGACATCTTTCATTGAGTGGACTGCAATATCGGCAGTGCCTTCCAGCATGCCCTGCTCCAGCTCTTTTACGAACAGCCCCTTGCCGCCTATCTTGGCTAATGGTGCATCCAGAATGCGATCACCTTTGGTACTCATGCCCAGCAGTTCAACCGTTAATCCAGGGTGAGCCTTCTTTAGCTCTGCTGCAACATGTTCAGCCTGCCACATGGCAAGTGGTGATTTACGGGTGGCAATACGGATGGTTTGCTCAGGCATGGGGCTCACTCATTATTATAAAAAGGCGCAATATTATCGGTTAAAGCACAAAGGTTAAAGGTTGGATATTTTATTTACCCTTTAACCACTGCCTTACTTTGGGCAGGTGTCGTCGGCTGACCTGTAGCCGTTGATTGGTGCCATGGAGTTTGGCCAGGGTTTGGCCTTCACGGTTTTTCTCTATCCCTATTAGATGTTTGCTGGATACCAGGGCGTTACGGTGAATACGCATAAACTGATCGCCAAAACGCTCTTCAAATGAGCAGAGGGGATCCTCCAGTAGTACCTCTCCACCTTGATAGTAAGCACATACATACTTCTGATCCGCTATGAAATAGATGATTTCAGATGTAGGGATGCGTTGAATGCCACCGCGAATATTGGCGCAGATATAGCTGTTGGCAGCTGCGCTCTCTTTTTCCTGAGCCTGCTCAATAACCTGAATTTGGACGCGGTTGAGAGAGTGCGCCTTATCCAGTGCCTTACTCAATCGCTGAAGCCTGATGGGTTTAAGCAGGTAATCTACCGCGCTGCCTTCAAATGCCTCCAGGGCGTGCTCGCTGTAGGCTGTGGTAAAAATAACGGCTGGGGGTGTTTTACTTTTGGCTAGTTGGCTGGCGGCCGTTAAACCATCCATGCCGGGCATGCTGATATCCATTAAAACCAGATCAGCACCAATTTCGGCACATTTTTGTAGTGCCTCCACTCCATTTTCTGCTTCCCCTGCTACTTCATAGGGGGGGCCAATCTCATCCATAAGACTACGTAGTCGTGCTCGTGCCAGTGGCTCATCGTCAACGATTAGTATTTTCATTAGGGCCTCCATGGATGAGGGAAGACTATACGAACCTGATAGTCGCCCTCAATTTCACTCATGGTCAGGTTAGCCTCACCGCTAAACAGACCTTCAAGACGCTGGCGTATGTTTTCTATTGCCATGTGGTTGCCACTGTTATGCCGGGGGCTGTCTTCAGGTGGCAGAGTATTTCTGATGCTCAGATTGATTCGGTTGCGGCGGTAGCGGCCGGTTATCTGAATGTGTCCGCCTTTTGGTGATGGTTCAATGCCATGATACACCGCATTTTCCAAAAGTGGTTGTAGTATCAGTTGCGGCATGGAGGCATTTTCGGGTAGCTCATCCAGATCCCATTCAATCTGAAGGCGCTCTCCCAGGCGTTGTTTTTCAATGCGCAGGTAACCTCGGGCCAGCTCCAGCTCATCCCCCAGGGTAACCTTGTTCTCTGCTGATGAGAGTGATGCCCGGAAGAGGTCGGCCAAATCATGTATTGCCTCTTCGGCAACTTCTGGGCGCGTACGAGTCAGGCTGGCGATGGTATTCATGCTGTTAAACAGGAAGTGTGGGTGAATGCGTGATTGCAATGCCTGAAGGTGAGCCTGTGCCTCAGCGATAGCCTGCTGTCGCCATAAGAACTGAATTTGAAGGTAGTGCATCCCCAGGGCTGCAACGATGGCGCTGACCCCAAGGCACCGAAATAGAAAGCTGGTGTGGTCAGTAATTATTCCTAATGATGGGTCCGTGTTATACGCTAGATGGAAGGCGGCTTCGCTGACAATGAGGGTGAGGCATTGAATGATTAACCAGGCAAAAATGCCTGCTTTGATGTTGCCTTGCTGGTTTAGCCAGGAGCGGAATGTACAAAGTAGGGCTGCGCTGGCGAGAGCAATCCACTGCACAAAAAGGGAGCGCAGGCCGAGTTCGTGAATGAGTTCTCCTGGTGTAATATCTGTGCTTAATGATAGCACCATGGCCAGCAGCTCTGCTGAGACGATGGTGATGAACAGAGTGCTAACAGCACAGAAATCAGGCAAAAAACCTGTCTCCTTTTCTCGCTGTAGTGCGGGTTTTTTCTGCTTTTTACTCATCTCACTCTTAACTCTTGGGTATAATCCCTGGTATCAAGCCCTCAGGAAGCAATTTACATGAGTGACAATAACATACCCGAAAAACCATGGTCTGGTCGATTTAATGAGCCGACAGACGCCTTTGTTGAGGCCTTTACGGCCTCTGTAGATTTTGATCAGCGACTCTATCGTTACGATATTCAGGGTTCAATCGCCCATGCCACCATGCTGGCTAAAGCTGACATCCTGACTACCGCAGAGCGTGATGAGATCATCTCCGGCCTGGAGGCCGTTCGTGACCAGATTGAGCGCGGTGAATTCCAGTGGTCGGTTTCGCTGGAAGATGTCCACATGAATGTGGAATCTGCGCTTACTCAACGCATCGGCGATGCGGGTAAAAAGTTGCATACCGGGCGCTCCCGCAATGACCAGGTTGCTACTGATATCCGGCTCTATATGCGAGATGAGATTAAAATCATCTGTGCTGAGATCCTGCGTCTGCAACAGGCCCTGCTGACCATTGCTGAGCAGGAAGCCGATACCGTGATGCCTGGGTTCACCCATCTGCAGACAGCCCAGCCGGTTACCTTTGGTCACCATATGATGGCCTGGTTTGAGATGCTGCAGCGTGACCGTGAGCGCCTAACCGACTGCAACAAGCGGGTTAACATTATGCCACTGGGTGCTGCTGCCCTGGCAGGAACCACCTACCCTATAGATCGTCACTACACTGCAGAACTGCTCGGTTTTGAACGCCCTGCTGAAAATTCACTGGATGCCGTTAGTGATCGTGACTTTGCTATAGAGTTTAGCGCGGCTGCATCGCTTGTGATGATGCATCTCTCACGTTTCTCTGAAGAGCTGGTCATTTGGTCGTCTGCTCAGTTTGGCTTTATTGAGCTGTCAGATAGTTTTTGCACGGGTTCTTCCATTATGCCGCAGAAGAAAAACCCGGATGTGCCTGAATTGGTGCGTGGAAAAACAGGGCGAATTTTTGGCCATTTGATGTCGCTGCTGACGCTTATGAAGGGCCAGCCTCTGGCCTATAACAAGGACAACCAGGAAGATAAAGAGCCGTTATTTGACACCATTGACAACCTCAAGGGGTGTCTCAAGGTGTTTGCCGATATGATTCCAGCGATTAGCTGCCGGCATGACAATATGCGCGCTGCTGCTATGAAGGGTTTTGCGACAGCAACTGACCTGGCGGATTACCTGGTTCGCAAAGGGATACCTTTTCGTGATGCGCATGAAGTTGTGGGTAAGGCTGTGGCATTTTGCATTGAAAAAGATAAAGATCTCTCAGCCTGTACGTTGAAGGAGCTGCAGCAATTCTCCAGTAGTATCGAGCAGGATGTATTTGATGTTTTGACTCTGGAAGGCTCGGTTGCTGCGCGAAATCATATTGGGGGTACGGCACCCGGGCAGGTTCGGCAAGCCATTAATAGGGCGCGTCAGAAAATAGCAGAATAAAAAATTTAATTTAACTTAAGTTTTGCCCGGAATTGCCGCTAATGACCCCGTACTATGTACGTCAATAGTGTGTATTAAAAGCTAAATTGAAGGATTAAAAAGATGGCTGTGAATCAAAATAATATTTCAGAACAAGAGTGGTTTAAAGCGTCTCCTGTTGGTTTAATGGCACTGAATAGCAAGGGTTATATCTGTGGTGTAAATCCTGTGCTTGAGACAGTTACAGGGCTTTCAGCTGTGCATTTTCTGGAACATAATCGGGAGAGCTTGCCCTCATCTATTCACCGTGTCCTTTTGGGTGATGATGATCTGCTTCATCTGCATGGTCCGGGCCTTGAATGCTGGTTGCAGCGTGAAACACGGGAGTTGGAAGCTGTGGATGGCGAAAGCATTACACTGCTCTATTTTCAGAATGTCACAGAAGCATGTCAGCTTCGGCAGCAAAATGATCATCTGCTGCGCCAGATGGAAGAGCTTTCTATCACTGATGCGTTAACTGGCTTGACCAATCGTCGCGCCCTTACCCATATGCTGGATACCCAGATAACGCGCAGCCGCCGTTATCAGAACCCACTCAGCCTGGCGCTTGCAGAGATTCTTCCGCAGAACTCTGAAGTGATTTCGGATGAGCTGATACTTACAGTAAGTAACTATTTGCGTGATCGATTGAGGTGGGCGGATGTTTTGGGTCGCTGGGATGGCGGACGGTTTATGTTGATGCTGCCTGAGACTTCTGAAGAGTCTGCGCGCACCCTGATTGAAAATATTAGCAATGGGGTGACGGATCTTGCTACAACAGGAGGGCAACAGCCTCCAGAATTTCGGTTGCGATTTGGTTTGGTCGAGTGGTGCAAAGGGTTGGATACAAAATGTTTAACCCAGCAGGCTGAACACGCATTAGATGCGGCAGACGCGTCAATGGCTTCTTAGAATTTAATTAAGGCATATAAAATGGTGGCGGTGCAGGGTAAGGAGGATATCGACCGAAAGGCACTCCAGAGAATCCGCCGCCATTTTCAAAGTCTGCATCAAGAACGTCTGGAGCGTATACAAAAAGAGCTGCCGCCCCATCAGCAGAACTTTGTTCAACTTTTATCCCTGCTATTTCACATTAACCATCCCATGTTGCCTGGGTATGTGAACAGTGAAACGCCAGCAGGGCTGGCTGATTTCTCACCATCCAAGGATCAGCTTCGTATTGCTAAATCAATCAGCCGAAGCTTCTCTTATCAGAAACGTGCCCGCCGCAGTTACTTGATCCATGGTATTTATCTTATGGGTAGCATGGGCAGTATTGCGCATACGGATAAGAGCGATTTTGATATTTGGCTTATCCATGATCCTCATTTGGATACAGAGCAACAAAATGCACTTAGCACCAAGGCGGGCTTGCTGGAGGCCTGGGCTAATGAGTTAGGGCTTGAAGTGCATTTTTTTGTCATGGATGTGAAGTCCTTCCGACGGGGTGATCGGGCTGCCATCTCCCATGAAAGTAGCGGTACCACTCAACAACATCTGCTGCTGGAGGAGTTTTACCGAACAGGTATATTGATTGCCGGGCGATATCCATTGTGGTGGCTGGTGCCACCGGAACATGAGCCCAACTATCAAGAGTATGCTGATCGCCTGATAAAGAAACGCTTTGTTGAGGAGTTCGATTGTCTGGATTTTGGTGGGCTGGAAGCGATATCGGTTGAAGAGTTTTTCAGTGCTGCACGTTGGCAGCTCTTTAAAGGGATTGAATCACCCTATAAGGCAGTGCTTAAAATCCTGTTGATGGAGGCTTATGCGCGTGAATATCCTGATATTCGATGGCTATGCCAGGAAACCAAGGCAGCTATCTATGGGGGTTGTAAGGATCTTGCTGAGTTAGACCCTTATGTGCTCCTCTATCTTCGGGTTGAACAATACCTGCTTGAGCGTGGCGAACCTAACCGATTAGAACTGGCTCGGCGCTGTTTTTACTTTAAAACAGCACAATGCCTGAGTCGCAATCAAGATGATCAGAAAGAGAATTGGAAAGCTGAGTTGTTGCTCTCCTTAGCTAAAGAGTGGGGCTGGGGGCAAGCGGAGTTTGCTTCACTGGACTCTAAAGATAACTGGAAGGTTGATCGTGTAACGGAGGAGCGAAACCGACTGGTACAAGAGCTTTCATACAGTTATCGCCTGCTGGCAAACTTTGCGCGGGAACATGCGCAGGAACATCATGTTGACCCAGCTGAGCTTAATCTGCTTGGGCGTAAGCTCTACGCTGCCCTGGAGCGACGCCCTGGCAAGATTGAGCATCTGAATCCAGGTATATCGGATGATATGCTGGAGGAGCAGCTTTCATTGCATCTTTTGGTACGCAAGGATGAAGAGAACATCTGGTTTCTTTATCGTGGAGAGGTTGATGAGTCAGATCATGATACGGTCAGGCCATTAAAAACCAGTACCAGCCTGGTAGAGCTGCTGACTTGGTGTCATGTGAATCAAATCACCAGCCGTGATACCCACTTTAGACTCTATCCTGATAGCTGCCCAATTGCTGCCGCAGATATTAGTGCGCTATTGGATGCACTGCGTACCCTTTGTCCACATGATCAACGCCCCGATGTGCCGCTAACGGCATTGGCTAATGTGGCCTATGTGGTTTCATGTTCTCTGTTTGTCAATGTAGGTCAGGATCCTATGGCTCATTTGGCGAAGCAGGGGAAGCTGTTAACCAGCAGCCGTTGTAATCCGCTCAGCTTTGGGGCTATGCGTGTTAGCCTGTTATGCAATCTGGAGCAGCTTATTGCCACCAGCTGGGGTGAGTTGTTAGTGGTTAGACATGATGGAAAAGCGGGGCTGCTTGATAGTATTTGCCAATATCTGGAACTTGCGTTGCAGGCTCCTCCTGGGATGCCACTACCGGTTGTGAATGCGCGAGGTTTCTCTTCAAATTATGCCAACAGTATTGCGCAACGGATTGAACAGGTTTACCGGGAGGTTTATCGCAATTTCAGCCAGAACGGTAACGGCCTGGATAGTCGTTATGTTATTCAGGTTGACGATGATTACTATCTTATTCAGCGTAATGAGGAGAAGTTTGCCTGGTTTGAGATGATTGGCATACAGGGGCTTATGGATGAGCTTGGGCGGCCACTAAATCGCTACCGTCCCACGGCGGTAGATGTGCAGACTTTGGTGAATGATCCCATACCAGCTGTACTGCAGCAGAATAGACCGGAGCGGATCCAGCTCTTTTTTTACCCTGCAAGAGACTATACAAGTCTCTATATTCTTGATGAGCAAGGAGCGTTGTTTAGCCAGCGGATAGATGGTGCAGATGAACAGCACCTGCTTGTTCAGCAGCAACGCTTTTTTGAGCAGCACCTTAGTCGGCGTGATCTCCTATCCATCACGGGAGCAGCATGCCCCAGTGAGTCTATGGAGTACTATCGTCTTTCTAAAAACTCAAGTGGGCAGTGGCAGCTCACAGATCGGCACCCACCCATGGGTGAGGTTCCCTTCAACTACCTTGAGCTGCGTCTGCTCAGTGATAATGTTGATCTGGCGAAAGGGCATTATAGTTTGGTTTGTCGTGACAAAGAGTTCAGTGCGATTGAGTATGGTGATCAGCTTTACGCTGCTGTAGCTGAGCAGGTGCAGACTTGGCGAACAGGCAATAAAAACTACCCGCTATACCTCACGGGTGTGGAGCTCTCTGGGGCTACAGCTAACATTAGCAGCAGCACTATTGAAATGCTTCATCTGAAGAAGAGCCTGGAAACAAAGCTCAATCAGGCATTAACAAAGCTAAATGATGGTTCACCATCGCTTTCAGCATAATTCACAGCAATTTACATCCACAATTAATCGCAATTCTTGGGTTATACTCCCCTTCTTAACCTAAGGTGGAGAGTTTTTTCGAATGAAAGCCATACATTGTCTTGCAATCTTGTTGCTTGTAACGAGCAGTCTGCTGGCCGCTTGCGGGCAGAAAGGGGCGCTGTATATGCCGGAACAGACACCACAACAAGAACAAGAAGAAGAGAAAAAGTAGAGCAGCATTAATTATGGATCATTTTCAATACCGTGATGGTCGGCTGTATGCCGAAGATGTGCCATTGGAGCAGATTGCCCAACGTTGGGGCACGCCCTGTTATGTTTATTCAAGAGCCACGCTTGAGCGCCATTGGCGTGCCTTTGATGAAGCGTTTAAATCGCAGCCACATCTGGTTTGCTTTGCTGTTAAAGCTAACTCCAATCTTGCGGTATTGAATGTGCTGGCTCGACTGGGTTCTGGTTTTGATATCGTCTCAGTGGGTGAGTTGGAGCGCGTGTTGGCTGCGGGTGGTGATGCCAGCAAAGTTGTCTTTTCAGGCGTAGGCAAACGAGCTGATGAGATGCGTCGGGCGTTAGAGGTAGGCATTCGTTGTTTTAATATTGAATCTGCACCTGAATTGGAGCGCCTTGATCAGGTCGCGGGTGAGATGGGTGTTCAGGCACCCATTTCTGTGCGGGTCAATCCTGATGTTGATGCCGGTACCCACCCCTATATCTCCACAGGTTTGAAAGAGAACAAGTTTGGCCTCGAGGTTGATCAGGCGTTGGCTGTCTACAGCCGGGCTACTAAGCTGGAGAATATCCGAATCTCTGGAATTGATTGCCACATTGGCTCCCAGCTCACCTCTCTGCCACCATTTCTAGATGCGCTGGATCGCGTGTTGGCACTGGTAAAGAAGTTAAAATCCAGAGGCATTGTGCTGGGTCATTTGGATTTGGGTGGAGGATTGGGTATTCGCTATACCGATGAAGAGCCTCCACTGCCTGCTGAATATGCAGCAGCACTGCATGAGCGCTTGGGTGACTCTGGATTGGAGATTTGCATCGAACCGGGTCGTGCAATAGCCGGTAATGCCGGTGTGTTGTTGACGCAGGTTGAGTACATTAAGCCAACCCCAAATAAGGATTTTGCAATTATTGATGCGGCTATGAATGACCTACTGCGCCCCTCACTCTACCAGGCAGTGCAGGAGATTATTCCTGTTACAGAGAGTGATGATGGCATACCCGGTTGCTTTGATCTGGTTGGCCCAGTCTGCGAAACCGGTGATTTTCTGGGTAAAGCACGAGAGCTAAAGCTCAAAAACGGGGAGCTGCTGGCTGTACGATCCAGTGGCGCTTATGGATTTACCATGAGTTCAAATTATAACTCCAGACCGCGTGCGGCTGAGGTTATGGTTGATGGTGATCAGGCTCACCTTGTGCGTGAACGAGAAGTGATTACAGATCTTTACCGGGGTGAAGCACTGCTGCCTTAATATTTAATATATTCGTAAAGGCACCATCCCTGCGTTACTATATTTCTGTTACATATCTATTTGAGGTTAATGGGTTTTTCAGAATATGCGGCGCTTCTTTTTTAGTCTGCTGTTTTTATTGCTGTTGCCACTGGGCTTTGCGCTCTTAGTCTGGTTTAACTTAGAGCCAGCACCACGGGTTGAGGTTGCAGATACGCTTACCCATCAGGATATTGATCGGGCACGCAAGATAATTGCGCAGAACGATCCCTATCGGCTTAAAGCCGATGCGCTTCACACCCTCAGCTTAAGTGAGAAAGATCTAAGCCTGGCAGCCAACTACCTGATAAGAAATATGGGTTCTGGTGGTGCCATCATTAAACTCCTACCTGACCAACTGAAACTTCAGGCTAGCATTCGATTGCCTGAAAATCCCGTAAACCCCTATCTGAATCTGGATCTAACGCTTACAGAAACCCAGGGTAAAGCCACTATTTCTGAACTGCATATTGGGCAGCTTCCTGTCCCTGGACGCTTTGCTGATTTTGTTTTGGTTGAGATCGTGCAATACCTCTTGCATAACGAAGACAGGCAGCTTATCAAAAACACTATAAAAAAATTAAGCTTCTCAAATGGCTATATGCACATTGTTTATAAGTGGAAGCCAGAGCTGATTGCCAAGGTTAAGTCTCATCTCATCTCACCAGAGGATCAAGAGCGTATCCGTAGTTATTACAGCAAGATGACTGAGCTGACGCGGCAACCCGGCTTGAAGCATCGGTCATCTGTTATGTACATCATGCGGCCACTGTTTGCTCATGCCCAGCTGCGCTCAAAAAAGGGTGATCCTGTTGCAGAAAACCGGGCAGCATTAATTGTACTAGCTGCCTATGTTATGCCAGGAAAGTTTAATGCGCTGATGCCAGCGATGTCAGATCTACCGCTTCCTCGCAGGTATGTCCTGACGTTGGAGCGACGCAAAGATTTTGTTGAGCACTTTGTGGGGTCAGCAGCGTTAGCCGTAACAGGCGATGCAAAACTGGCTGATGCTATTGGACTGTATAAAGAGGTTGCTGATTCAAAGGGGCGGAGTGGATTCAGTTTTACTGACTTGGCGGCAGACAGAGCGGGTGCGCGTTTTGGAGAGATTGCAACTGCATCAGTTAGCCAGGCTCAGATAGTACAACAATTGCTTGCAAGCGGAGCTGCTGAAGAGGATCTGATACCCAAGATTCGTGATTTGCCAGAAAACATGCCAGAGCAAGAGTTTAAAAAACGTTTTGGAGAGATTGGTAGCCCTGCATTTAATAAATTAAAAGAGCAGATCGAACAGCGGATTTCTGCATGTCGGCTCTATCGCAAGACAGGCTGATTTCATCGTCATTTATAATGTGGAAATAAAAAGTAAAGCATCTATTGCATGCTGCTAATAACAGGGGAAACAGTTAAAAGTTGCGTGCCCTTTCAAAACCCATGCATTGAATCTTAGTCATTTGTTTCCTATTCTTTAGTTCTCTACAACAAACTAAAAGGGAACTGTGATGAGTAAGCGCATAATTATTTGTTGTGATGGAACCTGGAATTCACCCGGTTCTTTAAATGATAAAAGCATTACAAATGTTATCAAAGTGCTGAGGTCTATTGAGCCGAGGGATATGGCTACAAATACTGAGCAGGTTGTTTATTATCATCGTGGTTTAGGTACGGGAACAAATAAAGTAGGTAAATTTATAGAGGGTGCAACAGGTAAAGGAATAAAGCGCAACATAGAGGATTGCTATCGGTTTCTAGCTAATAACTATGTTGATGGTGACCAGATATTCATGTTTGGCTTTAGCCGTGGGGCCTTTACCGCGCGCTCACTGTGCGGTTTGCTCTCCTGTATTGGACTACTCGATAAAGAACAACTGGATCTTTTTCCTCGCGCCTATAAACATTACCGTACGCCATTGGGGAAACGCTCGGATGGTGATTGGGTTAATAAACTTAATCTTAACCGCCCCCATATTCATTTTTTAGGGGTATGGGATACGGTAGGAGCACTTGGAGCACCAACCCCAATTCTTGGGGCAATAACGAGAAAACTTTGGGTTGGATTTAATGATGCAACCATTAGTGATGAAATTGGCTATGCCTATCAAGCTATGGCCATTGATGAAAAACGAAAAATCTTTGCCCCTGCTATGTGGACAAAGCAGGGAATGCAGCATGATGTAAAGCAGGTATGGTTTGCTGGCGTGCATTCAGATGTAGGTGGTGGTTATCCTGAAGATATGGGGTTGTCAGATGAAGCATTGATGTGGCTGGTTAATCGAGCTAAAGCATGTGGTCTGACATTCAATCAAAGGTATTTGGATAATGCCAAAAAGATTCAGCCTAATGCAGAAGGCAAACTTCATGATTCCTTCTCTATGCCCTATAAACTGATGCAGCTTTTTAAACCCTTTCATCGTCCAATGAGCCAAGCAGATTACAGGGGTGAGATGCTGGATGAAAGCGTGCTAGCACGATTAGACGCCTCCCATATGAAGTATCAACCTAAAAACCTGTTGAAGGGTAAAAAATATAGTGCTGATTTAATTAGGCATGAGCAGGGACGTGAGGTGTTTGATAATGGTGAGATAACAATACCGATCTATCGAGAGCGAAAATCATTGCGAATGATGCTGTCTGATGAAAGCGCTAAGTTTGTTGTGAATGGGATATCCACAATCCAAGGGGTACTGACTGATTACACTGGTGATGGCGGCTGCAAATTAAAAATGGCTCAGCCAATACCTGCATTGCCAAATGGCAGTGAAGGAGAGTTTTTTTCTGAAACAACGGGCCATAAAAAAGCAGTTGTTGCTTGGTGTGCTGATGGTGATATGGGGCTACGCTTTATTGCGGCAGCATAATAGCAAGCTGAATAGGGTGTTTTTATGCCGGGGTAATTTGGCTGTTGCCTCGGCTTTTTATTGGGCATCGATACTCATTACTGTGCCATCTTGAAATGTAAGTAGTTGTCCTTTCGGTAGTGCTATCCACTCTTCATTAGTTGTTAATGGTTCAGTGGCAATTACGGCTACTCGGTCATCATGCCCCGCTATTTTACTGAAATCCAATGCAATATCCCTGTCTTTAAGCTGCGCCTTTGAAAATGGGTGTTGCCTCACGAGATATGAGAGTTTGGTCGTGCAGTATGCAAATAGGTAGACACCATTGGAAAGAAGGAAGTTGAATATGCCATAAGTGGCAATTTCGTCAGCTGTTTTTTGGAGTTCGTCTGTGATTTCTTGTGCTGAGGGTTGTTCAGGAAAACGTTGTTTTAGTCGTTCAAGTATTAGACAAAAAGCCTGTTCGCTATCTGTGGAGCCGACAGGAAGATAACTTCCCTGGAAGTTTGGATGAAATGATTTTAAATCACCATTGTGGGCAAATACCCAGTATTGCCCCCAAAGTTCGCGGGTAAAGGGGTGGGTATTTTCAAGTGTTACTTCACCCAGTGTGGCTTTGCGGATATGTGAAATAACGTTGCAGGATTTTATGGGGTAGCTTTTGACCAGGGAAGAGATGGTTGAACTGGCTGAAGGGTGCGGATCAAGGAAAGAGCGGCAGCCCTTATCTTCAAAGAAGGCAATCCCCCAGCCGTCTTTATGTTCATCTGTTGTGCCGCCCCGCTCGCAAAAACCTTTAAATGAGAAGCAGATGTCAGTTGGCACATTGCAGTTCATACCGAGTAGTTGGCACATGAGGTATCTCAGAAAGTAGATGGTATTTGCTTAAGGATAATTGATGATGCTGTACTAGGGAATGACTTGAAGCAATAACATACCTGCTTTTGATCTGCCCCAGGCATTTTGTTATCTGTTTGTGAACTGCGGCTTGTCAAAAAATCGCTTTATGAGTCCACTCTATCTACGGTGGCTGATAGAGTGATATTTGGATGAGATATCCTAAGCCTTAGCCTCCGGTTTCACCATTAAGGTGATCCGGGGCAGGCTTCGCGTTATATAGTTGTGTGATGCTAATTGGAGAGTGCTGTTTGAGCGTAATGTAGGATTTCAGCTCTGATGCGTGAGCGGAAAGGCTCAGGAAGACGAGACCATGCTTCAGCTACAGTACGTGCCTCAGTGTTTAGATTATTGTTTGTCTCTTCTCCAAACATTAACCATGAAGGCGTAACCTCAAGTGCAGTTGCAATTTCATTGATCTTTCTAGGGCGCAAGCTGCGGCCATTCTCAATCTTCTGTATCACTGCTTGGTTGGTTCCAGCGTGTGCTGCCAGCTGATCCTGTGTCCAGCCTTTCTCACGGCGCCTGCAACGCAGTCTTTCGCCAAGTGATATTGGGTAATTGGGTGCTCTGTTAAAATCAGTCATAAATCAACTCCCTCATAGGGATAACGTTCTGTTAGCCAAGTGTCGTTGTAGCTAGCGGCATAAAAGTGAGGGATCTTTAGGTTCCTTGAAATGTAAAAAATAAGTGCAAATTAAGGTTTGAGCAGGTTTAAGGAAGAGAGAATTTGATGGGGTTTTGTGATGATTGGATCACCAATTATATTGGGGGATAAAGGTCGTTAGACAGGCATTTTGCTTGCCTGTGTAATTGGGTTTTTAAATGTTGCTGCGTGTATCTGTATTTGATAATCACAAATAAAAACAATGCGTTATGCTTTGCTCTATGTGGGATCATAGGCGCTGATACTTAATTATTAATGCATTTGCTGACGATAGAATTATGGTTGGCCAATGTGTAATTAGAGTGTATTGGCTGGAGCAAATCACAAGATTATGCTGGGTGTTTTACGTCAAATTTCACCCATTATTGCCCTAAATATGGGGTATTTCCTGTGTGGTAATTTGTGACAGCTATCACAATTTTAAGGGAATTAAATTGCCTGCTGGCGTTGAAAAAAGGAAGTAAATTACTAATTTGGCGTGAATATTACGTATGTGTGCGGTTTGTATCACTCATCGTGACAGTTTTGTGACGTATCAGTGGGAAAAACAGAGTCACTATCAACCTGAAATGTACCGGTAAAGAGCTGGCCATGGGATTTTGCCGTCCACCATGAATAGATGGGGGAACCGAGAATAGCGAGCAGTAAGCCTGTGGCGGCCCCTGCTATGGGTGCCCCTATGAGCAGGTTTAACAGGCCATAGGTGTTTCCCAGGGATGTTAACAGCAGCAGAGGCGTTGCAAACAGGCCGGCACAGAATCCCAGCAGGATGGTGAGTTTAACCAGTGAGCTATAGTTCAGGCGTACTCTGCACTGGCCATATATTTCATTATTCATATGAATCGTTTAGCGGTTAAATGTCAGTCGTTGCCCAAGTATGCTCTCATTAAGTTTGCCCTGATGGTAGGCGAGGTGGCCATTAATAAAAGTGGACTCAATGGTTGAACGGAAGATTCGGCCCTCTACAGGTGACCAGCCGCATTTGTAGCGTACATCCTCTCGTTCAACGCGTTCACGCTTATCCAGGTCAACCAGTACTAAGTCAGCCCAGTAACCTTCGCGAATATAACCACGATCCGGAATATTGAACAGTCTTGCTGGGCCGTGGCTGGTTTTTTCTGCAATCAGCTCCAATGAAATCAGCTTATCGTGATACATCTCCAGCACCATGGGCAGGGCATATTGCACCAGGGGCAGACCTGCAGGGGCGTTAAAGTAGCTGTTGCACTTTTCATCAAGAGTATGAGGGGCATGGTCAGTGCCGATTACATCAATTCGTCCATCTTTTAGCGCCTGGCGGATGGCGTCTCTGTCCATGCGTGACTTGATGGCAGGGTTACATTTAATAAAGGCCTGCTTTTGTTCATAGTCTGAATCATCAAAGTAGAGATGGTGGACACAGGCTTCGGCAGTGATTCGCTTGTTATCCAGTGGCCCTTTTTGGAACAGCTTCATCTCGCGTGCGGTAGAGAGGTGCAGCACATGCAGGCGGGTGCCGTGTCGTTCAGCAAGATCAACTGCAAAGGATGAGGAGCGAAAGCAGGCCTCTTCACTGCGAATTTCGGGATGTGACTCCATGGGTACATCTTCGCCAAACTGTTCCCGAAAGGATTGCTCGTTGGCCAAGATGGTAGGGGTGTCTTCACAGTGGGTGGCTACCAATATCGGGGCATCACGGAAGATGGCTTCCAGTGCCTCCTCCTTATCCACCAGCATATTGCCGGTAGAAGCGCCCATGAAGACCTTGATACCACAGGCCTGCTTTGGATCGAGCGCCCGGATGACATCGATATTGTCATTGGTCGCACCCAGGTAGAAGGCGTAATTGGCCAGAGACTTTTTAGCAGCCAATGCATATTTGTCTTCCAGTGCTTCCAGCGTGACGGTCAGTGGATTGGTATTGGGCATATCCATAAAGCTGGTGATTCCGCCGGCCACGGCTGCTCTGGATTCGGTGTAGAGATCTCCCTTATGGGTGGCCCCTGGCTCGCGGAAGTGAACCTGATCATCAATCATGCCCGGCAGTAGTACTTTGTCTGCGGCATCTATGATCAGATCAGCGGGCTTGGCACTGAGGTTGCTGCCAATCTGCTCGATTCGTCCATTGCGAATCCAGATGTCCTCTTCAGTGATTCGTCCATCATTGACCACGCGCGCGTTGAGTATCAGAGTGTCTTTCATAAGATTGCCTTAGTCGTAATCCCGATCTTTCCATGTCCGCAACGCTGTAAACAGAGCTGCATTGTTATTTAATGGTGTTTTCGCCCATTTCTCAGCTGCTGCAATCACTGTGGGTATGTGAGTGCGTAAGAAGGGGTTGGTCTCCAGTTCCAGAGAGAGCAGTGATGGAACGGTTGGTTTTCCCTGGCTCCTCATGGTTTGGGTGGCTTCTTGCCTCTCGTGCAATGCCTGGTTGTCAGGTTCTACCCAGTGAGCAAAGCCCAGATTATCCTGAGTGTATTCGTGGGCGCAATAGATAAGCGTCTTTTCGGGGAGCTGAGCGATGCGCTGGAGTGATGCCGCCATCTGTTCCATGGTGCCGTCAAATACCCGTCCACAGCCGCCTGCAAAAAGAGTATCGCCACAAAATAGCAGGCCATCTCCAGAGTACGTGATGTGGCCTGCGGTGTGGCCAGGCATATCAAAAACCTTGAGGCTGTCGGTGCCCCAGGGTAGCAGTATCTCCGTACCCTCGGTTGATGGGTCTGTTATCCCGGGGATGAATTCATGAGCGGCCCCGTACACTTTGGTGTTCGGAAATGCGCTCTTCAGTTTGCTGATGCCGCCTGTGTGGTCGAGGTGATGGTGGGTGATTAAAATGGCCCCCAAGCTGAGCTGCTCATCTTGTAATCGCTCCAGCACGGGTGCTGCATCACCAGGATCAACCACTGCGACCTCTGGGCTGGATTCGCTCTTAAGCAGCCAGATGTAGTTGTCAGCAAATGCTGAGATGGGGCTAATATCAAACATAATCTCTATTTATAGAGTTCTTTTGGATCGATGAGTGGTTCGGTGATCACTTCCAAACGGTCGCCCCGTATGGCGTTGTAGAAGCAGCTGCGTCGCCCGGAGTGGCAGGCAGGGCCTGTTTGATCGACCTGCAAAAGGATGGTGTCACCATCGCAATCCAAAAGCATATCTTTGAGTACCTGCATCTGTCCGGAGGATTCGCCTTTGCGCCAAAGTTTTTGCCGTGAACGAGACCAATAGCAGACCCGGCCTGTCTCCAGTGTCTCAGCCAGTGATTCCCTATTCATCCAGGCCATCATCAGAACTTCACCGCTGTCATACTGTTGGGCAATGGCGGGCAGTAGACCATCCTGGTTAAAAGGCAGTGTCTTAACTGCATCAGCCCAAGCCAAGCTCTCACCTTTTTTGAAGGATTCAGTCTCTTTCAGCATAGCATCTCTCTCACGTTTAAATTTCTTCTGGATTGCATATTCTATCCTGATCGGTGGTGTTTTTGCCCCCTAACAGAGTAGAATTTGAGTTGTGACTAACTATTCCGACAAACTGAAGAGCGCCGGGCTGAAGATTACGTTTCCCCGGATCAAAATTCTAGAGATACTTGAGGTGCACTCTGATCAACATTACACCGCAGAGGATATCTACAAATTGCTTATACAGCAGGGTGATGAGATCGGTGTAGCGACTATCTATCGCGTGCTGACACAGTGTGAACATGCTGGATTGGTTACGCGGCTTCAGTTTGATGATGGGCCAGCGAAGTTTGAGTTAAGCCGAGATGAGCATCATGATCACTTTGTCTGTACCCGTTGTGGGCAGGTGGATGAGTTCCATGATGAGATTATTGAGACCCGGCAACATGAAATTGCGGCTAAGGCCGGTTATGAAATTGCAGATCACAGCATGACGCTCTATGGTATCTGTGCTGCCTGCCAGAAACAGTTGAAATAATTAGATGCAGATTTATCGCGTATCCTTTATCAATCATGGCAAGATTTATGAGCTTTATGTCCAGACAGTTCGTCAAGCAGAGCTATTTGGTTTTATTGAGTTTGAAGATATAGTCTTCAATGAATCCAGCGGTATTGTGATTGACCCGGCAGAAGAGAAACTAAAGGACGAGTTTGCGGGGGTTGCTCGTACGATGGTGCCTATGAATGCGGTTATTCGCATTGATGAGGTGGCCAAAAAAGGCACTAGTAAAATCCTGGATTTGGATAAAAATGCCAATGTAACCCCTTTCCCAGCTCCGGTCTATCCACCCGATCGTAGTAGTGACTCCTAAGGAGAATTGAGTGAAAAAGTACGAAGCAATCCGTCAGCAGTTGCTGGTTCGCCGTGAAGAACTGAATAGGCGGGTAAAGAAGCTTACCAATAGTGCACGCCACATTGATGCGCCGTTGCCCTCTGATTTTGCTGAGCAGGCTGTTGAGCGTCAAAATGATGAAGTGCTGGAGGCGCTGGGTGATGCTGGTCGTCAGGAGCTGATTCAAATCAACCGTGCTTTGGCACATCTTGAAGCGGGTGAATATGGTGTGTGTGATAGCTGTGGCGCAACCATTCCTCCAGAGCGTCTTGAGATATTGCCCTATTCTGACCTCTGTGTAGTCTGCGCAGAGAAACTGAGCGCTGATTAGTTGCCTTAAATTTTGCCGTGTAGCACGCATGGCAAAGATATATTTACTCCCCTACGTCTATAAGGGTGCATTCAATTCCTGAATATAGTCTCTGGCTGTTCCATAAGAACAGCTATTCAAGTATTCTGCGTCGGGTTTAATGTCTGCCCTTGTATTATATGCAGAGAAAACATATGAGATATGTGGCCTAGGGTTTAGGCATATATAATGCATGAAAATTGTAGACGATAAGTTGATAGCACTAAGTTGAGCAGTTATGACAGATGAAAAAGTAGAGTCCCGATTGGCACTGTTTGCACAGACCTACAGTGCTGACTTGCTGGTTAACCAGCCCACACTGACATTGGATGATTTGATACACCAAAATCAGGCCTATGAGGGAACCGGTGGTACCAGTCAGGGCAATCATGGGCAGGGCTTTTCTCCTGCATACATGGATGCTGAAACCGGCAAGATAGTGGCTTCCACATTTACTGATGGCCGGCCTGCGCCCATTCATCTCCTTTGCGGGTTACCTGAAGAGTGGGTGTTGGGACATACCAGCAGTAGCGAAGCACCGAGGCTGAAAGCGAGCATTGTTGTAGGCTTTGTTCGGGGTGATCAGTTTTACACTCGTGCGGAAGCGGCTAAAGTCTGCGCCCACTAAGCTGCAGCAACAAACAGTAAAGAAAGGGCCTGATAGGCCCTTTTTTATTTTTCAGCCTGGAAAAAACCTCGTGTAAGGGAGAATACGACGGGACTTAATAGCAATAGGGCCAGTAGATTTGGTAATGCCATAAGGCCGTTGAGAGTATCGGCCACCAGCCAGATAAAGCTCAGCTTGGCAGTGGCTCCGATGGGAATGGCTATAATCCAAAGTATCCTGAAAGGGATGATCGACTTTATGCCAAACAGATATTCAACACATTTTTCGCCGTAAAAACTCCAGCCCAGCAGGGTGGTGAAGGCAAAGATGCTCAACCCCAACGTAACAACATAACCACCAACCCCGGGCAGAGCCTGCTCAAAAGCGGCTGATGAGAGCGCTGCGCCTGTCTCACCACTGGTCCATGCCCCAGAAATTATGATCACCAGGCCGGTGATGCTGCATATGATGATGGTGTCGATAAAGGTGCCCAGCATGGCCACAGTACCCTGCCTGACTGGACTATCTGTTGCGGCGGCGGCATGTGCAATGGGTGCGCTGCCTAGGCCGGCCTCATTGGAGAAGATGCCACGTGCGACCCCCATCTGAATGGCCAGCATGACTGAGGCACCTGCAAAGCCGCCCGTGGCAGCTGTTGGGGTAAAGGCATCGGTAACAATCAGAACAATCGCTGCGGGAATTTCAGATACATTGGTGGCCAGGATAATTAAGCCCGCGAAGAGGTATGCGATTGCCATAAACGGCACCAGCTTGCCGGCTACCTCAGCAATACGCTGGATGCCACCAATAAGTACCAAGGCGGCCAGAGTAGCCATTACCATCCCGGTAATCCAATGGGGAACGCCAAAACCGGCAGCGCCTGAATTTAAGGCAGCGGCCACTGAATTGGCTTGTACTGTGTTGCCGATACCAAAACCCGCCAATGCACCGAAGATGGCAAAGGCAGTACCCAGCCAGGCCCACCGTTTACCCAGTCCATTCTTGATGTAATACATCGGGCCGCCAACATGGTTACCCTGTTCATCAACCTCTCTGAAATGAACAGCACAAACTGCCTCTGCATATTTTGTTGCCATGCCAACCAGCGCTGTACACCACATCCAGAAGAGCGCACCTGGGCCACCAATAAAAATAGCGGTGGCCACGCCGGCAATATTACCGGTTCCAATGGTGGCCGAAAGTGAGGTCATCAGTGCATTGAATGGGCTGACATCACCCTCTCCCTGGTCATGTCGCCCCTTCCAGAGCATGCGGAAGCCGTATCTTAACTGGCGTAGTGGTATGGCTTTCAAGCCAATCATCAAAAACAGACCGGTGCCAAGGATAAGCACCAGCATATATTTGCCCCAGACTAGGCCGTTCAGTGTTTGTATCAGGCTGGTAATCGCGTCCACATGTAGCGTCTCTTGTAATTGATGGCTAACTATAAGCCTATCTGCTTGTTACTTGCTATAAAAAAGGCTAACTTACTATTAATACAGAATAAAACAGTGAGTCTCGTGACGCGTTCTAATTTCTTCAGATTATCCTTCTTTTTGCTGACACTGGCATTTTTGGTTGGATGCAGCTCTATTATTGCCTCTAGAACCGAAAAGATGGCGGGCAATATCTCCCGTGCAATGCTCAACCAGGATGACCCTGAAGTGGTGCGTACAGGGGCGCCTGCATATCTTCTGCTATTGGATGGGATGATTGAAGGAAACCCTGATGATCGTGCGCTATTGATGGCCGGTGCCCGGCTTTATGGTGCCTATGCTATCGGTTTGGTTAAGGATGCTGTCCGCAGTGAACGGCTGAGCACAAAGGCTAGAAATTATGCGCGCCGAGCCCTCTGTAATACCCAACCGGCAGTATGTGAGCATGAAGCCAAGCCGTTTAGAGAGTTCGCTCCTCACATAGATGGGATTGAGCAGACGGATCTGAAAGCGCTCTACACCTACGGCACAAGTTGGGTGGGTTGGATTCAAGCGCATAGTGGTGATTGGAAGGCTTTGGCGGATCTGCCTAAGGCCGAACATATTTTACAGCGGGTTATTGCCTTGGAGCAGGCGCATGACCGGGGACGTGCCCAGCTCTATCTTGGTGTCATGCACACACAGTTGCCGCCTGCCATGGGTGGTAAGCCTGAGGTGGGAAGGATGCACTTTGAGCAGGCGATTAAATACTCTAACGGTAGAGATTTAATGGCCAAGGTTGAGTTTGCCCGTCGCTATGCGCGGTTGGTTTTTGACCAATCCTTGCATGACCAGTTGTTGCAGGAGGTACTGGAGGCTCAACCGGTTGAGCCAGAGCTGACTTTGAGCAATATCCTGGCTCAGCAGCAGGCGCAAGAGCTGCTGGCTGATGATTATTTCTAATTGGGAGTTCCAATGCACCATCTTTTGATCCTATTGCTACTGGGTTTTCTACTCTCTTTTCAGACCCAAGCAAGCACCCTGAAGATTGCCACATTAGCCCCAGATGGAACCCGCTGGATGAAAATCATGCGGGAAGGGGCAAAAGAGGTAAAAGAGGCCACTAATGGTCGGGTAAAAATACGTTTTTATCCGGGGGGGGTGATGGGCAATGATAAAAGTGTGTTGCGTAAAATCCGAGTGGGCCAGCTGCAGGGAGGGGCGCTAACAGGTGGTGGGTTGATTCCCATCTGCCAAGAATGTCAGCTCTATAGCCTCCCTTTTATGTTCCGTTCATATTCTGAGGTGGATTATGTGCGTGAGCGTATGGATCCAACTCTCCGTGATGCACTAGAGAAGAAGGGGTTTGTTAGTTTTGGTATCAGTGAAGGGGGGTTTGCCTACCTGATGTCAGGTCAACCACTTACCCAGGTTGAACACCTGAAGGCGCAGAAGGTTTGGGTTCCTGAGGGTGACCGGGTTAGCCGTACTGCCTTTGAGGCGCTCTCTGTCTCCCCCATTCCCCTGCCGCTTACTGATGTGCTTACCGGGCTACAGACTGGACTAATCAATACGGTAGGCATCTCACCAACAGCAGCCATCGCCTTACAATGGCATACGCAAGTTAAATATCTCACCGATATGCCATTGCTCTATCTCTACGGCATGCTGGTGATTCAAAAGCGCGCCTTCCTGCGGCTCTCCAAACAGGATCAAGCCATAGTGAAGGATGCTATGGAGAGAGCCTTTCTCAAAATCAATAAACAGAGTCGGCAGGATAATATTAGTGCCCAGAAAGCATTGCAGAGCCAGGGCATTCAATTTACCCGTCCATCACCCGCAGATATTATCCAGTGGCGAACAATTATTGATCAGGCTGTGAACCAAATGGGGGAAGAGGGTGTCTATTCGTCAGAGATGCTGGGAAGGCTGCGCCAGCATCTTAAAGGCTTAAGAGGTTCAGCAGGTCAATAACCCTGTTTTTTTAGCGTAATGGCCAAAAAGTTGAGTAGCTTGGTCGGAAATAAAATTTGACCAATGTCAAAACCGCTGGTATAAATCGCAGTTCTTTTTATTTGGCCTTAATACATTAGTCGTATGGTCAACTATTGTTTTACACAACTAATGCCCCAAAACAGTTTTAAATAGGACTAGAAATGGGGCCTTCGCGGAGATAGATAGCATGAAAAAAACCATTATCGCAATGGCTGCTGCCGGTATGGTGGTATTCGGAATTAACGCCCAGGCCCGTTCTGGTGAAGATGTATTCAATGCAACTTGCAAAAACTGCCACGCTGCTCCAATGGCTGCTGCAGTTATGGCACCAGAGATTGGCAATAAAGAGCAATGGGCTCCTCGTATTGCTAAAGGCGCAGCTGCACTGTACGAAGTAGCTATCAATGGTTCTAAAGTGAATCCTGCTATGGTTCCTCGCGGTACCTGCCCAGATTGTTCTGATGATGATCTGAAAGCCGCTGTTGACTACATAATCAGCAGCAGCAAGTAAGTTGTATATTTAAGGCTATCGTCTGATAGCCTTATCGAAAGGCTGGGGATCGATGATCTCCGGCCTTTTTTGCGCCTGTCTGAAAATTAATGTTTCTGTCTGCCCAACAATCCTCTATATATGAAGGGTATGCCTTCTAAAAATCTTTTTTCTGCTGTTCCTGACCTATCCCAAGGTGAAAGCTTTGAAGAGCTGTTGCGCCATCGAAATATTGTGATTGAACGTATTGTCAGCACGGATAAGCTTAAAG
>Ga0316187_10000114_pt1 | contig 50198 bp, 48 predicted proteins | sample CroRivburrow1_MG_FD_204927 | JGI IMG/M metagenome (GOLD analysis project Ga0316187, IMG submission 204927) | Coastal sediment microbial communities from Maine, United States - Cross River worm burrow 1 | ecosystem: Environmental > Aquatic > Marine > Coastal > Sediment | place: USA: Maine...
CACACCCTCCTTCTTGTCCCAGACGTGGTTGCCCGTGGTCCAGACGTCCACCGGGAAACGCTCGAGCTCGGAGAGCACCGCAGCGGTGATGCCGAAGCCACCGGCTGCGTTTTCCACATTGGCGACCACGAAATCGACCTGCTCGCGATCGACCAGGGACTCGAGGCCCCCGGCCACCGCCTTGCGACCGGCCGACCCCATGATGTCGCCAATGAAGAGAAGGCGGATCACCGAGCGTATTCCACGGCCCGGGTTTCTCGGATCACCGTCACCTTGATCTGACCCGGATAGGTGAGCTCCGCTTCGACTTTCTTTGCAACATCGCGGGCGAGCCACACGGCCTTGTCATCACCGATCTTCTCACTCTCGACGATGATCCGAAGCTCGCGGCCGGCCTGGATGGCGTAGGCTTTCTCCACACCCTCGAAATCTGTGGCCATGCCCTCGAGCTTTTCGAGGCGCTTGATGTAGTTCTCCAGGATTTCGCGTCGTGCGCCCGGACGGGCCGCCGACAGGGCGTCCGCCGCCGTCACCAGGACCGCCTCCACCGAGTGTGGATCGTAGTCGCCGTGGTGGCACTCCATGGCGTGGATCACCTCGTCGCTCTCACCGTACTTCCTGAGCATTTCACGACCGAGCTCGAGGTGGGTGCCGTCCATCTCGCGGTCCACCGCCTTGCCGATGTCGTGGACCAGACCGGCGCGCTTCGCGACCTCGGCATTGGCGCCGAGCTCCGCCGCCATATGGTTGGCGAGCCACGCCACTTCCATGGAGTGCTTGAGCGCGTTCTGGCCGTAGGACGATCGAAACTGGAGGCGACCGATGAGCTTTTGAAGCTCGGGATGGATGTCGGGAATCCCGACTTCGAGGGCCGCGGCTTCACCATCGGCGAGGAGCTTCTCATCCATCTCCGCCTTGACCTTGCCCACCAATTCCTCGATCCGTCCCGGGTGGATACGGCCATCCTGGATCAGGCTTTCAAGGGCGCGTCTCGCGATCTCACGCCGCACCGGCTCGAAGCACGAAAGGATCACCGCCTCCGGGGTGTCATCGACGATGAGGTCGACGCCGGTGGCCTGCTCGAAGGCGCGGATATTTCGCCCCTCACGGCCGATGATCCGACCCTTCATCTCGTCCGACGGCAGGTCGACCACCGAAACGGTGCTCTCGACCACATGCTCGGAGGCGATCCGCTGAATCGCCATGGAGATCACCCGACGGGCCCTCTCCTTGGCCTTCTCGGTGTTTTCCTCCTCGATCTTCCGAACCAGGTTGGCGGCGTCCATCCGCGCCTCGTTTTCCAGACTCCTCAGGAGCTCCTGCTTGGCCTGTTCGGTTGTCAGCCCGGCAATCTGTTCGAGCTTGACCCGCTCCTCGGCGAGGGCGGTTTCCAATTCCTCGCCACGAACGCCGAGCATGGCTTCTTGACTGTGGAGTTCCTCTTCGAGCTTGGCCATCGCGGCTTCGCGTTCCAAGATCTGCTCCGACCGCCCGTCGATCTCGTTCTTCTTCTCCTGGAGGGTCTGTTCGAGTCCGACGAGTTCAAGCCGTTGTCCTCGGGTCTCCCGCTCGAACTCGGTCCGCGCCGCGAGCAACCGCTCGCGAGCCACGATTTCCACGTCCTTTCGAAGACGCTCGCCATCAATCTCGGCTCGTGCGATGACCCTCTTTGCCTGCTTCTCGGCATTGGCGACCAATCTGAGTGCCGCGCTGCGCGAGCGGCGCCACAGCACCCAGACCACAACCAATCCGAGGATCGCGACCAGCAGCACAACAAGGGCTGCGATCAACCGTAAGTCCACGATCCACCCCCTACTATGTCAAGGAGCGATCAGACCGACCGGCATCAGGAGAAACGACTATGAAAGCTAAAGGGAGGCCCCCACTACGGCCGTGTGAGCAACCCTATTTGAACCTGCGTACAACAGGTGGGCACCTGTCCCCCGCCTGTCTCCCGCCGTGGGGCAGGCATCGAAACGGGAAAACCCGGCAACCCTTCAAATAGGTGTTGGTTCAACGATAGTTTCACTCATCACCAACCGCGCAGGGACCTCCAAGTCCTAATTTTCAGCACCCGTAACATCGGGCCTCATGGCCTCTTCGACTTTCATGACGAGTCGCTCTGCTTGTTTCTCCAAACGTTTCTGCCGGACGTCCTGATCCGTCTCACGCTCTAAAAAGAGCTCGTCAGCAATATTGAGTGCGGTCAAGACCGCGATCTTGACCGTGTCGACACTGGAGCTCCGATCGGCAACCTCACGCATCCGCGAGTCCACGAACCGGGCGATTTCCTGCAGCCGGGTCGCGTCTCCATCCGCACGAAGTCCGAGCCGTTGGCCGAAGATCTCGACGGTCGCTCGAACGGTTGCCATTCATCACTCCTTCCCATTGATGAGTATACAGTATCGAACCCGGGTCTCACCGCGATGAGCCCACACCTTCGACCGGGATTCTCCGCGAAGTCAGCGAAGGGCTGTGCATCACCGGTTGCTGCAGAAGGCCGGCGAGGGGTGTGACCTCCGATCGAGGATTGTCTCTGCCGACGCCACCGGTTATGGTCGTGTACAGCAGATGGATGCACCGCCTCACCCACCGGGTTCTCGGCACCGGCGTCGCACGATCGCGGTTGTGATCGCGGTGGTGGGTCTCTATCTGCTCCCCTTGGCCGGCCACCCACCCGCCACCAACCCCAACGAGCTGGTTCGCATCGAGCTCGCTCTCGCCATCTCGACCTGGGCGACCGTGGATCTCGACAGCCCAGCGCGGGTCTATGGCCTTTCGGAGGATGTGGCGCGGAGCGACGGCCGCCTGCGGGCGGACAAGGCGCCCGGCCTCTCGCTCGCCGCCGTACCTGTGGTGTGGCTCTCGGGATCCTTGCTGCCCTCCATCCCCGACACCGATCTGCCGCGGTACTGGCCACTCCGCCACCTCCTGACCGGCGTACTCGTGGCCCTGGGCACGGCGCTTCTGTGCTTCTTCGTTGCCGCCAAGACCCCGGATCTTCCGACCGAAGGCTGGCTCCCCCTGGCGCTCATCGCAGCCCTCGGCACGCCGTTGTGGTCCTATGGGACGGTCTTTTTCGGTCACGCTCCCGCGGCGGTTCTCATCGCGATCGCATGGGTCGTCCTCCTGCAACCCGGCGACGCCTCGGGCGGGACGCGAACGGCTTTTCTGGGCGGGGTCTCGGCGGGGTTGGCCATCGCCACCGAGTACCCCACCGTCCTGCTGGTCGCCATCGTCTTCGGCTCTTTGGTGTTCCGTCGAGTTCCCGGGCCGCAGCTCGGATCCGCCTTCGCCGGTCTCGCGATCGGGCTGTTGCCGGCGCTGGTCTATCACCAGGTTGCTTTCGGCGCTCCTTGGCTGACCGGTTACGCGTTCAAGGCCGACCCCGGGTTCCAGCAGATTCACGCCGCCGGACTGAGCGGTGTATCTCTGCCCACCATTGAGGGTCTCTGGGGGGTGCTGTTCAGTTCCGCGCGTGGTCTCTTCTTTTACTCGCCGCTGCTGCTCTTCGCCCCGATCGGTCTGTGGCTCATGCACCGGCGACGCGGGTGGAGGGATGTGGCGCCGCTGACCGCCGCCATCATCGTCTATATCGCTTTCGCCGCCGGTTTCGTGGACTGGCAGGCCGGTTGGTGCGCCGCCGCCCGCCACCTGGTCCCGGCGATCCCACTGCTCGTCATGCCGACCATGGTAGCCATCGCAGCGATGGCACGACACAGGTCGGGGCTACCGGTGTTGGCATGGGTCGTCGCGCTGTCCGCGACACGCGGCTTTCTTACCATTGTGGTCACCCCGTTCTTCCCACCGGAGTTCTCGAACCCGTTGGGTCAGATTGTTCTTCCGAGTCTCCGGGACGGTGTTGTGGCCCCGACCATCGTCAGTTCTGCCGTCGGCGTGCCCGCCGGGGTCGTCTGGGTGGCTGCAGCGGCGCTCGCGGCGACGCTCCTGGTTTGGGGGCTCGGTCGCCTGGGGCGCGGTTTCACACCCTGGATCGCGGTGGTGATGGCACTCACGATCACCGGGCAAGTGGCCTGGTGGGTGTGGCGCAGCCCACCGCCCGACCCGCAACACGAGAGGTACAGGGCTCAGCTGCTCGTCAACCTCGGCCATCGGGAAGCCGCGGCACGGATCGATGCCACGCTTCGGTCTGCTCCACCCTCAGCTCGCGGGGACCGCTGACCGATTCAGTTTGCTGAAGCGCCCTTGGTGAGCACACCATCGATGAGACCGAGCACCTTTTCGAGACGCGCGGCGAGCTCGTCGCGCTGTTTCTCGAGCGAGGCCACTCGTTCGCCGGCCTCTGATTGGCCCGACAGCTGGGTCTTGAGCTCTGCGATCTCGGTCTCGAGATCACCGACTCTGGCTTCGAGCTCGGCTGAGGTCGAGACGGCGCCGCTGTAGGCCTCAACGAGCTCTTCGATTCGGGATTCCAGCTGTTTCAGGACCGATTCCATTGCCATGGCAAACTCCCTTGGATATCCATCACGCGAAGGTCACGCCGAGGCGCTGGCTCAGACCCTCACGGAGCGCCTCCTGTTGTTCGTTGACCTCGTTCTGGGTCAGCGACCGGTCGGCGGCACGATACGTCAGTCTCAATGTTGACCGGACGGCCCCCGAAGGAAGACCTTTGCCGGAAAAGCGGTTCTGGAGATCAATGGCCTCCACCAGGTCGCCGGCCAGATCGTGAACCGCCACGTGGAGCTCGGCGAAGCTCAGATCCATTGGGTGCTCGATGGTCATGTCCGCCGTCACCGCCGGGTAGCGGGGCAGCTCGACAAACTTCGGCAGCGGGATCTCCCGCGCCGCCGCCGCCAGATCGAGCTCGGCAGCGAAGACCGGGGCCTTGATCTCCCATCGCGTTGTGACCGCGGACGCGACCCTGCCGGCGCAGCCGACGATCCGGCCGCCATCGGTCTCGATGACGGCTCCCTGAGCCTCGTCGAGCCAGGGACCACCGCCGCGCCGCCACTTGAGGGGTGGAAATCCGAGCTCGTCCGCCATTCCCTCAACTACTCCCTTGAGATCTGCAAAGTCGACGGCCCGATGTTCTCCCGGCGCCGAGCCGACCAGGGCGGCTGCGAGCCGCTCTCCCTCGGCGGGGGCGTCGTCCGCGAGCCAGAACACCCGGCCCTGCTCGAAGACAGCCACGGATCGCTCGCCCTGATTTAAATTGTCCCGTACGGCTGACAACAGCCCGGGAAGGAGCGACCGCCGCATGGTGGCCTGGGTGCTCGCGAGGGGATTGTCCAGCTCAACAGCGGTGCCGGGACAGAGCGGCAGACTCTCCACCTCGGCGTCGGAAGCGGGATCGATGAAGGACCAGGTCATGACCTCGGCGAGGCCGGAGTTCACCGCAGCCGAACGAGCACGATCAACCAGCTCCCAGTTGGGGTTGCGGCGACCGGGCGCGGTGGCCAGGACCGGCAACTTCGCCGGAATGACATCAAAGCCCACGTGACGGACGAACTCTTCAATGAGATCGGCCTCGCGTTCGAGATCGACCCGGTAGGAGGGCACACTGCAGATGATCGTGTCTCCTTCCGCCCGGGGGGCAAGATCGAGACCTTCCGCGATTTCGACCAGGCGGGCGAGGGGAATCTCGAGACCCATGAATGACGAGACCTTGGACGCGGTGGTCGTCAACTCGTGAGGCTCCCACGGCCGGGGACGGACATCAATGCGTCCGCGACACACCGTTCCACCGGTGAACTCGGCGATGAGGGCGGCGGCGTAGTCGATGGCCAGGGGTGGCAGCTCGGGATCCGCGCCCCGCTCGAACCGGTGCGAGGCCTCGGTGTGCATCCCGAGCTTGCGTGCCGCACGACGAATACTCAGGGCGTCGAAGTTGGCGGCCTCGAGCAATACATCGACGGTATCGTCCCCGATCTCGGAGTCGGCGCCACCCATGATCCCGGCGAGACCGACCACATCGTAGGCATCGGCGATGACGGGCATCCCGGGCTCGAGCTTGCGGGTCTCGCCGTCGAGGGTCGCGAGACTCTCGCCGGCCACCGCCCGACGGGCGATGAGCTTGGCGCCGCCGACCTTGGCGAGATCATAGGCGTGAAGCGGCTGACCGAGCTCGAGCAAAACATAGTTGGTGACATCGACGATGGCGCTGATGGGCCGCACGCCGGAGTTCGCGAGCCGCCGCTGCATCCACTCGGGCGAGCTTGCCGCAGCCACGCCGCGGATCACCCGGGCGCAGAAGCGGGTGCACATCGTCGGGTCGTCGATCTCCACCGTGGCGAGATCGGACGACGGCTCATCGCTCTCATCAAGCTCGAATTCAAACGGCTTGAGGGTCGCACCGGCGGCGAGCGCGGCTTCGCGGGCGAGACCGCGGTGATTCATGGCGTCGGGTCGGTTGGTGGTGACCTCGACATCCCAGATTTCGCCGCCGTCACCCTCCTCGCGCAGCTCCACCAGGAAGCCGCACGCCGTGAGCTTGTCGGTCATCTCATCGGCGCCGGGCGCGCCATCCAGGAGATCCATCAGCCAGGCTGCATCGAAGTTCATTCGAACTGCCTCGTCAATCGTTGGTCACCGGCAAAAAGCTGCCGGAGGTCGGGGATTCCGTACTGCAGCATGGCCACCCGGTCGAGACCGAGGCCGAAGGCGAACCCGGTGTAGCGTTCGGGATCGATGCCCACGGCCTCGAAGACCCTCGGATCCACCATCCCGGAACCCAGGATCTCAATCCAGCCCGAGCCCGAGCACACGCCGCACCCCTTCATGTCACAGAAGATGCACGAGATGTCGACCTCGGCCGACGGCTCGGTGAACGGGAAATATCCCGGCCGCAGACGAACCTGGACATCATCGGAGAACAACGAGTGCAGGAAAGTCTCCAGCGTCGCCTTGAGATTGCCGACGGTGATCCCCTCATCCACCACCAACCCTTCGAGCTGGTGGAACATGGGCGAGTGTCGGAGGTCCGAATCTCGGCGGTAGACACGACCGGGTACGACGATCCGGATGGGTGGCTGCCTGCGCTCCATCACCCGCGCTTGGACGGGCGAGGTATGGGTTCGCAGGAGGTTCGAGCCGACGTAGAAGGTGTCCTGGTCATCCCGCGCCGGATGGTCGGGCGGGATGTTGAGCGCCTCGAAGTTGTGCCAGTCATCCTCGATCTCGGGGCCGCTCTCGACGTCGTAGCCCATCCGGAGGAAGATCTCCTCGATGCGGCGCCGGACCAGGTGGACCGGGTGCTCGGCGCCCCGCGGCAGGGCCCTGCCGGGCAGGGTCACGTCGACCCGGCCGACCGCAGACGACCCCGCCGACGCGGCCGCCCGGTCCTTGGCCTGCTTGAGTCCGTTCTCGACGAACTTCTTCAGTTCGTTGAGAGCCTGGCCATAGTCGCGCTTGGCCTCGTTGGGCAACCCACGCAATGCGGCTGTCAGGTCCTGCAACAGACCCGATTTGCGGCCGGCATAGGCGACCCGGAGCTTCTCGACCGCATCCGGATCGCTCCCCGCGGCCGCCAGATCGGCGACAAAGGACGCCCGCACCTTCCTCAGGCGCTCGAGCCCCACGACAACCTCAGCCCGTGCTCTTGGCCAGCTCGACCAGCTCGGTGAAGGCCTTGGGATCGCGGACGGCGATGTCGGCCAGGACCTTGCGATCAAGCTCACAGCCGGCGTTCTTCAGTCCGTTGATGAAGACCGAGTAGGTTGTTCCGTTGAGCCGCGCCGCGGCGTTGATCCGGGTGATCCAGAGGCTGCGGAAATGCCGCTTGCGCTGCTTGCGGTCGCGATAGGCGTACTGCAGCGACTTCTCGACCTGGATCTTGGCGGTCCGGTGGAGGCGCGACTTGCCTCCCCAGTAGCCTTCGGCGAGCTTGAGAATCTTCTTTCGACGATCCTTGCGATTGGACGATCGTTTGACGCGCATTTCAGCCTCCTCACTTCATCCCGACGAGCATGTGCTTGAGAACCTTGGCGTCGGCCGCCGAAACCATGATGGCCTTGCGCAGGTTCCGTTTCCGCTTGGTGCTCTTCTTTGTCAGGATGTGGGACGTGTAGGCCTTGTGGCGCTTGAACTTACCGCTCGCGGTGCGCTTGATCCGCTTGGCCGCCCCTCGGTGGGTCTTCATCTTGGGCATGGTTGCCTCCCTCTTTCTTTGGCCCGCTCTCACGCTTCACGAGAGCGGGTGGATACGGCGTGGACGACTCTCTCGATGACCGCTTCAAGGGAGTGGACCCCCTCGTCGCGCCGGTGACGGAGCCGCAACGAAACAGTTTTCTCGTCTGCCTCCCGCTGGCCAACGACCAGCAGGTATGGAACTTTCATGGTCTCGCCATCACGGATCTTGTAACCGAGCTTCTCCGACCGCCGATCCACATCGGCGCGGAGTCCGTGCTCGCGCAGGGTCCCGACCACCTGCTCGGCATACTCCATGACCGAGTCGGTGATGGGCAGGACCCGCACCTGCTCGGGCGCCAGCCACGGCGGCAGATCGCCGGCGAAGTGCTCGAGCATCACCCCGTAGAAACGCTCCAGGGAGCCGAGGATGGCGCGGTGAATCATCACCGGTTGGTTCTCGGATCCCTCGGAGTCGATGTAGCCCAGACCGAATCGATCGGGCATCTGGAAGTCGAGCTGGATGGTGGCCAACTGCCAGGCGCGGCCGAGGGCGTCGGCGACATCAAAGTCGATCTTGGGCCCGTAGAACGCGCCCTCGCCCTCCTTGACGGTGTAGGTCACATCGTCTCTCGATTCAAGACAGCTGGCCAGGACCTTCTCGGCGTGCTCCCAGACCTTGGGATCGCCGATGGCCTTCTCCGGCCTGGTGGAGAGAAAGACCCTGACATCGGAGAAACCGAAAATGTCGTAGATCTCGAAGATGAACTCGAAGAGGGCTTCGATCTCCGGCCCGATCTGCTCCGGGGTACAGAAGATGTGGGCGTCGTCCTGGCTGAAGGTGCGAACCCGGGTCAGACCCGTCACCACCCCCGAGCGCTCGTAGCGGTGGAGCCGGCCGAAGTCGGCGATCCGGCGCGGCAGCTCGCGGTAGGAGTGGGCGCGCGATCCGTAGATCAGACAGTGCGACGGGCAGTTCATGGGTTTGACGCTCGATGAGCGCTCCTCGACCTCGTCAAAGGCATCGGCGAAGAACATGTCGTCGCGGTAGTTGTCGTAGTGACCCGACCGCTTCCACAGCTCGACATCGAAGATCTGAGGCGTGATGACCTCTTCGTAGCCGTACTGACGGTACTTCTCGCGCATGAGCTCGAGCAGGGCGTTGTAGACGATGGCGCCGCGAGGGTGGAAGAACGGGCTCGCCGGCGCCTCGGAGTGAAAGCTGAAGAGATCGAGCTCACGCCCGAGCTTGCGGTGGTCGCGGCGCTTGAGCTCCTCGATCCGTTCGAAGTAGGCGTTGAGCTCTTTTTTCGAGCCGAACGCGGTGCCGTAGAGCCGCTGGAGCATCTCGTTGCGCTCGTCGCCCTTGAAGTAGGCGCCGGAGGACTCGAGGAGCCGCACCGCGCCGATCTGACCGGTCCGCTGGAGATGGGGCCCGCGACAGAGATCGACGAAATCACCGTGCTGGTAGAGGGTGATCGCTTCGCCCTCGGGGATGTCCTCGAGGCGGACGAGCTTGATGTCCTCGCCCCGACCTCCCATGACCACGCGGACCTCGTCGCGACCGACCTCGGAGCGCTCGAAGGGAAGATCCTCGGCGATGATCTCGCGCATCTTCTCCTCGATGCGATCGAAGTCTTCCGGTTTGAAGGGCCGCGGGAAGCGGAAGTCGTACTGGTACTTCTCCGAGTGATCCTGGCGGCCGGCATCGATGGGAGTACCCGGCCACAGCCGTTTGACAGCGTCCGCCATGACGTGCTCGGCGGAGTGGCGGATGACATCGCCCGCCTCGGCGTCCTTGACCGTCACGATCCTCAGCGTCGCATCCTCGGTGAGCCGGGTGCGCAGATCCACCAACCGTCCATCGACCTCACCGGCGACGGTGTCGTGGGCGAGGCGCGGGCCGATGGCGGCGGCCACATCGAGGACCGTTGAGCCCGCGGGAAGATCCCGCGCGCTGCCGTCGGGCAGGGTGATTTGGATTGTCTCGGCCATGGGGCACTCCGTTTGCTTCTCGATCGCGCCAGAAACACAGAAACCCGACCACGGGTTGGGGTCGGGTTTCACTGTTCCATCAATGGTAGGCGCGCGCGGACTCGAACCGCGGGCCTCATCCGTGTGAGGGATGCGCTCTAACCAACTGAGCTACGCGCCTCCACGGAACAGAAAAATGGTAGGCGCGAGCGGACTCGAACCGCTGACCCCTACCGTGTCAAGGTAGTACTCTAACCAGCTGAGCTACGCGCCTATCAGGCTACTGACAGGTGGTCCCGTGGACGCTTGAAACCTGTCTTCGTCCTTTACTTTAAAAGATCAACCTCCGGAAACCCGGAGGGAACGGGATCTTAGCAACCGGGCGGGTGGCTGTCAACGATCGATCCGACTCCTCGGCTCGGGCATCCGCGATCGAAGATCCTCTTCAGCACCCCGCCCCTGGATTAGAATGAGACAGCGGGAGGCTCAATGGATCACGAACCGGTGGTCGTGACAACTGTTCAGGGCGAGTTCGAGGAGCAGCAGCTTCGGGTCTTTCTCGAGGCCAACGGGATCCCCACCGTGGTCCGGGGCGAGGCGCTTCGAAAGACCCATGCCTTCATCCTCGACGGGCTCGGCGCGGTGGAGATCATGGTGGCGCCCGAACACGAGGCCGCGGCGCGCGATCTCCTGGCCAAGGTCGAGGCCGGCGAGCTCGAGCTCGCGGGGGAGTTCCTGCCCTCGGATTCGAGTGACGATTGACGACGCGGGAAAGCTCGAAGGAAGCCGGCGAAACAGCGTAGGCTTTTAGCTATTAGCCTTTAGCTCTTAGCTTCATCGCACATGCTTGGGAGTGCGACGCGGATTCCTGCGATGGAGCTAATAGCTAACGGCTGATAGCTACCGTGTTTTGAGCCCCAACTCGTCCAACTGCCGCTCATCGACCCCCGACGGCGCCTCGGTCATCAGACACGAAGCCGATGTGGTCTTGGGGAAGGCGATGACGTCACGGATGGAGTCCCGTCCCGCCATGAGCATGATCATCCGGTCAATACCGAGCGCGATCCCGCCATGCGGCGGCACCCCGTAGCGGAAGGCCTCGAGCAGGAAGCCGAATCGCTCCCGCGCCTCCTCCTCGGTGATCCCGAGAGCCGTGAACATCTGCTGTTGGACCGTGGCGTTGTTGATCCTGATCGACCCGCCACCGAGCTCGACGCCATCCATGACGACGTCGTAGGCCCGGGCTCGCACCGCTCCGGGATCGCTCGCGAGAAGTCCGAGATCCTCGGGCAGCGGAGAGGTGAAGGGGTGGTGCATGGCGAAGAATCGATCCGCATCCACGTCCCACTCGAGGAGAGGAAAATCGATCACCCAGAGAAAGTCGTGCCGACCCTCGGGGATGAGATCCCGCTCGGCTGCGAGATGGAGCCGCAGGGCGCCGAGGGCTGCGAACACGACCTTCTCGGCCCCACCGACCACCACGAGCAGGTCCTCCTCGGCGGCATCGGCGGATTCGAGGAAACGCAGCACCCCATCATCACCGAGGGCCTTCTTGGCCGGCGAAGCTACGCCGTCCGGGGTCCGTTTGAACCACAGGACCCCGGGCACCCCGTAGGGCTTGACGAAGTCCGACAGGGCGTCGAGCTGCTTGCGCGACAGCGATGCTCCACCGGGAACGACAATGCCCTTGACCCGTCCATCGGCGGCCGCGCTCTCGAGCACCCTGAAGCCGCAGCCCTCACAGAATGGCGCCATTTCGATGAGCTCGAGGCCGAAGCGGGTGTCCGGCCGGTCAGACCCGAAGCGCTCCATGGCCTCGGCATAGGCCAGCCGTGGATAGGTCGCCGGAGGCTCGATGCCGACGATGGGGAAGATCCGCTTGAAGAGACCCTCCACGAGTGCATAGATGTCCTCCTCGGTGATGAAGGACGCCTCGACATCGATCTGTGAGAATTCCGGTTGGCGATCGGCGCGGAGGTCCTCGTCGCGGAAGCAGCGGGCGATCTGGACATAGCGTCCGACCCCGGCCACCTGGAGCAGCTGTTTGAAGAGCTGGGGTGACTGCGGCAGCGCGTAGAAGCTGCCCTTGTGAATCCGTGACGGAACGAGAAAATCGCGCGCACCCTCCGGGGTCGATCGGGTCAGGATCGGTGTCTCCACCTCGAGGAAGTCCATCTCGTCAAAGTAGCGGCGGGCGTCGGCAACGACCCGGTGGCGCAGCACCAGATTCGCCATCATCTCCGGCCGTCTGAGATCAAGGTAGCGGTACTTGAGGCGAAGCTCCTCCGAGGCGTTGGCCTCATCCTCGACGACAAAGGGCGGCGTCTCCGACTCGGTGAGAAGCTCGAGCATCACCGCCTTGACCTCGATCTCGCCGCTGGCGAGATCAGCGTTGGTCTGGCCCTCGGCGCGCGGCCGCACCTCGCCGACCACCCGGATCACATCCTCGCCCGAGAGCCTCTCGCCCTCGACCACCATCTCGTCCTCGAAGACGAGCTGGACCAGACCGCTGCGGTCCCGGAGATCGACAAAGACCAGGCCGCCGAGATCGCGGCGCCGACGCACCCATCCGACGAGCTCAACCGTGTTGCCGATCTCTTTCACGCCGAGGCTCGCACACCAGGGTCGATCCCACACACTCGTCATCCGTGACTCCGTTTCCGTCGCAATAGACTACTCTTCAAATCGAAGCAGCTCGACCACTCGTCCGACGACTCGGTCAAGGGCCGCCTTCTCCTGCTCGCCCCGGCGAAGATCGCGGATCAGGGCAGCTCCTTCGGCAAGCTCCTGCTCACCGAGGATCACGGCGACGCTGGAGTTCATCTTCCCCGACCATTTGAGACCGGCCTTGAGCGACCGACCGGTGACCTCGGTGTGGACCGTCACCCCGGCACGCACGAGATCTCGTGCGAGGGCCGTTGCCGGGGCCACACCCCCATCCCCCAGCGGCAGCACGGTGACCACCCGCTCATCGAGGGCTCGGTCCTTGAAACTCTGAGGAAGGACCTCGATGAGCCGGTCTTCGCCGATCGCAAAGCCGACTCCGGGAACCGCCGCGCCCCCGAGATCGGAGATCAATCGATCGTAGCGACCACCACCACAGATCACCGTGTCCTCACCGAGCTCGGGGGAGACGACCTCGAAGACGGTTCTCAGGTAGTAGTCGAGACCGCGGACCAGCCGCGGCGCCCGACGAACCGGGATCGACACCGCATCCAGGGCGTCCTCGACAGCGACGACGTGACGCCTGGCGTCCTCGCTCACCACGTCCGCCACCGGGGTCGTCTCCGCAACCAGCTCCCGGCAGCGCGGGACCTTGCAGTCGAGGATCCGCAGTGGATTCTCATCCCACCGGCGCTGGCAGTCGCCACAGAGCTCCTCGCGATGCGGCGTCAGCTCGGCCTTGAGGCCCGCGATGAAACGTTCGCGATCCTCGGGGTCGCCGAGGTTGTTGAGCACGATGATGAGATCGTCGAAGCCGAGCTCGGCGAGAAATGTGTGCAGCGCGACGATGACCTCGACATCGGCCGCCGGGGCCGCGGCGCCGAGAACCTCGATACCGATCTGGGAGAACTGGCGGTAGCGGCCTCGTTGCATCCTCTCATAACGGAACATCGGCCCGAAGTAGCTCAACCTCAGGGGCTGAGGTCGCTGACCGAGACCGTTCTCGATGAAAGCTCTCGCCACACTCGCCGTGCCCTCGGGCCGCAGGGTCAACGAACGGCCCTTGCGGTCGGCAAAGGTGTACATCTCCTTGGACACGATATCGGTGCCCTCGCCAACCGTGCGCACGAAGAGCTCGGTGGGTTCGAGCAAAGGCAGCCGGATTTCGGAGTAACCGAAGCCCTCGAAGACGCGCAACGCAGTGCGCTCAACCTCGTTCCACAACCGCGTCTCGGGCGGCAGGATGTCGCGGGTTCCCTTGACCTTGCGGATCATGAATCGTCTTCTTCCTCCGACCCGAACTGCGGCCTCCCGAGGCCCTGATCGAGATAGGTGTTCTTGTAGTTGACGTAGTTCGTCGCCGTCCCGCGTGCGCGATCGGCCTCGGCATCGGTGAGAGGCCGCTTGACCACCGCCGGCACTCCGGCGACCAGACTGCGGGGCGGCACCTTGAAGCCCTCGCGAACCACCGCTCCGGCGGCCACCAGCGAGCCCTCACCGATGACGGCGTTGTTGAGCACCATCGCTCCCATCCCGATCAGGCTGCCAGCACCAATCGTACAGCCGTGGAGCATAGCACCATGACCGACGCTCACCTCCTCTTCGAGGAGGGTGGGATAGAGCCCTCGTTCCACGTGCACGATCACGCCGTCCTGAAGATTTGATCGGGAACCGATTCGAATCCAGTGGATATCACCGCGGATCACCACGTTGTACCAGACCGACACGTCGTCTCCGAGCGAGACCTCTCCGACCACCACCGCGTTGGCGGCGAGAAAGACTCGGCGGCCGAAAATCGGGGTCAGTCCGGAGACGGTTTGAATCGACATTGAGGTCCTCCACACGCCGTCCCAACGGGCGGTGCTCAGGGCGGAGTGGGAACGCTACCACAGGGTCGTTGAACGCAGCAACGTCACCCGCAAGATCTTCGAACGCAAAATACCGGAAATGTTCGGCTTGTGGATCTCAGACCCGAATCGACGGGCGGCAACAGTCGAAAACTCAATGAGATAGATGTAAATATCTATAATTAAACAACTTAAGTCTAGAGGACAAATTCAACAGAGAAACGTCGAAGTGCTTGTGTTTACATTGGCTTAACCGATTTTCCACAGGGTTTTCCACAGGCTTTTCCACACAGGTGTACGAGAGGCGAAAGGACCCCGCGAACGGCGGTTCAGGGGTCTGGATCAGCCCTCTTGGAGGACCCACTTTTCGAGATCCAGCGGCTCGTCCCAGACCACCGGACCGGGCCGGATCTCGTGCGCCTCCTCCGAGCTCAAATCGAGGAGCGTGCTGACAGCTCCCCCGGCCAAAATCCCTCCGTCGAGCACGAGATCGGGGACGCCGCGCAACGACCCGAGCGCGCCCTCCACCGATGGCGAGGGCGGCTCACCGTGTCCGTTGGCCGAGGTCGCGGTGAGAGGACCAACCCGATAGAGGAGCGCCCTCAACCGGTCCGAATCGGGGATCCGGACCGCGAGGGTGTCGGTCGATGACGCGGCCACCGGCGTTCTACACGGCGCCACGACGGTCAGGGCGGCCGGCCACACCCGGGCCAGTTTGACCCGATGGATCGTGGGAACATCTACCAGCGAATCCACCTGTTCCCAGTCGGAACACACGACCGGGAGAGCCTGGCCGCCGGGCCGTCCCTTGAGCGAATAGACAACGGCAACCGCGTCCGGCTGCCGTGGATCAACGCCCAATCCGTAGTGGCTTTCGGTGGGAATGAGAATCACCCCACCTGCAGCCACGGCCTCGGCCGCCGCGCCGAGGGCGCGTTTGATGTCTTCCGATTCAACAAAAGGCAGGCGGGTCATGAGCCTCCCAGAAGTGCACGCGCGTGGGCTCGCGCCGATGGGCCGATTTCGTCCCCGGCCAACATCCGCGCCAGCTCGATCTCGCGGTCCTCACCCCCGAGCTCGAGAACCTGCGTCACTGCCCGATCATCGACCTGAACCTTGTCGATCTTGAAATGGGTGTCTGCCGCAGCCGCGACCTGGGGCAGATGGGTGACGGCGAGGACCTGATCGGTGGCGGCGAGATCGGCCAGAAGGGCCGCCAGGGCCGCCGCCGTCGCTCCACCAAGACCCGAGTCGACCTCGTCGAAGAGCAGGGTCACGGCGCCACCCGGGCGCGCCGAGCGAAGGACGGTTCGAATCGCGAGGTGGATCCTCGACAGCTCACCCCCCGAGGCGATCCGCGCCATCGGCCGCGGCTCCTCGCCGGGGTTGGCGGCGATCAGAAGCTCGCACTCCTCGACACCGTCGGCGTCGAAGGCGACTCCCTCACCGTTTCGCACCAGCGGACTCCGGTCATCGATCCGCGGCTGCCACCGGAACTCCAAACGGGTCCCCGCCATATTGAGCCGGGCGAGCACATCCTCCACCGCGCGAGCGAGCTTGACTCCAGCCCGGTGTCGAGCCGTATCGAGTCGTTGGCCGGCCTCGGCGAAATCCTCGAGGGCGGCGGTCGCCACGCCCGCGGCGGCCTCGAGCCGGTCTTCGACCTCCTCGAGCCGGTCTTTCTCGGCAACCAATGCCTCTCGATGCTCGAAGACCTTGTCCAGGGGCTCACCGTACTTGAGCATCAGTTTCTCGAGGTTGTGCAACCGGCTTTCGACGTCATCGAGCTCCCCCGGGTCGCCGTCCATCTCCGCCGTCAATGCGCGCACCTCGCGGACCAACTCCTCGACGTGGATCCGCGCCTCCGCCAGGGTGGCGTTGCCCTCGGCCAACCAAAGGCCGTGCGCCACCATCTCTTCCACGTCACGTTCGGCGCGGGCGATGCGGTCGACAACCGAAGACTCGTCGTCACCGAGGCTGCCGAGGATCGAGCCCGAGAGCTCGCGCAGCCGCTCCGCGTTGCGCAACACATCCCGGCGAGCGGTCAACTTCTCGTGCTCACCTTCTGCAGGATCGACCGAATCGATCTCGGCGAGTTGAAAGGTGATGGTGTCGAGCCGATCACGACGGTTGGCGCGGGCGGCCTCGAGGGAGGCCCGATGGTCTGCCGCCTGCCGCCACTCGGCAAAGCTCTCACCGACCTCGGTGAGCAATTCATCGTGACCGCCAGCATGGTCCACCAGCCGCCGCTGGACCTCGGCATTCGCCAAACCGTGCTGTTCGTGTTGGCCGTGAATGGAGAGCAGGAGCGGCGCGATCCGTTGCAGGGTGGCGACGGTGACCGAAGCGTCATTGATCCAGCACCGCCCGCGACCCTCGGCCGAGAGTTCACGCCGAATGACCAGCTCATCCCCATCGGCGACGCCGACGTCGTCGAGGATCTCCTCGAGACCCGATCCCGGGTCCACGCGGAACCAACCCTCGACCTTGAGGTGGTCGTCTCCCGTTCGAACGAGCTCCGAGGAGGCACGTCGCCCGGCCAGCAGCTCCAGGGAGGAGACCAGGAGGGACTTACCGGCCCCGGTTTCCCCGGTGAGGGCGACGAATCCCGGTGCCAATTCGACCTCGACGGCATCGATGATGCCGAGTCCGCGAACCAGAAGACGCTCGAGCATGGGGCCGCATCCTACCACTCTTCGAGTACACTGGTTGCCGACCTTTACCCGAGAATCATCGCTGAGGCCAACGAAAGGAAATCTCGTGATGAGCCATCCATCTACTCCCGTTGTTCGGAACATCGCCGCCGTCGAGGCCCAGGCTGTGGAACGCACCCGAGGCGCCGCAATCCAGATCCTGATCGGACCCGCAGACGGCGCCCCCAACTTCATCACTCGACGATTCACTCTGGCGCCGGGGGGCCGTATTCCCAGCCACCGTCACGCCACCATCGAGCACGAGCAGTTCATCCTGGCCGGAACCATGGTGATCGGCCTCGACAACCGAGAGGTCGCAGCCACCGAGGGCGATTCCGTTTTCATCCCCGCCGGGGTCGCGCACTGGTACGAGAATCGAACGGACGAACCCGTGGCCTTTCTCTGCATGGTCCCCCAGACCTCCGAGTACCAGACCGAGTGGTTGGAGGGGCCGGCGGAGTAGAGAACAGCTCTCAGCTCTTAAGTTCATCACAGATCGTCCCGGCCGGGTCGATTCTGCGATGGAGCCAATGGCTAATAGCTAATCGCTAACCGCTTCTCCTACAGCTGCTTGCAGAGCGAGAGGATCTCCCGCCAGGCGCGTTCAACCTCGGCATCGAGCTCATCGCGAGCGCCCGAGTTTTCGATGACGACCTGTGCCAGAGCACGCTTCTCGGTCATGGACATCTGGGTCGCCAGCAGTCCTCTGGCCCGATCCACGGGCACGCCCCGGGCTACCGCCCGCTCGAGCTGCTGATCGGCATTGCACCAGACGACGGTGAGCAGATCGTAGTTCCGCCACGAACCGGTCTCGACGAGCAACGCCGCTTCGACCACCGCCACCGTGCGAGGTCCGAGGGTGGCCAGCCACTCTTCGACGCCGCTACGAACGAGAGGATGGATTGCGCCCTCCAGCCTGGCTCGCGCAGCCGGATCGCCCAGGACGAGCTCCGCCAACAGCGCACGGTCGACCCCACCCTCGGGATCGAGGACCGCATCGCCGAAAAGATAGGCGACATCCATGGCCCCGGCCCCCCCCGGCGCATAGAGATCATGGACATGGTCGTCGCAATCGAAAACTTCCGCACCCAGTCTTTCGAGGATCCCCGCCACCGTCGACTTGCCCGATGCCAGACCGCCGGTGAGGCCGACCGTGCAGGGCCTCGAGCTCAAGAGGGGCGGCCTCGCCGGAGCTTCGCCGCACGGGCGGTGTTGGCCATGAGCATGGCGATGGTCAGCGGACCGACACCCCCCGGAACCGGGGTGATCCGGCCGGCAATGGGCGCCACCCGAGTGGTGTCGACATCGCCGCAGAGCACGGCACCGCGTTTGTCGAAGGCCGCCATCTTCTTTTCGTTGCCGGGGTAAAGATGCTTAACCACATCGCGGTCGGTGACACGGTGCATCCCGACGTCGACCACAATTGCGCCGGGGGAAACGAACTCAGCGCCGATGAGCGCCCGCTGACCGACGGCGGCGATGAGAATCTCCGCCTCGCGGGTCACGGACGCCAGATCTCTCGTCCTCGAGTGACACAGAGTGACCGTCGCATGGGCGTGCAGGAGCAGCATGGCCATGGGCTTGCCGACGATGTCCGATCGACCGACCACCACCGCCCGGCGGCCCTTGAGATCGATGGCCTCGCGCCGCAGAAGCTCCATGACACCGGCGGGTGTGCACGGCACGAGGAGCGGCCGGCCCTGCTGCAGCCGTCCGACATTGATGGGGTGGAACCCATCGACATCCTTCGCCGGGTCGATGCGATCGAGGATCGTCGTGCTGTCGACGCCTCGGGGAAGCGGCAGCTGAACCAGGATGCCGTCGATTTCGTCGTCGGTGTTGAGCCGGTCGATGAGCGCCCCGAGCTCGGCCTGCCCGGTGTCGGCGGGCAGGATGTGGGTCTCGGATCGCATCCCGAGCTCCGCCGAGGTCTTGGCCTTCGAACGGACATAAACCTGGGATGCGGGATCGTCCCCAACGAGCACCACGTCGAGGCGGGGTTGGATACCGATGTCGGAAAGCGCGCGAACTTCATCCGCGACCTCGGCCCGGATCTCGCTTGCCACCTTGGTCCCGTTCAGAAGCTTATTCTCGTCGATCACGTGGTCTCCCTCCGGCTGCTCGGCCGGACTCCTTGATAGAGGGTACACACCCCTCCGGTGAGGGGCTTGGCGGTGACGTCCTCGAGGCTCAGATCACCGAGGATCCGGCACATGGTATCGGCATCGGCAAAGGCGCCCACCGATGCCGGCAGATACCGGTAGGCTTCAGGGTCGCCGGAAACGACCCGTCCGATCCGGGGCGGGATGGTGCGGACCCACCACCCGAGGAAGGGCCCGAAGAGGCCCCGGGGGTGGGAGAATTCGAGCACGAGCAGGGTTCCACCCGGCCTCAGAACCCGGATCAGTTCGCCCAGTCCATGCTCGAGGTCCTCGAAGTTTCGTACTCCGAAAGCCACGGTCACCACATCGACGCTGGCATCCGCCATGGGCAACGCCAGGGCGTCGGCAACACTGAGTTGGAGCGCGCGGTTCCGTTCGGAAGCCTTGGCGCGCGCCAACGACAGCATGGGCAGGCTGAAATCCGCGCCGATGATGATTGGCCCGGGCTCGAGTCCGAGGGCGATGTCGCCGGTTCCCGAGCAGACATCGAGCACCCGTTCGGGCTCGACCGCCGCCACCCGAAGCGCCACCAGCCGACGCCACCGCACGTCCTGACCGAGTGAGAGAACCCGGTTGAGGAGATCGTACCGGTGGGCAATGCGTCCGAACATCCGCTGGATCTCGGACGACCGCTTTTCGAGAAGTTCCCGGCGCACGGCGCAGAGCCTAGCATGAGGAGGCGGGATCTGGGAACGTGGAGGACAGCGTTCGTGAATCGTGAGTCGTGAATCGTGAGTCGTATGGCGTGTGGCGTGAGGCGTGAGGCGTGAGGCGTGAGGTTACTGTACAGCTCAGGATGCTCGAGATCACAAGTGAGTGGTGGACTCACGTCTCTTCAGGCCATCGTCTCGAGAACCCGCCCATCCCCTTTTGAACTCGCGATCGACTGACGATTCACGGCTTACGACTTACGAACCACGAGACCATTCGAGTCGGTGACCACTCTAGCGGCAAAGCGCGTCCCGCAAGGCGATGAACGCCTTCTTCCGATGCGAGATGGCATTCTTCTCGTCGTCGTCCATCTCACCATAGGTCCGCCCGTCACCGTCGTCGGGGATGAAGGCAACGTCCCAACCGAAACCGCCTTCGCCCCGGGGTTCGGGGGCGATGGTACCGAAGACGGCTCCCTCGCCGATGACGGTCTGAGTTCCATCCGCCGCACACGCCACGCATCGCGCCACCGCCCTCGGATCATCGAAGGCGTGGGCGATTCGACAAATCCCACTCGCGCCGACGGTGATGAGCAGCCATCGGATCAGCGGCCCCGGGAATCCACCCAGACCGACGAGTTCGAGACCGGTGTCCTCCACGAGTACGGGGGCTTCGATGAGTTCGAACCCCGCGGCCGCCTTGCTCCGCACCACCTCGTGGAGGTCGAGCGATTGGGGCTCGACGAGGTCGAGGGCCCGGTGACGAAGAGCGAAGCCGAGAACGGCCTCGGCCTCTCGTCGCTTGCCCTCGTTGGAGGTGACGAAGACGAGGTCATCGAGGTTCACGAGAACCCCTTGCTCCTTCACCCGGATCACCGTCACAGATCCTGAAAGTGCCGATCTTGCGGCTGAGCCCCTTGAGGAGAATCTCACCCAGCGGCTCGATTGCAAACAGGTGCTTCACAGCATCGTATGTGGTTTCTCCGATGACGATGGAACCCGGAGTCGCGACGAACTCCTCGAGTCGTGCGGCGATGTTGACGGTGTTGCCGAGAACCGTGTAGTCGACGCGTCTCGCCGAACCGATATCCCCGACAACCACCGGACCGGAATGGATGGCCACCCGGATTTCGATGGGATCCGCATCCTCCGCCACGCGATCCCGATTCCACGCCTCCAGCGATCGGGTGATGGCGAGGGCGGCCCGAACCGCCCGCTCGGCGTGATCCTCCTGCGGAAGCGGGGCACCGAAAAACGCCATGACCGCATCACCGATGAACTTGTCGAGGGTTCCGCCAAACTCGAAAATGGCGTCGGCGGCGAGGGAGAAGAACTGGTTGAGAAAGGCCGCCACCTCTTCCGGTGGCCGGCTCTCACAGCGTGCCGTGAACCCGACGATATCGGCAAACATGATGGAGGTCTCGCGCAGGGTCACCGATGGTTCCTCGTGCTCGGAACCCCCGAGGACCGCCTCGATGACCGCGGGAGAGTGGTAGCGCTCGAGCCGGTCCCTCGCGGCTCGTTCAGCCTGGATCCGTTCGTTGAGCCGGGCCCGTTCGATGCCCACCGCCGCATAGTTGGCGAGGGCCGTCAACAGGTCGAGGTCGGCGGTCGAAAACGACCCGACATGCAGGGGCGAGTCGACGTAAATCACACCGATGACCCGCTCCCGCAGCCACAACGGAGCGCACATGGCGGAGCGTATCTGATGGATTCGGATGCTGCGTCCCGACTCGAAGCGCTGGTCGGCCTGGGCGTCGTGGGTGAGGATCGCGACCTTCTGCCGAGTCACCATGTCGAGAATGGTTCTCGAGATCGGAACCTCCGGATCGCCATCCGTCGACTCGCGGGTTCGATAGCGCTCGAGCTGTGGGTCGCCCTCGTCATCCAGGAGGACGATGAACCCTCGATCAACGAGCAGCCGATCGAAGACCACATCCATGACCTGTTCCAGGACCGGTTCGAGATCACCAACTTCGATCAGGGTCTTGCCGATCTGTGCCAGCGCCTCGAAGACCCGTTCACGACCACCTAGATCGGCCGACAGCACGGTCGCTGAACGGCCCTCCAGTCCATAGTCCTCGTTGAACTCGGACAGGGGTCTGAGGTAGGTCGCCGACGACAGACCGGACTCGGTATCCGCGGAGTTTTCCACGAGGAGGTTGAAGCTGCCGACGGTCAGCCGATCGCCCGCGGCCAGCGGTGCCGACGCCACTATGGTTTCGTTGATCTTCACTCCGTTGGTCGAGTCCAGATCGGTGACTCGGGCAACGCCATCCTCGACCTCGATCCGGGCGTGATAACGCGAGACCGAGAAGTCGCGGAGAACGACGTCGTTGTCGCTCGAACGGCCAAAGGTCATGGTTTCCCGAATCGGGATCCGATGGCTGCCTTCAGCGTCTTCATAGATCAGCTCGAGCATTGGAGTCATTGTACTGCCCCAGCTTCGAGCCTGCACATCTCAACGGGTATTGTTGTACCGGATCAGGGTTGCGATGCCGCCTTCGGATTTCCTCGATTGAGGACATGGGAGGGGAGCAATCGGTACCACAGGATGAGCTCGTCCCGTGCCTCGATCTGCGGCTGCGCCTCGGCTTGAAGTGACGACAGTTGCGACCATCGCCCGCCAAGGTTGTAGAGCTGCCGTGCGGCCATCATGTGCCACGCCACGGCTCCATGCTTCAGCACCCGCAACCATACGTCATAGGAACTCGGCGCGAGGGGCTGGACATCACTGACACCCATGGTCTTCATGGAGCTCGAAAGAATCAGGTCCGGATCGGTCGTGCACCGGACATCGATCCAGTAGTCGACAAACGCATCCGCGGCCTTCAGGGCTTCGTCGATGTCCTTGCTGCCCCATCCCGCTCGGGAGTTGTTCGGTTTGGTGAAGAACGTCTGCAGCGCGACCGCCTCGAGCAGCCGCATGAGACTGATCTTCGTACGTTTTTGCACGGCGTGACGGTAGGCCGTGGTCAAATACGAAACGTCATTGAATTCGAGAATCTTCTCCACAGCGCTAAAACAGATGCCCTGCGACCGATTGAGAACAAGGCCTCGCCAACCGGGCATGGACCCTCCCTCACTCATCAGCGCCCCCTGCAACCAAAACTCCACCAATGGCCTCTCACGCAGGGTCTGGACCACCAGGTCCATTTCCCGGGCGAGCAACTCGGCATCGGCGAGCTCGACACCACCCGTCACATCGGGAAGCGCGTCGCCGAGGAGATCCCGGTAGCCGTACGCGGCCGCCATACGCATCCGATCATTGGCCGAGGTGACGGCCTCGCGGTAGAGCGGCAGTAGGATCGGGTCGTGGGATGCGGACGCCCCCAGCAAAATCGCCATCTTCTCTCGATGCTTGAGGTCTCCGGACTGCCAGCGTCCGACGATCTGCGACGGGCCCGGCCACTTTCCCATGGCGCGGCGCTGGAGAGTGGCCTTGGCCCTGGCTTCGAAATAGGAACCGGGGAAGTAAGACACCTCCGGCGCCGCAAAACTGGAGGAACCCAGGATCACCGCCGCGATGGACATGCTCAAGCTCATGGTCAGTCACCGCCTCCAGCCGGTATATTTCATATTTCTCCAACGAATCTAGTGCGACCGACGATCCTCGGCACCCGGTGGCCTTTCTTCGTTTCCAGATCTTTACAAACGGAGACCGAGACGAAGAGGCACGGGCCGCGAACCGGCCCCGGCGATCAATGCGGGCCCGACCTCGATGTGCGAGGATATCTGGGATGGTTGTCCGCACCAAGCTCACTGTGGCCTATCTCGGCGACGGATTCTCCGGCTGGCAACGCCAGCTTCGGGCTCGAACCGTGCAGGGAGAGCTGGAGGGATCCCTCGCGAAACTCACCGGCGTTGAGCGCATCGTCGTGGTGGGAGCGGGCCGAACCGACGCCGGGGTCCACGCTGTGGCTCAAGCCGCCCACGCCGATCTCCCGGAGGGAATTCCAACGAGCGCACTGCCGCAACTCATCAACGTCCGGCTCGGGTCTGATCTCAGGGTGCGCTCGGCGACAAAGGTGAAGGCTGACTTTCACGCCCAAAAAAATGCTCTCGGCAAACACTATGCCTATCGAATCAGGTGGCGTGAACCCGATCTCCCCTGGATCGGTCTCCGCTGTGCCGTCCTACCCCGCGTCAGCGCGCCCGAAGCCCTGGAAGAAGCGTGCCGTCACCTGCCCGGACGACGGGACTGGGCGCCATTCACCGTCCCCGAGGTCGCCCGTCGCGGAGCGATCCGCACCCTCTATCGTGCCGACTGGGTGTGGCGGCCGACCGGACTCGACCTGCACGTCGTCGGCGAGGGCTTCCTGCGCTATCAGGTCCGGCGGATGGTCGGCGCACTTCTCGAGGTCGGGCGCGGCCGAATGACCACCGCGGAGTTCCTCGACCTGCTCGAAACTCCATCGCCCGGTGTTTCGGTGCCGACCGCGCCGGCCCGGGGCCTCAGCCTCGAGCGCGTCTACTACCGCGCCTCACCCAGGCTTTCCCCGGCCGCTGAAGCGGGTCCTTCGCTGTGGTAGACTGCCGCTCCCACGAGGACGACGTGAAGGTATCGCTCGATGAAATCGCTGAGCCGGGCACCAGCGCCCGCGTCGTGCTCGAGCAGCTCGAGCCGAACCGGCTTCCTGTTCACGTCGCCATCATCATGGACGGCAACGGACGCTGGGCCACCGCCCGCAGACTTCCGAGGGTCGAAGGCCACCGCGCCGGCATCCGAGCAGTTCGGCAGACCATCGAGACCGCCGCTCGACTCGGCATTGACGTGGTGACCCTCTATGCGTTCTCAACCGAGAACTGGAAACGCCCTCGACATGAGGTCCTGACGCTCATGGGTCTGCTCAAGGAGTACATCAACCGCGAGCTCAAGACCTTCCTGAAGCACGATCTCCGTTTCCGACCCATCGGCCGGATCGATCAGCTCGACGGTTCCGTCAGACGCGAGCTCGACCGAGCGGTCGACGCCACCTCCTCGTGTCGAGGATCGCTGATACAGATCGCCCTCAACTACTCGGGTCGACAGGAACTCACCGATGTCATGCGCGCCGTTGCCCGAGAAGCCGCGGCCGGTCGGCTGCAGGCAAACGACCTCGACGAGCATTGGATCGAGGATCATCTCACGACGCGCGGCCAACCGGATCCCGATCTCCTGATTCGGACCTCCGGCGAGCAAAGGATTTCGAACTTCCTCCTGTGGCAGCTCGCCTACTCCGAGATCTACTTCGCGCCGGTCCTGTGGCCCGACTTCGACCAGGAGGAGTTTCTCAAGGCTCTGCTTGCTTACCAGCAGCGCGAGCGCAGATTCGGTGGACTGCCGCAAGCCGAGAACGTCTTCATCCCTCCCGAGGATCAGCATGGGCAAGCGTGAGGTCTTCGCGGTCGTCGCGATTCCGCTCCTCGTAGCCGCCGTCATCTGGCTGCCTCCCGAGGCCTTCCTCGGCCTGCTCGGCATCGCCCTGGCGCTCGCCGCCGATGAACTCTTGGCCATGGCGAGGGGCTCCGGTGTCGCCGCCGGACGGTTCTTCCCGTTGGTGATGCTCGGGGTCGTCCTGGTCGGCTCGTGGGTCTGGGGCGCCACCGGGATGGCCGTGGCGGCCCTGGCCGTGGTCCTCGTCCTACCGACGGCGCAACTCGCGCATCCTCGAGCGCCTGACGGTGGCCTCACGGGCACCGCCGTGACCTGCCTGGCCGTGCTCTACGTCGGCCTCTGCGGCGCCTGCCTCGGCTGGCTCCGCGTGCTTCCCGATGGCGATCTCGGGATCCGTCTGCTGTTTTTCTTTCTGGCCACCATCTGGGTCGGGGACTCCGGGGCATACTACGTGGGCTCGCACTTCGGCCGGCACCGCATGACGCCGCGGATCAGCCCGAACAAGACCTGGGAGGGCCTGGCCGGGGGCGTCACCGCGACCTTCGCCGCAACGGCGGTGGCGAAGTTGGTCTTCACCCTGCCCTGGTCCTGGGGCCACATGGCCGCCCTCGCCGCCATCCTCGCGGTGGCGGCGCCCGTCGGCGACCTCATCGAGTCCCAGTTCAAACGCGACACCAAGGTCAAGGACTCGTCAACCCTGATTCCGGGTCACGGCGGTTTCCTCGACCGAACCGACAGCCTGCTCTACGCCGCCCCACCGGTTCTCGGCTATCTGCTGGCAGCCGGTCTCCTGGGATGAAACGGCTTGCGGTCCTAGGCTCCACCGGATCCATCGGAACCTCGACCCTCGCCCTTGTTCGGGCCCATCCCGATCGGTTCCGAGTGGTCGCCTTGGCGGCGGGCCGCAATCTCGATCTGCTTTGTCGGCAGATCGAGGAACACCGGCCGGCAATGGTCTCCGTCACCGCGAACGGCGACGCTGAGCTCCTCGCGGCCGAGTTTCCCGAAATCGAGATCGCTGCCGGCCCCGACGGACTCGAACGGGTCGCCACCCACGAGATGGCGGAGATGGTGGTCACGGCACTGGTCGGCGCAGCGGGGCTCCCACCGACCATGGCGGCCATCGGCGCACGCAAGGACATCGCATTGGCCAACAAGGAGACCCTGGTGATCGCCGGCGATCTCGTGATGGCCGCGACGGCGAATGCGGGAGTCCAACTGCTGCCGGTGGACAGCGAACACGCCGCTCTCCACCAGCTCCTCGGCGGCCGGCCCGCGGCGGCGGTGGCCCGTCTGATTCTCACCGCTTCAGGAGGTCCTTTCCGTTCCTGGAAGAGATCACGCATGGAGCGGGCCACGGTCGAGGAGGCCCTCGCCCACCCCACCTGGCGCATGGGACCCAAGATCTCCGTCGACTCGGCGACCATGATGAACAAGGGCCTCGAGATCATCGAAGCCCATCACCTCTTCGCCATGCCCGAAGATCGAATCGACGTGGTCATCCACCCCCAAAGCCTGGTCCACTCCCTCGTCGCCCACACCGACGGCACCCTCCTCGCCCAGCTCTCGGTCAACGACATGCGTCTGCCGATTCTGTACGCGCTCGGCTGGCCGGATCGTCTGGACCCGCCCGTCGAGACCCTCGATCTTGCGGCCGTCGGTCGACTCGACTTCTCACCGCCCGACCCCGACCGCTTCCCCGCCCTCGATCTCGCCCGCGCCGCACTCCGCGCGGGCGGTGAGATGCCCGCGGTCCTCAATGCCGCCAACGAGGTGGCCGTCGAGACATTTCTCCGCGGGCACTGTCCTTTCGGTCGAATCGCGGCTACCATCGACGCCGTCATGAACACTTGGAGCAACCGCAACCATCCCCTCGTCTCGGTCGAGCAGGCCATGGCCGCCGATGCCGAGGCTCGCCACATGGCCATCACAGCGCTGGGAAATACCACGACCCCGTCTCGGGTTCCGAGTAGCTGATGTTGTTAAGTGTGATTGCATTCATCGTCGTCATCGGCGTCCTCGTCGTCATTCACGAGGCGGGCCACTTCGGGATGGCCCGTTTTCTCGGTGCACCGGTTGAGGTCTTTTCGGTGGGTTTCGGCCGCCGCCTCTGGGGTTTCGAACGCGGGGGCACCGACTATCGGATCTCTCTTGTCCCCCTCGGGGGTTATGTCCGGATCCCGGGCCTCGGCCCCGACGAGTCGGATGTCGTCGGCGATGGCGCCGAGGAGATCGATCTGCTTCCGCGGTGGAAGCGGGCGCTGATCCTCTTTGCAGGTCCCGTCACCAACATCATTGCGGCAGTCTTCTTCATCGGAATCGCCTACATGATGGGGGTCGAAACCCCGGCCTTTCGGACCCAACCGCCGGTGGTGGGCTGGATCGATCCCGGTTCTCCTGCAGCCGAAGCGGACCTCGAAGTCGGTGACCTCATCGTCGCTGTGGACGGGTCCGAGGTCAGGATGTGGTCCGAGCTGGAGACATCCATCGTCACCTCGGCCGAAAACCTGGTCGTGCTCGATGTGGAGCGTCAGGGACAACGCCATCAGGTGACAATGACCCCCGAATCGGTCACCCGTTACGGATTTGGCTACTCGGGCATCCAACCACCGGTGGATCCGGTGCTGGTCCAGGTTCCCGCCGGCAGCGCGGCGCGGGCCGCGGGACTCCTCCCGGGCGACCGAGTCCTCACGGTCGATGATTCGCCGGTGGAGCAGTTCTACGATCTCATCCGACTCATCTCACCGCGGCCCGACGAGGAGATCATCTTGCGTGTGCTGCGCGACGGCGACGAGCTCGAGATCGTGGTGGTTCCGCGAGATGTCGGTGGAGAAGGCAAGATCGGCGTTCCGTTGATCCCTCCGTCGAAGATCGAACACCTCGGCCCCATCGCCGCGTTTTCCACCGCCACAAGGGATTGCCGGCGCATGACCATCGAGACCTTTCGGATCATCGGCCGGCTGCTGACCCGAAAGACCTCCATCAAACAGGTCTCGGGCCCCATCGGGATCGCCCAGATCTCGGGCGAAGCGGCGCGCAGCGGGCTCGACTCGCTGATCTGGTTCATGGGCCTGATTTCGCTTCAGCTGGGCATTTTCAACCTCCTGCCCATCCCCATTCTCGACGGCGGGCACCTGACAATCATCGCGTTCGAATCGGCCATCAGGCGCGATCTCTCTCTCAAGGTGAAGGAGCGAATCCTGGAGATCGGGTTTTACGCCCTGATCCTTCTCATGGTCGTGGTGCTCTTCAACGACATCGTCAAGATCCTGCCCAACAGCATCTACAACTTCTTCTTCTCGAGCTGAAGCCGGGTCCCGGTTCGTCGAGCGGGACTGTTCAGTCGTGTTAAAGTGCGCTGAGATGGCGGCTCGATTGCTTGCTTTGACGGTTTTTCTCCCCGTAGCCGGAGTCGTTTTCTGGTTTGCGTTGGTCTATACCGTGCACCAGGGAGCCATGGCGGTTCCCGATCTCCGTGGCTCGACGGTCGAGCAGGCCCGCGCTGTGGTCCACGACCTCGGGATGGAGATCGAGATCGAGGATCCGGGGGTCTTTTCGGCGTCGATTCGACCGGGTGCGGTGGCGGTTCAACGCCCTCACTCAGGTTTTCAGGTGAAGGTTGGCGCCACGGTCACGGTCCGTTTGAGCCTCGGCAACGAGCGCGTCGCGGTGCCCGACATCCGCGGTGAGTCCTTGCAGAGTGCACTCCGCGGACTCGAGGGTCTCAACCTGCCCATCGGCGCGCGAATCGGGGTCGACGGTCACGCCGGACCCGATCAGGTCATCGCCACCGGTCCACCCATGGCCACCGAGGTGCCTCCCGGCACCGAGATCGATCTCCTCGTCAACATGACACCCCACGAGGAACTCTGGGTGATGCCATCTCTGATGTCGCGGAATGTCGGCCTGATCCGCCGGTTCTGCGGCGCCCACGGACTCAGGCTCGGTCAGGTCCACGAGGTGTCCTACCCCGGGCTCGCTTCGGGGATGGTGCTCCGCCAGTACCCACCCGCTGGCTCCCCGCTGTCGCGGTCAGACATCATCTCGGTGTGGGTGAGCCGATGAACCTCCGACTCGCCCCGTCCCTCCTGTCGGCCGATTTCGCCCGATTGGCCACCGAGATCGCCGAGGTCGAGGCCGCCGGTGCCGATCTGCTCCACCTCGATCTCATGGACGGCCATTTCGTCCCGAACCTCACCTTCGGTCCACCCGTGGTCGCGGCGCTGGCCCGGGTTGCCACCATCCCCCTGGATGCTCACCTCATGGTGACCGATCCCGACGCCCTGATCCCGGAGTTGGCGGCCGCCGGTGTTCGGCGAACCGCTGTCCACGTTGAAACCTGCCGTCATCTTCACCGCACACTGGCGGGAATCCGTGAGACCGGGATGGAAGCCGGGGTCGCCGTCAACCCGGCCTCCTCCCTGACCTTGCTCGACGAGGTGCTCGCTGACATCGACTTCGTCCTCATCATGTCGGTGAATCCAGGCTTCGGCGGGCAGGCATTTATCCGGTCGAGCCTGGCGAAGATCAGCCGCTTGCGACAGCTCCTCGGGGACCGAGATGTGGACATTTCGGTGGATGGTGGTGTCGACGCCAAGACCGCAGGACCATTGACGGCCGCCGGGGCGACAACGCTCATCGCCGGATCGGCGGTCTTCGGAGCGCCCGACCGCGCTCGGGCCCTCGCATTGCTCCGAGAAGCCGCGCTACGAGGAAACGGCCCATGAAACGATTACTCGCTTTACTGCTTGTCTTGATGCCGGTGTTCTTCGCCATCTCCTGCTCTTCGAAGGGATCGAAGGAGGAGAAGCTCCTGGAGGAGCTGTCGAATTTGGACAAGGACACGATATTCGAACGCGCTGAAGGCCTCTACGAGGCCAAGAAATACACCGAAGCGAGGCAGCTCTTCTCCTTCGTCTACGACTCGTTCCCCAACGATCCTCTCGGTCACAAGGCAGCCCTTAGGGTCGCTGACACATACGCGGTTAAAACCGATGTGACGAACCTCACAGAAGCCCGGCTTCGCTACCGAGATTTTGCCAATCGGTACCCAAATGACCCCGACAGAGACTACGCATTGCTCATGGTCGGTCATACCTTCAGCGCCCGTAAACTCCGCCCTGATCGTGACTTGAGTCCAATTCATGAAGCCCTCGGTGCGTATCAGCAACTGGCCAACCTCTATCCGAACTCGCGCTACGCCACGGAGGCCCAGGATCGGATGGGGGGTCTCGAGGAATTGCTCGCAGAACACGAGTGGCTTGTGGCGACGTATTACTTCCGGAATAAGCGGTGGGTTGGAGCGAAGTGGCGCCTCGAATATATCCAGGAAAACTACCCTGGTTACACGAAAATCGGGCAAGTGAACGATCGGATTTCAGCCATTCAAACGAAGCTGGACGAGGCCGAAGCGAGATACAAAAAACTCATCGAAGAGCGAACAAAGAAGATCGAAGATTGACGACCGTTACGCATTCGGTTACTCTCGTAGTGTGTTTTCTGGCGCTGGGAGAGTACCCATGAAAGCGAAAATCCCGGTTATGTTCGTCGCGCTTTTGCTGCCCGCGATCGTGTTCAGCCAAGCTGTCGCGCCACCGCCGCAGCCCCTTCATTTTGTAGATGGTCACTGGACCCCCTACGATCCACCGTCGGAGTTCCCCGAGGGATCGACCGTGCATCGTGTGGTCCCGGGCGACACGCTCTGGGATCTCGCCAATACCTATCTTGGCGATCCCTACCTGTGGCCACAGATCTGGGAGCGCAATCCATACATCAAGGATTCCCACTGGATCTATCCAGGTGATCCCATCGCCATCGACGTGGCGGTGCAGGAACCGCCAACCGACTTCGAGGAGGTCGTTTCTGACGAAACCGTGACCTCCGAGTACGGCGATTCCGACGGCTTCGGCGAGTCCGCCATTGACGAAGGGGAGCCCCACCCCCTCGGCAGTTCGGCGGACGTCTACTGTTTTGCCGATCTCGTGCCGGACGATTCGATCTATCCCTTCACGATCATGTCGGCAGAACGGATCGAGTTTCAGGACTCGTTCTCCGAGGGTGACATCGTCTACATCGACGGCGGCGTCGAGCAGGGCGTGGCCGCCGGCGATCGATTCTTTGTTCTGAATCGGATTCGTCCGCTCTATCGCCTCGCCAAGAATCCCTCCATCAGCCAGGTCTACACCAGCGAAAAACTCGGTGTCGTCTACAGCAAGATCGGCCAGATCAAGGTTCTGTGCGCCCAGGAGAACTCCGCCATCGCCGAGATCACCTACGCCTGCGACCCCATTGACGTCGGCAATGTTCTCCAGCCATTCCGACCGATTCCGGTCCCGCTCGTCATCGACCCCGATCCGAGCGACCGCTGTGATGTCCCCAATGACAAACCCATCGGGCGGATCATCTATACCCGGGACGACCAGATCGAGATCGGCGGGGGTTGGCTGGTCTTCATCGATCTCGGCGCCGCCGAAGGCCTCTACCCCGGCCAGTTCGCCACTATTTTCCGGGACAACCCGGTCAAGGGAATGCCTCGGTTGGTTCTCGGAGAACTCGGAGTCCTCACCGTGGAGGAGAACTACTCAACCGCCATCCTGACGAGGGGTTGGGCATCGGTCTATATCGGGGACAGGGTCGAGATCAAGTAGCGATCGGTCGAAGACCTCGACCCGTCTCCAGTGCGATGGAGCGCAGGGTCTGGTGATGCTCGTCATCGGCGATGACCGGGCCTCGGGCCACGTGAGAAATCTCCGAAGTCGAGATCGTGAGCACCTCACCGTAGCTGCCGTCGACCAGTGCTATGCTCGACCGGTGCTTCCCGACTGGGTCTTTGACGACGATGATCGCCGCTGGATGGAGATCGCCCTGGCCGAGGCCGGAGCCGCGGCGAACCGGGGTGAGATCCCCGTCGGCGCCGTGGTCGTCCGCAACGGCGCAATCATCGGCCGAGCGGGCAATCGACGTCGCGAACTCGCCGACCCGACGGCGCACGCCGAGGTGCTCGCCATCCGCCAAGCGGCGGAGACCACCGGCGATTTCCGCCTCACCGGTTGCACGCTCTACGTGACCCTCGAACCCTGCCCCATGTGCATTACGACCTGTCGCCAATCACGCCTTGATCTGGTGATCTGGGGCACCGACGACCCCAAGGCGGGCGCCTGCGGATCGGTGGTCGACCTGGCCGAAGACCGCCGACTCGGACCACCCCTCGCTCACCGTGGCGGCCTCGAGGCCCCGGCCAGTCGGCAGCTCCTGAAGCTCTTCTTCGCACAACGACGATAAGCAGCGTCATCCCGCGCTTCTCGCCGGTTTCGCAACGAAGGCGAGGGAGGTACCGGACTTCGTCGATCGCAGTAGACAGCCGGTGAGAAGTGCGGGTACAATGCCGATCCCCGTGTGGAGAGGTGCCGGAGTGGTCGAACGGGGCGGTCTCGAAAACCGTTGACCCTTCACGGGGTCCAAGGGTTCGAATCCCTTCCTCTCCGCCATGATCGCAAAATTTATAATTGGAGAGGTGTCCGAGTGGCCGAAGGAGCACGCTTGGAAAGCGTGTGTGGGGGTAACTCCACCGCGGGTTCGAATCCCGCCCTCTCCGCCATTTGATCGCAGCCGGGAGCCCACCATGGAGCCCGGGCCCTGTGCATCGTCGCCCTCCGAACCGTGTCAGGCCCGGAAGGGAGCAGCACTAAGGAGGATTCCGGCGAGTGCCGCAGGTCGCCTGGGTTCCATGGTGGGCTCCCACTCAATTCTGAGGGCCGCTTTCGCTTCCGGCGAAAGCGGCCCTCAGAATTGATGTCAAAGAAAACTCAGGATCAGTTTCGCAGCTTCATCCGCTCCGTTCGGTCGTGCGCCGGTGGGACGAGGGGCATCAAGTAGATCCTCGATGATCTCGGTGGCCGAAGGATCTCTGAGCCAGTCTTTCGGGAGAACCTCAGACGGAATATGCTGTCGGACGAAGGCTTCGAGGACCGGACTTTCCGGAAAGCGCGGACGAGACAGATATGCGAACGCCGTCTTGGCTTGGTAGACCTCGGCAACCGTGCTGTACCCGAGCTTGGCGATCACGAGATCACTTGCCGCCACCAGATCCGGGTGGTACGGCCCGCCCATGGTTGGAATCCAAATGACCGTCCCGTTGGCTTGTACTCGATCAACAGCGCCGGGCACCACCAATGTGGTCGCCGTTGGCGGCCTGAAACCGCAACGTTCGACATCACTTGCGTGGAGACCGCCCACACTGAGGAGCACCACCCGGTGTTCGGCCGGAATCCCGAGCGATTCTCGAACCTCGGTCCTCGAGCGCCGCGGCACTCGGCTCACCGGCGCCACCGTTCGACCGTTCTCGGCGGACTCGCAGACGGGCGCGGCCTGGATCCTGAGGGTGGCCGATCCGAAGATCTCTGCCAACCGCCCGCCAAGCCCGTTCAGTCTCGGATCGCGATACGCCCGGTAGATCCAGTCCCAGGTGAAGTTCTCCACCAGGACTCCGGGGAGGGCGAGACGGTTCGCAACGACCAGGCCCTGAGGCGCGATGTCGCTGACGACCAGTCGACAATCGGTGGCCGCGATGTGGTCAACGACCCGCTCGAACTCGGGGCCGTGGTCCACGGGAAGTCGTTCGAGGGCTCGAATCGTCCCGTCGACGTCCTCGACGAACGCGGTCGCCTGAACCATCCCGACGTCGCACTCGAGACGGTGGTAGTCGAAGGAAACACCCGGCAGGGAGTCGCTGAAGAACCCTCGAGGCACCGTCGTGAAGATGTGGTGATGGAGGCCACGGCGTCGGGATGAGCAGGCAGCCACCAACGCTGATGCACGCGCGGCGTGCCCGAAACCGTGGGGTGAGATGAACCAGGCCAGCGCGCACTTCTCACCGGCGATCTGTTGCTTTTGAAGGCTCTTTTTCAGCGCTCCCATGACCACGTAGTCTACGCCCATCCTGCGCGAAGTCGGAACCCTCGAAGGTCCGGCCCGGAAAGGGCCATGCATGATAGGATGGGCCCATGAAGCTCGCCCCCATTGTCGGTTCGGTTCTGCTGGTTCTTGCACCGCTGGTGCACGCGCAAAGCGGGACCCCACGGGCGTGGCAACAGCGGATCGACGTCGAGATCGATCTCCCGGTTCCCGTCGTCTCCCTGGAGTCCGCGAACCCCTTTTCGATTCCAGTCGATCAGCCACCGCAGCTGGTGAGCTCGACCCCACCAAAAAAGCTCGACGTCGAAGGCGTGGCGCGCGTCGCAGCCTACGTCAACCCCAAGGGTGAGTGCCTTGGCGGCGTCCCCATGGAGTTGCCTTTCCCCGGACTGACAACATCCATCCTCGAAGAGATCAAGGGCACTCGTTTTGACCCCGCGAAGATCGCCGACAAGACCGTCGGGTCCTGGGTCGTGCTCGGCCTCAACCTGGCTGGTCGCGTCAAGGAATCGAGCGTCGGCTCTCCGACCTTCGAGCTGCCCGATCCGACATCTCCACCGGAACCGGCGACTCCACTCAGGGTGGCCCCATCGGGGCTCCTCCTGCGCGCACCCTTTGAGGCCCAGAATGGGCTCACCACCTTTGCCTCGCCCCGCCGGCTCAAGGTCAAGGCACCCGGCCAGGATGCCGACATCCCTGTCCGAGCTCTGGTCCACATCACCGCCGGCGGCAGGTGCGATCGATTCGTGCCGCTCAACCTCGAGCCGGGCCTTCATCGTTGGCTCTCCGCCTACCTCGCCACCTGGAGACTCGAGCCCGCCCAGAAGGACGGGGTTCCACACGAGGCCTGGGCGGTGTGGTCGGCACGGGCGCAGCTCAAGCTTTCGGGCATCGACTCCAACGGCGTGACCGTCCTTCGCGACCTCAGCTTCGAGCCGCCGAAAACGGAGCCTTAGCGGGCGTGACGGCTAACGGCTATTTTACGATCGCCTGAGGATCTTGCGCTGGTTGCCCATCCGGACCGTCACCCGTTCGGAATCGAGCCACTCCAGCACCGGAATCGCCAGCTTTCGAGTGAGCCCGAAACGCTCCTTGAACTCGCCGACGGAAAAGCTCTCACACTCGAGGTTCCGAACCTTGCGCGCCACCCCGTCGAGCACCGAATGATGGATAAGGAATTTTCCTTCGAGTCGCACCAGGCGACCACGCTGGACCAAAAAGGCACAGATCCCCTCCACCGTTGCCGGTCGTGACTCGAGCGCGGTCGCGGCCTCGAGCGGCCCCGGTGCGTCAAAACCGGCCTCCCGATACAGGGCCTCCACCCGCCGGGCGAGCTCCTCGCCCAGGGCCGACATGTGGCCCTCGCTCCCCGGCGGCAAGACACGCCCCTCAGACAGCTCGAGCACCCCTCTTTGGCGCAGCTCCTCGAGATAGACGCTCGTAAGATCTCGGGCCCTCTTCGGGAGCAGGGCCGCCGAGAAGTCGCGAGTCGGAACCCCAGCCGACACTTCGACGTCCTTGAACCTCCGCTTGAGTTCCTCGGCGGCGGCTTCGGTCAAGCGGTCGACACGTGCCGAGGCGACGAAGGTGACTGGGCTCGTCGGCAGCGCCAGCACCGTTCCGCCCTCGAGCAATCGTCCGATGGCGCCCTCCACGGCCGTGTCCAGGACGCCCAACCGGACGGCCAGGCGGTGGGCCGTCGCCCCTTCGAGGCCGGCCTGGTCGATCCACCAACCCAGAAGATCGGGCCACGCGCCTCGACGGGAAGACGGTAGCGCCTCGAGCCCGGCGCTGTCGCGCCGCCGCCATCGTCTGAGCTGAGTGTCGAGGACGACCCCGCCGGCGAAGGTGTTGACCGGGGCCGGTCGTCGGAGCACCACCCGATCACCCGGGAAGAGCTGCATGGGCTCGCTCAGTTTGAGCTGGGCCGCGGCGGTTTCCCCCGGCGACAGCACCGATCGCGAAAGCCGGTCAATCCGCGCGGGCACCCGATCGGCAAAAGCGTGCAGCTCAAGCTCATCCCCCTCTCCCAACGGATGCGGCGCCGAAGCGAGGAGTTCGAGCCTCAGGGTGACGATTCGGGTCGGTTGCCAATCACCGACGGTCATCACCTGGTGACCGCGCTCGATCTCATCGCGGCCGAGACCGACCAGATTCATCGCCACCCGCTCACCGGCCTCCACCGTCGTGCGCTCCTGGCCGTGAACGTGGAGCCGTCGTACCCGCGAGCTGATCCCGCGCGGCATGATCAGGACTTCGGAGCCGACCTCGAGCCGCCCCCACAACGAGGTCCCCGTCACCACGGTGCCGGCGCCGGTGAGGGAAAAAACCCGATCCACGGCCTCACGAAAGGGGCGGTCATCCATCTGCCGAGGACGAGCCGATCGCGCCTGCGAGATGAGGACATCGCGAAGCTCGTCCAAGCCTTCGCCCGAGACGGCGGACACGGGCACCACCGGGGCGTCGGCAAACGGGGTCGCCGCGAGATACTCTCTGATCTCTTCGGCTGCGAGTTCGGCCAGATCATCGTCAACCATGTCGATCTTGGTCAGGGCCACCGCACCACCCGGCACCCCCATGAGCCGAATCACTTCCAGGTGCTCGCGGGTCTGGGGCATGATCCCCTCGTCCGCAGCGACCACGAGGAGGGCGAGGTCGATCCCGGAGGCGCCCGCAATCATGGTGTGGACAAGGCGCTCGTGGCCCGGAACATCAACAAAATGAAGCTGCATATCATCGGACGCCACCTGGGCGAACCCGAGGTCGATGGTGATGCCGCGATCCTGCTCCTCCGGCAAACGATCGCAGTCGGTTCCGGTCAGGGCTTTGACGAGGGTGGTCTTGCCGTGATCAATGTGGCCGGCGGTTCCGAAGACAACGTGCTCCATACCGCCATGGTACACAGCTTTCTCTCGAAGGCGGTCTCTGATGCCGCTTCCGACTCCCGCACTTGGCCCATCGCGCTTGAGCGGCTAAGCTCACAGCATGATTGAAAGCGAGCTCAAGATCCCGGTCGACGCGCTGGAGGAGATCCGCCGTCGCCTCGGCGAAACCGACGCTGAGCAGATCAGCCATCCCGAACGCGAGGTCAATATCCTCTTCGATTCCGCCGACGGTCAATTGGCTGCGGGTGGTCAGGTGCTGAGAATTCGCCGGGTCGGCGGCCGCCACATCCTGACCTTCAAGGGACCGGCGGCCTTTGACGGCGCGGTCAAACAGCGACGGGAGATCGAGCTCGAGATCTCATCGAGTGAACGTCTCTCCGAGTTGCTGCACGCGCTCGGCTACGCGCCGGGAATGCGCTACGAAAAGGACCGGGAGAGCTGGAATCTCGGCTCCGCCAGGATCGACCTCGACCACACGCCCATGGGAGACTTCGTCGAGATCGAAGGACCGGCTCACTGCCTCGCGGCCACCGCACGTCAGCTCGGCCTCGATCCCGCCGATTCGGTGACGCAGTCCTACATCAGCCTCTGGCGCGCCTTCCGGCGGCAACACCCCGAGTGTGGTCGCGACATGGTCTTCGACCCGTGAAGATCGCCGCGGCGATGGTGCTGGCCGCCGGTAAGGGTGAGCGAATGCGGCCGCTCTCGTCGGTGCTGCCGAAGCCGGCGCTGCCACTGGTCGACGAACCCGTCATCGCGTCCGCCCTCCGACTCGCCGCCACCACCGGGACCCGGAGGGTGGTCGTCAACACCTGGCATCTTGCCCGGGCCATGGAGCGCGCTCTCACCGAGGTGGACCTCGACGCCGAGATCGTCGTCTCCCGCGAGGAGGAGCTCATGGACACCGCCGGCGGGATCGCCCTGGCGCGCGATCGCGATCTGCTCGGCGATCGCGGCCCGGTGCTCATCATCAACGGCGACGGGCTTCTCAACCTCGACCTGGGTCCGCTCTTCGAGAGGATGACACGCACCGACGACATGGTCAGTCTCGCCCTGCTCCCACACCTGGATCCGCGCCGCTGGTCGCGAGTGATCCTCAAGGCAACCGGAATGGTGGGCTGCATCAAGAAACCGGGCGCTCCCGAAACCGGCGAGGCCCCCTTTCTCTATCCCGGCGTAATGCTCGTCTCTCGGCAGGCGCTGAACGGGCTCACCGCTCGCCCCGGCGCCGTTGGGGAGTGCCTCTGGGGGCCCGCTCTCGCAGAAGGCCGGCTCGGCGGGGTGGTGGTCTCCGGCCACTGGCGCGAGGTCGGAGTTCCTCAGGATTACCTCGAGGCGGTGCTCGGCAGACTCAACGGGCGTGGTGCCGTCCACTCATCGGCTCACGTCCACCCATCGGCCTCCATCGGCGCGGCGTTCATCGGTCGAAACGCACGAGTCGAGGCGCAAGCCGTGGTGGGAGAGGCCGTCGTCGCGGAGGGTGCGACGGTGGGCCGGAAAGCGCGGGTAGTGCGCTCCGTCCTCCTCGGTGACGTCTCCGTCGAGACCGACGGGAATGTGGTCGATGGGTTTCGCGCCGCGCACCCGCGGACCTGAGTGAGTTCCCATTCTCCCCGGGAGCCGACAATCGGCGGCCGATCCTTCGCTCTCACCCCTGCTTCCACTTGGCCCAGCCGCGCCGCCACGAGAGGCGGTTGATCCGGCCGGTCCCGCCGTAGATTCGGAGCACCATCATCCGCCCCACATGGTCGGTGAAGTAGACCGAACTCGGAGTCGCGGTTCCTCGCGAAGAGAAGCTGATGATGTTGCCGCGTCCGGCGCGAATCGGATCCCCAAGATCTCCCCCGAGGCAGCCCCGTCCCGAAGGATCGGGCACCGGCTCGTCACGCAGGATTCCAGGACCGGCGCCGCCGGCAGCCATGGTGATCACCCGACCCACCACCAGATCCTGACCGCTGGAAATATCGCTCCGTCGAACCCCGTCACCATCGCCATCCTCGGCCACATAGCACCGCCACCCACCATCGGCCTCGTGGTCGAAGACAACGGCACAGGGCCGACAGCGGACGACGGCCACCGCCCTGCAACGGGTCAGAAGGCCTTGAACCTGAGCCGCGGATCGCCCCATGGCAGCGGCTCGTCTCGCATCATCGACGAGTGGAACTCCCACCAGCATCAACAGACCGCTCACGGCCGTGATCGTCAGAAGCTCAGGGGTCGACACTCCGAGCTGAGCTTTCCCCGTATCTCCAACCTTCAACGACGTCCTCATACTCACCTCCACGGGATTCAGCTTGAAAAAACGCGGCCCCGAAGGGCCGCATCCCGTCCACGCTGTGGTTGGTTGTTGATCAGCCGGTCGCCGAAGCGGCCCTGCCGGACGAACGCGGGAGCTTCACCTTGACGGTCAAGGTCGTCTCTCCCCCGGTGGCGACGTAGGGTTCGAGTTTGGCGAGTGAGGTTTCTCCGATCCCCTTGACCGCAACGAGCTCGTCGATGCTGCCGAAGGGACCGTGCGCCTCGCGAAACTCGATGATCCGTTCCGCCAAAGCGGGACCGACGCGGGGCAGCAACTGAAGCTGCTCGGTCCCGGCGGTGTTGATGTTGACCACACCGGTCGCGGTGTCATCGGCCGCCACGGCCAGTGATGACAGAGCGACGATGAGCGTGACCACGAGTGCTGCGATTTTGGTGTTCATTTCTGTCCTCCTTCTCGGGTTGGTTTTCTGGGCGATGGGCCATTCGCGGGGATTTCAGGTCGTCTGCATTCGGCACCTCCCGTTCGAGTAGTGCCTGGGTAATAGCGAATACCGTGCCAGGATCGAGAAGTTTTCCAAATCAATAAAAATAAACAGTTTATCGATTTCTTCAATCAACTGTGAATCGCCCGAATCGACAAGAAATCTTTACAGTCTCGGAGAAAACACAATGACAGGATGGTGAAAGATTTTTTGTCAGTGACAAGCGATCTTCCACCCCCGGCGGAATCGAGGGGACGACCCATGGCCGATCGCAGCAAGCTGATGGCGAGAGAGGCGGGATATACTCCCGCGATGCTGGAGACCTCCCTCGATCAGAACCCGGCCGGCCCGCCCACCGGGGCCGGAGGAACAGGGCGGTGGGCTTGATCGCCGATCGTGCTCCTCTCGGCGAGTTCGGCGAGACCGCCGACATGATCGCGTTCAAGCACTCGGTCTTCGCCCTGCCCTTCGCTCTCATGTCCTTGATCACAGCCACCGGCGCCGGTTGGCCTGCGACCCGCACCTGGATCTGGGTCATTGTCGCCATGATCGCCGCACGGACCTCGGCCATGGGTTTCAACCGGCTCGCCGACCACGCCATCGACTCGAAGAACCCGCGGACCGCCGATCGCGCACTTCCGGCGGGACGCCTCAGTCGTCGTTACGCGTGGGTCGTGACCGTTGTCGCGGCGGTGGTCTTCGTCCTCGCGGCGGCAATGCTCAACCCCATCTGTCTCGTGCTCGCCATACCAACCCTCGCGGTTCTCCTCGGCTACTCGTACGCCAAACGCTTCACCTCGGCAGCCCACCTCTGGCTCGGATTTTCCCTCGGTATCGCACCCATCGGCGCCTGGATCGCCGTCACCGGGACCATCAACTCCCCGGCGGTGGTTCTGGGCGCCGCAGTGATGTTCTGGGTGGCCGGATTCGACGCGATCTACTCTCTCCAGGATGAATCCTTCGACCGGTCACACGGGCTGCAGTCGCTCCCGGCACGACTCGGGCCTCGAGGCGCACTCATCATCGCCAGGCTTCTGCATGTCTTCGCCCTGATCGGCTTTGCCGCCTTCGCGGTGGCCACCGGCGGCGGGTGGATCCGGATGGCCGCGGTGGCGGCAGCCGCACTTCTCATGCTGTGGCAGCACCGCCTGGTCCGAGCCGACGACCTCAGTGCGGTCGATGCCGCGTTCTTCACGGCCAACGGTATGCTGTCGGTGTTGATGTGCTCTCTCTTCATCGTTGCGAAGCTGATCGGTTGAGCCCCCGTGTTGCTGTGGTTGTAATAAGATGCACCGGGCATGAGCAACCGCAAGCTTCCGTTTCGTCACATCGCCATTGAGGGTCCCATCGGGGTCGGAAAGACCTCGCTGGTTCAACTTCTGGCCGATCGGTTCGAGGGGGTGATGGTTCTCGAAGACATCACCAACCCGTTCCTCCCCGCCTTCTACGAGGGCCACGCCGGCGCCGCTTTCCAGGTTCAGATCTACTTTCTCCTGTCGCGGTTCCAACAACAGCGGGAAATCGCCCAGATGAATCTCTTCCAACGCCTGGTGCTGGCTGACTACAGCTTCCCCAAGGACCGGATCTTCGCCTATCTCAATCTCGACGACACCGATCTGCGGATCTACGAGAAGCTCTATCCCGTTCTCGAACAGGAGACGCCGACGCCCGATCTCGTCATCTACATGCAGGCTTCGTTGCCGGTGTTGCTCGAACGGATCAAGAAACGGGCTCGCGACTTCGAGTCGGACATCGATCCCAACTATCTCGAGAGACTCAGCGAGGCCTACTCCTACTACTTCTTTCACTATCGGGACACCCCACTGCTGGTCATCAACACCGACGACATCGACTTCGTCAACAAACCCGCCGATTTCGATGCGCTCGTCGACCAGATCGTCCGCTGCCGCCAGGGCACACAAATCTACGTCCCGCTGGGATCGTCCGACGCCTGACGGCAACCCGCTGACTCGATTCCCCGACCGCAGCGGTTGACCGCCGCGGTCGGGGAATTGAGGTAAGATTCGCGGCCGGAGGCAAGATGCTGTCCCGTGAACTCTATCGTTCCGACCCTGACCGTGTGCGCCGGATGCTCGCGCTGCGCCACACGGATGCGCCGCTGGACCGGCTGCTCGAGGTTGACGCCGAATGGCGCGCCCTCGTGGTCCAGGTCGAGGAGCTCAAAGCCAAACGCAACCGCGGCTCCAAGGAGATCGGAGAGCTCTTCCGAGACGGCAAGCGCGACGAAGCCGAGGCCAAGAAAGCCGCCATGGGCGCCATCGGTGACGAGATCTCGTCCGTGGAAGAGCGGACCAGGGCCCTCGAGGACGAGCTCGCCGGCCTCGAGCTGATCTTCCCGAATATTCCCGCCGATACCGTGCCCGAGGGCAAAGATGAGTCGGCCAACCGCGAGGAACGCCGCTGGGGAATCCCGCCGGACTTCGACTTCGAGCCCCAGGCTCACTGGGATCTCGGCCCGGCCCTCGGGATCGTCGATTTTGAGCGCGCCGTGACCATCGCCGGCGGTCGTTTCGCCGTGCTACGCGGCCACGGAGCCGCTCTCGAACGTGCGTTGACCAGCTACATGCTCGATCTCCACACCCGGCATCACGGCTACACCGAGATCATGCCGCCGGCGATCGTCAACACCGTGTCCCTCGAAGGGACCGGACAGCTGCCCAAGTTCGCCGACGATCTCTTCCGTCTCGAGGCGACGGATTTCTACCTCTCACCGACCGCCGAGGTCCAGCTGACCAATCTCCACCGCGGCGAAGTGCTCGCCGAAGATCAACTGCCGATCAGATACTGTGCGTTCACCCCCTGTTTCCGCGCCGAGGCCGGTTCCTACGGCAAGGATGTCCGCGGTCTGATCCGGCTCCATCAGTTCAACAAGGTCGAGCTCGTTCAATTGACCCATCCGGATGAATCCGCAACATCCCTCATCGAGCTCACGGGACACGCCGAAGCCGTGCTTCGGGGGCTCGAGTTGCCCTACCGCGTGGTCAGCCTGTGCGCCGGCGATCTCGGATTCTCCGCCGCTCGCACCACCGATCTCGAGGTCTGGCTCCCGGGCCAGCAGACCTACAGGGAGATCTCCTCCTGCTCGAGCTTCACCGACTTCCAGGCGCGACGTGCCGGGCTTCGCTATCGACCGACGGGGGGCGGCAAGGCCCGGCTGGTCCACACCGTCAACGGATCAGGTCTTGCCGTCGGCCGGACCATGGTGGCCGTCCTCGAGAACTACCAGCAGGACGACGGCTCGGTCGTCATCCCGGAGGTCCTCCGCCCGTACATGGGCGGGCTCGAGGTGATCGAAGCATCTTCGCAGGGCGGGTAGCTATTACCTGTTAGCTGTTAGCTGTTAGCTGTTAGCTGTTAGCTGTTGAGGCTCATCACACCTATGCTCAACAATGTCAACCCTGCGATGGAGCTAACGGCTAAGAGCTCCTCCGCGTTCTTGGTTTCTCTTGGGTTGTGACGGCTACTCCGCTGGAGGCAATTCGAGCCGGTCGGCAATCGTTGCCATGGCGTTGCGGACAAACTCGATGTGTTCACCGAGATCGACGCCGAGTTCCTCGGCGCCGTTGCGGACGTCGTCTCGGTTGACCGCACGGGCGAAGGCCTTGTCCTTGAGCTTCTTCTTCACCGACTTCACCTTGACTTCGGCGATGGCCTTGTCGGGTCGAACCAGGGCGCAGGCTGTGAGAAACCCGGTCAGCTCGTCCACCGCGAAAAGGGCTTTGGCGGCCGTGGTGTCCCGTGGCAGACCCATGTAGTCTGCGTGCGACGCCGCGGTGAGGATCCAGTCTTCGGGCCACCCTCGGTCTCTGAGAATGTCGATGCCCACGTGGACGTGTGTTTCTTCGGTGGGGTTCTGCTGATAGTCGAAGTCGTGGATCAAGCCGATGATGCCCCAGCTCTCCTCGTCTTCGCCAAAGTGCTGCGCATAGGCTCGCATGGCGGCTTCCACCGCCAAGGCGTGCTTGATCAGGCTCGGGTTGTCGGTGTATTCGGTGAGCAGCGCCCACGCTTCATCTCGGGTGGGAGTGACAGACATGAAGGCCTCCTGAGAGGAGGATACAAGAAGCAGGGCGACCGATGCCGAGGGCGCCGGGATCGGCTGACGGCGATTCGCCCACCGCCGACCGGGGGAGATGAGCGTACACTCGACTCGTGATCAGGAACCTGCGAATCCGCGCCTTCAGGGGCATCGTCGGGCTGGCGGAACGCGTTCATCTTTTTCTGAAGTACACCGAGCACTCATACATGGTGCTTGTGGCCATCGTGATCGGGCTTCTCGGCGGCCTTGGTGCGGTGGGATTCCGCGAGTGCATCCGGCTTTTTCAACTGGCTGCATGGCGAACGGACTCTGTAACTCTCGCATACCTCAGGGATCTACCGGTTTGGTGGAAGATCACCACTCCCGCGGTCGGGGGGTTGATCGTCGGGCTGATCGTCGTCCGGTTCGCGGCCGAAGCCAAGGGTCATGGTGTGCCAGAGGTGATGGAGGCGGTGGCGCTTCGGGGCGGTCGGATTCGACCACGCGTGGTTCTCGCGAAGCTGATCGCGTCGGGGGTGTGTATTGCCTCCGGCGGGTCGGTGGGTCGGGAGGGGCCGATCGTCCAGATCGGTTCGGCGATCGGCTCTTCGATCGGCCAATGGCTGCGGGTCGGTGAACGCCGGATGCGAACTCTCGTCGGGTGCGGAGCGGCGGCCGGGATCGCCGCCACCTTCAACGCTCCCGTGGCAGGGGCGCTTTTCGCGGTCGAGATCATTCTCGGAGATTTCGGAGTCACCCAGTTTTCTCCGATCGTGATTTCATCGGTGACGGCAACGGTTGTCAGTCGACACTTTCTCGGCGATTTTCCTGCCTTCGAGGTGCCCGCATATCGCCTCGTAAGCGCAAACGAACTCTTTGCCTACGGGGTCCTGGGGATCATCGCGGGACTCGTCGCCCTCCTTTTTGTTCGGTCGTTGTATCGCGCAGAGGATCTCTTCGACAAGCTCACTCTTCCAGCCTTTCTGAAACCGGCGATCGGTGGTCTGCTTATCGGGGTGATCGCACTCCGCTTTCCGGAGATCTTCGGTGTCGGCTACGAGGCGATCAATGAGGCACTGACAGGTGACCTCGGCTGGAAGCTGCTGCTCATCCTCGTTGTGGTGAAGATCGTGGCGGTGTCGCTGACCATCGGATCGGGAGGTTCCGGCGGGATTTTCGCGCCGTCCTTGTTCATCGGCGCCATGGTGGGCGGCGGGGTCGGTTCGGTCATACACTCCCTGTGGCCCGACGCTTCGGGCAGCCCCGGGGCCTATGCGCTGGTAGGAATGGGCGCCGTCGTTGCGGCGGGAACCCACGCGCCGATCACGGCTATCGTGATGATCTTCGAGCTCACGGGCGACTACAAGATCATCCTTCCCTTGATGATCAGCTCCATCATCGCCACCCTCCTGGCCACGCGGCTGCAAACGGCATCAATCTACACTCTCAAGCTGCTTCGTCGGGGCGTTGACATTCGAGGCGGTATCTCGGCAAACGTGCTCAGCCGCTTGACGGCGCGGGACGCGATGCGGACCGAGTATTCGGAGGTCGGACGCGCGGACCAGTTGATGCCAGTGATCTCGCGCTTTGTCGAAAGACCCGGCGACACGGTGTTGGTCACCGGCGCCGAACAGCAGCTCCTCGGGGTGATCACCACTGACGACATTCGGCCCCTGATGGCGGACCCGGAGTCGGTTCGAGGACTGGTGATCGCCGAGGACATGATGCACGAAGACGGATTTCCCGTGTTCGCCCCTGAGGACCCTCTCGATGAGGTCATGAGGCGTTTCGGGCGATACCGGTTCATGGCGCCGGTGGTGGACGCCGGGCGTGTCGTGGGCGCGTTGTGGCCTCAAGACGTGATCGAATGCTACAACTCGGAGATCCTCAAACGGGAAATGGCATCGACCATGGCAGCAACGGTCGGTGATGGCCCCCGAACGCAATCTCTTCCCGGCGTTCGCGGCATGAGCATGGCTGAGATTCCGGCGCCGGCGAGTTTCTTCGGTCATACCGTGGGGTCCCTCGACATCCGTAACCGGTTCGGGGTCAGCCTCCTGTTGATCAAGAGAAAAGGAGACGGCGGCGACCGGATCATCGACGATTTGCCCGATGCCGACTCTGTGTTGCAGGAAGGCGACGTGATGTTGGTGCTGGGGAGTGAGGATCGTATCAGTCGGTTCGAGAGGAACGGCTGAATGCGCTTCCGGCCCGCTCTGCTGGTCGTCCTGACCTTTGGGGCGCTCATCCTGGCGGGGACGGTGTTGCTCCAGGTGCTGATCCATCGGGGTGGACAGCAAGATGCGGAAATCATCACATCGGCCTTTACCTCCGTCAGCGCCGTTTGCGTGACCGGTCTCAGCATCGTGGATCTCTCGCGTGACATGGGGTTCGGTGGTCAGCTGGCCGTTCTCGTGTTGATTCAGATCGGTGGGATCGGCGTGTTGACCTTATCCAATTGGATACTTCTGTCGCTGCGTGGGCGACTTGGAGTCTACGAGTCCGTTCTGACACAAGCGACGTTTGGTGCACATCCCCGAGTGTCGCCAACGGTATTGGTGCGGCGGATTCTCGTGTTCACTCTGTCGATCGAAGGCGCCGGAGCACTTGTTCTCTTCCTGCGGTTCTTGAGTGATTTTCAGCCCCGGCAAGCAGCATGGCTTGCCGTTTTCCATTCGGTGTCGGCATTCTGCAATGCTGGTTTCAGTCTCTTCGGTAACAGCCTGATCGGGTATCGAGAGGATGTGGTCGTGAACCTGACGGTGATGGTGCTCATCGTGCTCGGTGGACTCGGTTTCGTCGCAGCGATGGATGTCATCGAACAGATCGGGGCGACGATCCATGGAGCGCGGCGCAAGCTGGCGGTTCACACACGATTGGTCGTCATGACGACCCTGTTCTTGATCCTGGCGGGCACGCTGGTCTTCTTGGTATTCGAGTGGAACAACACATTTTCCACCGAGACCTTTGGAGCCGAGTTTGTTCAGTCGTTCTTTCTCTCGGTGACCGCAAGAACCGCGGGGTTCAATACCGTGGAGACGGCCCACCTGACGAACATGACACTCGTCATCGTCATCATTCTCATGATCATCGGTGCTTCGCCGGGTTCGACAGGTGGGGGAGTCAAAACGACCTCGCTGGTGGTGCTATGGGCTCTCGTTCGTTCACATCTTCTGAATCGACCCGAGGCCGAGGTTGTGGGGAGGAGAATCCCCCGGGAGCTCGTGGCGAAGGCCCTTGCGTTGATCGTGCTGTACGGATGCGTCGTGGTGCTTGGAATGATTGCCCTCCAGGCCACCGAGTTCGGCGAGCTCCCCCACCAGACGACACGGGGGATGTTTTTGGAACACCTTTTCGAAGTCGTCAGTGCGCTGAGTACGGTTGGACTCTCCACAGGAGTGACGACCCAACTGTCCGACAACGGTCTGGTCGTCTTGATGGGGTTGATGTTCATTGGCCGCGTGGGTCCGCTGGTCATCGCCGCATCGTTGATCGGTGAACGGTCACAACTCAAATTTCGCTACGCAGAAACCGACATCATGATCGGATGATGGAAACTGGATTGATTGGGGTCGATGGTGGTTTCATCAAAAAAGAGTTTTGCGGTTCTCGGGTTGAGCAAGTTCGGGTATCGGGTGGCAACCGGTCTGTTTCGGGCCGGTGTCGATGTCATCGCCATTGATCGGGACGATCATCTACTACAAAAGATCGCAGATCATGTCACGAGGGCTGTCCAGGCGGACGCGCTGGATGAGGAAGCCCTGGAGCATCTCGGCGTCTTCGATGTCGATGTCGCGGTGATCGGGTTTCGAAGTTCCTTCGACGCCGCTGTGCTGTTGACGATGATGTTGCGCAAGAAACACGCGGACATCCACATCATCGCCCAGGTCGACACCGACGAAAAGGCCGAGGTGTTGCAGCAGTTGGGTGGAAACGTCACGGTCTTTCCCGAGCGGGATATCGCGGATCGGCTTGTGAGGCGCCTGATGACATCGGATCTGATGGAGCACATCGAGCTTGCGCCCGATGTGGCCGTCATCGAAATGCCGGTTCCGGCGAGTTTCTTGGGTAAGTCTCTGGCCGACTTGGACATTCGCGCTAAACACAAGCTTCACGTCATCGGCGTGGTCGGTCCTGGCGAAGGCGTCAAAGGACAACACGTCGTGGTTGCTCCACCGGCGGATACCATCTTTCACGAGGGAGAGGTATTGTTACTCCTCGGTCGGATCGAGAAACTAAACCAATTCTCCGCAATATATCGAAGCTGACTCGTGGCTGCGGCTACTCATAAATGCGGGTCTCGACCTGCACGGCAGTCGCCTACCCTTTCTCACCCGAGGTAATCCTGTCGACGACACCGAAGGTGCACACCTCATTCGGGCCGCCATGTGCAGCATCGACTGCCCACCTTTCTCAGCTCAGGACGAGCAACATCGCGGTTGCCACCGAGAAATAGATCGCCAGCGCCAACGAATCGTTGATGGTCGATACCAGTGGCCCGGATGCCACCGCAGGATCAACGCCAACGATTTCGAGGATCATCGGCATCGCGGCGCCGAGCAGACTCGCCGCCGACATTCCGATCGCCATCGCCGGCCCGAGAGCGATGCCGATCAACGGGTTGTGATGGAAGAGCAGCGCCAACGCGGACGCCAAAGCGCCACAGATGATGCCCATCAGAAGGGCAACAGCAACCTCTTGAAAAACGTGGCGTGGAAAACGAGAACGAGGAAGCGTATCAAGCGCCAACCGGCGTACCGTTGTGGTTGACGATTGAAGGGAAGTGTTGCCGGCCATTGCCATGATCGCGGCAGTGAATACCGACATCTGATCATAAAGGCCCACTTCTCGAGAGGCGAACATCAGCACAAATGACGAAAGTTGGGTCCCCCCCAGACACACGAGCAACCAAGGCAAACGGTAGCGGGCGACATGGAGAATGGACTCCGACTCTTCCTCCTCAGCCGACGATCCGGCCATCTTGTAGATATCCTCGGTGACCTCCTCCTCGAGGACCTGGAAGATGTCATCAAAGGTCACCACTCCCATCAGCCGGTTTCCGGCATCCACCACCGGGATCGCCATCAAGTCAAACTTGTCGACCAGATCCGCAACGTCCTCCTGATCGGTGTCCACAGTCACCGAAATCACATCCACCGACATGATGTCGCCGAGGCTCGCCGCCGGGCGCGCCGTCACCATGCTCCGCAGCCGAACATACCCGAGGAGCCGACGATCCTCGTCGACCACGTAGAGAGCGGCAGTGGGTGCGTCGTCATCTGCGGTCCGCAGGCGAAGGATGGCGTCATCAACGGTGTCGTGAGTCTTCAGGGCGATGGCATCCGGGCGCATGATGCCGCCGGCGGTGTCCTCCGGATAGGTCAGGAGGTGCCGAAGCACCTCCTCGTCCGCCGACGAAACATGGCGCAGTACCTTCTCGGAGTGATCGGCTTCGAGTTCACCGATGAGATCGGCCGCCTCGTCCGCAGGCAGTGCTTCGGCGATCCGTGCCAGGCGTTCCGGCTCGATCTCATCCACCAGATCCGTGCGGATTGAAACCGTTGTGTCGATGAGGACCGCGCCCGCCGCTTCGGCGTCGAGAAAACCGACGATGCGCTGCCGCTCGTCGACCGAGAGGATGTCGAGCCATTCCGCAATGTCCTCGGGGCGGGCAAGGCGCAGGAAGATCCTCAGTGCTTCTTCCTGACCTTCGCTGAGAAGGGCATGAAGCTCGTCGATGAAATCGTCCTGGGTACGTTCTTCAACCATATGAGCGCTCCATCCAGGGGATGGCTGAACCCCACCGGTCCAACCACAGACTCTCCATCGGCCATTATGCTCCTTGTCCCGGTTGAAGGACAATCGCGTGACAACGTTGAGACGCGTTCCGAATTGGCGCGCGGTCAGAGGGTCGTCGCGCGTCCGAACCCCGGCCTTCCGTCGCGCTTCCTGCGACGAAGCCACCTCTCAGGACGAGCCCGCCACCTGCTTCTGCGTTGTTCGGAGAACACCAGAAATTTCAGAATGAACCAGGTTTATGATCGAATTCATAAGATTTCTCTTGACAACAAAGATAAACTGACAAAAAATCTGCAAATCGATAGATAAAGGAGTGACATTTTGTCAGTTTCAGCCAACGACATCCTCTCCCGTGTGAAGGACGAGAAG